>Ga0265798_10011142_pt1 | contig 10986 bp, 12 predicted proteins | sample P3T30metagenome_FD_192430 | JGI IMG/M metagenome (GOLD analysis project Ga0265798, IMG submission 192430) | Plant litter microbial communities from East Loma Ridge, Irvine, California - P3 T30 | ecosystem: Environmental > Terrestrial > Plant litter > Unclassified | place: USA: California... | reverse complement strand
GCCTCCACCAGTTCCGCATTAGAGTAGCCCAGCGCGGTGCACCACAGCCCCGACATGCCCTCGATGTAGGACCGGCCCTCCGTGTCGTAGACGTGGACGCCGTCGCCGCGCTCCAGGACCAGCGGGCCGGTATGTCGGTGAGCCGACAGGTTGGTGTAGGGGTGGAGCAGGGTTTCGACGTCGCGGGTCGCGAGATTCGAGAGCATCGTTTGCACCGTCCTCATGCCCAGGGGATCCGCCACACTACCGACCCGATGCCCGTGCAGGTAGTCCCGCGGCCCTGCGCCCGGCCTTTGCCGGATGCATGCCCCCGTGTTTGACCCGCGCGACGCACGATTCATGCTCACTTCCGGTCCTTCACCCGTCCTCGCGCCCGAAACCTTCGTGGCGCAGCCGGCCCCAGGCCGCGCCTGCGGCGCCTGCACCCTGTGCTGCAAGGTTTACGACGTGCCGGCGGTGGAGAGCGTCGCGGGCCAGTGGTGCCGCCATACCAAGGCCGGCCAGGGCTGCGCGATCCACGCGACGCGCCCCGACCATTGCCGGGCGTTCCACTGCCTCTGGATGACCGAGAGCTGGCTGGGCCCGGAATGGAAGCCCGACCGCGCCAAGATGGTGCTTACCCTGGACCCCCTGTCCCGCAACATGAACGTGCAGGTCGATCCCGGCCAAGCGAACGTCTGGCGGCGGGAGCCCTATTACGGCCAGCTCAAGCGCTGGGCAGCGGCCTCGGTGCCCCTCCGGCGCCACGTGCTGGTGCACGTCAACAAGACCACCACGGTCGTCCTGCCCGACCGCGACGTCAGCCTCGGGGTGGTGGGGCCGGACGAGCGGATCGTCTCGCACGATCGGATGACCCCGCAAGGTCCGAGCTTCGACGTGCAGAAGGTGAAGGCCGCGTAACACCCTTGCGGCATCCGGCCATTTGCCCGACTGATCGGGCATGACGACGATCCACGATTTCACCGTGCCGGCGGCGGACGGCAGCCCTTATCCCCTCGCGCAACATCGCGGCGAGGTCCTGCTCATCGTCAACACCGCGTCGCGCTGCGGCTTCACCCCGCAATATGCCGGGCTGGAGGCCCTGTGGCGGGCCCATCGCGCCGAGGGTCTGACGGTATTGGGCTTCCCCTGCAACCAGTTCGGCGCCCAGGAGCCGGGAGACGCGGCCGAGATCGCGAGCTTCTGCGCGCTGACCTATGACGTCAGCTTCCCGGTGCTCGGCAAGGTCGCGGTGAACGGGACTGACGCCGACCCGCTGTTCGACCACCTGAAGCGGGCACGCTCGGGGCTGTTCGGCACCAGGGCGATCAAGTGGAACTTTACGAAATTCCTGATCGCGCGGAACGGCGAGGTGGTCGCCCGGTTCGCGCCGTCGGCCAAGCCCGCCTCGCTTGAGGGGAAGGTCCGGGCAGCGCTGGCGCAGCCGGCGGGGTGAGGATTTTCGAGACCGTTGCCGCTTTTCCGGGGTCTCGTCTCAAACCCGTATCCCGACGATATCTGCGTCCCTCACTCTGTCATCCCGAGTCGCTTCAGGCGAGCCCGAGATCCAAAGCCGCCTGTATAACAAAGGCTTGAGCCGTCAGCGGCTATCAATTTCGAGCTCCGTTTCGCGGCCCCGGGATGACAAGGGGGTATCGTACACCTGGGACACTCTAAGATCTCAAGGCGCCTTGCATGTCTCCGGGATGGCGCAGCGGCCGGATTTGAACCCGGCCTCAGGCGGGTCGGCCTCCGCGAGTGGTCGGGTCTCCCCCGCCAGCCGCAGCAGGCTCCGCAGGGGCGCGATCCGCGACGGGCGCATCGCATTGCGCAGGATACCGACCAGGAATCGGGCCTCGGCGATCTTGTGCAGAGTGGTATCCGCGGCGCCGGCGATCAGGGCCTGCCGCTCCAGCCGTGACAGGGCCGCGAACAGCGCCTCGCGCACCGACGCGTCGTCGGAAGACTGCTTGTCGGAAAGCAGTGCCGTCAGTTCGCCTTCGAAACGACTGTCTTGGCAAGGATCGACGCGCATGGATGGTCCGAAGGCTGGAATATCCGGACTCTAAGTCACTCTTCGCAGCCTGTCAGCCGGTTCTGCGCCCTGGTGGCAGCGAGTCCGGGCATGTTGCGCAAGCGCATCTGCGCAATCCACCCGGGCCCTCCCTCAGACGCTGGCGATCAGTTCGGCTGCGGCCTCGAACTCCGCCAGGCGGATCGCCAGCCGCGCCTCGGCCTCAGTATCCCGGCCCCAGACGGCGGCTTGATAGGTCTCGTCCACGTGGGCAGCATCCCAGGCCTCGGCCGGGCTGAGGCGGCCGCGCAGGACCGCGAGCGCGATCAGCAGCGAGCCGGTCAGCGTGGTCAGCGTGTGCAGGCCGGCCAGCCGGAACGGGCTCTCCACCGCGGCGACCGCCTCAGATAGCGACCGGACCGTGTCGGGCGGCTGCTCGACATGCATCACGCCCTCGCTGAGGATCACGCGGGCGCCGAAGGTGTCCCGAGCCCAGTCGAGCACAGGGTCCCACGCGGCGGCCTGCGCCGAAACCAGACGCTCCGGATCTCCGGTGCGATACGCGATCAGGTCGGTGCCCGCATAGGCGCAGAGATCCTCCACCACGGCCGCGTGCCGCGGGGCGACACCGTCGATGCTGGTATTGGCGATCCGAGTCAGCGGCATCTTGGCCGGATCGATCACCGTGTCCTGCGCCGCCCATTCGGCCGCGACCTTCTCAGCCAGCGCCCGCGTGGGCAGGCTCAGCGGATTGCGGGCGGGCGTGTTGGCCGGACGGCCGTCGAGGGTCAACCGGAACCCGTCCGGCCCTTCGGCGAAGCCGGCCTCCTTGTAGAACCGGCGGGGGAGGGCGGGCTTGGCATGGCCGCGGGCCGCACGCACCGGGTCGGGACGTTCCCCATCGCCCGGTTCGCCGAGCCACTCGTTCGTCACATCGCTCATGGATGCCAGATAGGATCTTTCCGGTGTGTCTGCGAGCCTCGTTGCAAGGCTAGGTCTCACCCCTGGAGAACAACCCCTCCAGCGCGCCCGCGCTCGACACGACCGTGACCGCCCCGGCCCCGTAAAGGGCGCCGGCCGGGTGGTAGCCCCAGCCGACCCCGATCGCCACGGCACCGGCCGCGACGCCCATGCCGATGTCGAAGGTCGTATCGCCGACCATGATGGTGGCGTCCGGGGTGCAGCCGGCCTCCGCCATCGCCTGCTGCAGCATGGTCGGGTCGGGCTTGGAGGGGGCGTCGTCCGCGCTCTGCGTGGTGGCGAACCAATCGGCCCAACCGTGATGGGCGATCAGGCGATCGACCCCGCGCCGGGACTTGCCGGTTGCGAGGCCGATCAGCACGTCGTCGCGGGCATGAAGCCGCGCCAGCAGATCGCCCATCCCGGGAAACAGCGGCTCCTCGTAGGCGGGGTCGATCCGAAGGCGGTTATAGGCCTGCTTGTAGCTCTCGGAGAGGTCCGCGATCGGCCCGTCCTCACCGACGAGGCGCCGGAACGCCTGCGGCAGCGACAGCCCGACCACCGAGAGCGCCTCGCGCCGTCCCGGGGCAGGCAGGCCGTTCTCCGCAAAGGCGAGCCCCTGGGCGGCGACGATCAGGTGCTGGCTGTCGACCAAGGTGCCGTCGACGTCGAACACGATGAGCTTCATCGCCGTGTCACGTCCGGCACGAGACGACCGGTCACGGCTTCCGGCCCGGCTGTACCGGTTGGCCGGGATTCTGCTGCGCCGGCTGGCCGTGCGTGCGCTCGTAGCCGAGCCGGCAGCGGATCAGGAACCGTCGGCGCTTGCCGCCGCGTAGGCCGCGCTGGTGGGAGGCGCGGTTGCAGGCCGCATAGGACCGCCGGCGGCGCTCGGCCCGGGCGCTCGAGGCCGGGCGCTGGGCGGCCTGCGGCGTGGTTGCGGATGGGGCGGCCGAAGGGGACATCGAAGGGGACAATGGAGGAGCGGCCGGAGGCGCCGGCTGTGGGGCCTCGCCCACCGGCGCGGGCTGCGCCGACTTCGGCACGCTGGCCGCTGGGGCTGGGCTCGCCGGGACGGCCGGCTTGGGCGGATCGCCCGGCGCGGCGTAGGCGGCCGGCCCGACCAGGCAGAGGACAGCGAGGCAGGCCAGCGTCGCGAGCTTCATGCGTCAGGGTCTCGAACCGCGGGAAATCGGCCCCGCGGCGGAACGGCGGGTCGCGGATCAGCATATGAGGCGAGGCGGCCAATTGCCAAGGCGTGCCGGTCGGGAGACTTTCAGGCTGCGGTCCGCGCTGCACCAGGGATACGCGCGCCGCATCTCGAAAGAGGGGCGCCGCTCGGACACCGACGATGCGCCGGGCCACCGAGGATCACGACCGCGCCATGCCCCTTGTTCTGCTTCCCGGCTTCATGACCGATCCGGACCTGTGGGCCGACATGGCCCCGAGCCTCGCGCCGTTCGGGCGGATCCTGCACGGCGATCTGGGCCGGGACGACAGCATCGCGGCGATGGCGCGGCGGGTCGTCGAGGAGGCGCCGGACCGTTTCGCCCTCATCGGCTTCTCGATGGGCGGCTACGTGGCGCGCGAGATGGCCCGCATCACACCGGAGCGGGTCGGAGCGCTCGTATTGATCGCCACCTCGGCGCGGGCGGACACACCCGCCCAGGCGCGCCGGAAGGATGCGGCCGTCGGGCACGTGCGCCGCCATAGTTTCACCGGGCTCAGCCGGTCCGCAATCCGTGGATCGGTGCATCCGGACCGGGCCGGTGACGACGCCCTGATCGCCCGCATCTGCCGCATGGGCGACCGGCTCGGGGGCGACGTGTTCCTGCGCCAGGCCGGACAGACGCGGGCGAGCGACCGGGACAGGCTCGGCGCGATCGCCTGCCCGACCCTTGTGGTGGCAGCAGCCCAGGACGGCCTGCGCAGCCTCGACGAGGCGCGGGAGCTGCGAGACGGCATCCCCGGCGCCGCCCTGATAGTGATCGACGGCTCCGGCCACATGCTTCCGATGGAGGCCCCCGAGGCGCTGGCAGAGGCCATCGTACCGTGGCTGCGCGATCAGCTCTCCGGCGCCTCGACGATCGGATCGTAGCGGGAGGCGTCGAAGCCCAGCAGGTTCCAGCTCTGGGCCATGTGCTGCGGCAGCGGCGCGCTGACATCCACGGGCCGGCCGGTGCGCGGATGCGGGATCACGATCCGCCGGGCGAGCAGGTGGAGCCGGTTCTGGATCCCGCCCGGAAGCTCCCAGTTCTCCACGGAAAAGTATTTCGGATCGCCGACGATGGGGTGGCCGATATGGGCCGCGTGGGCGCGCAGCTGATGGGTCCGCCCGGTGACGGGCTTGAACGACAGCCACGACAGCTTCTGGGCGGCCTGATCGACCATCGCGTAATAGGTCAGCGCGTGGCTGGCGCCCTCGTCGCCATGCTTGGCCACCCGCATCCGCGCATCGGCGTCGGTGGGCTCGTCCTTGGCCAGGTAGGTCGAGACCCGCCCCTGCCGCACCCGCGGCACGCCCGCGGTGAGCGCCCAGTAGATCTTGCGCGCCGCCCGCGAGCGGAAGCTCTTCGCCAGCGTCGCGGCCGCCAACCGGGTCTTGGCGATGATCAGGCAGCCGGCCGTGTCCTTGTCGAGACGGTGGACGAGGCGCGGCTTCTGGCCGTCCGGGCCGGTCAGCGCGGCGAGCAGCCCGTCGACGTGGCGGACGGTGCCCGACCCGCCCTGGACCGCGAGGCCGAACGGCTTGTTGAGCACCATCATGTCGGCATCCTCGTAGAGGATCAGCGAGCGCAGGAACTCGGCATCGTCCTGCTCCCGCGCGGCGCTGCGCGGGCGCTCGGTCGGCTGGTCGAGGCGCAGCGGCGGTACGCGCACGCTCATGCCCGGCTCCAGCCGGTCGTTCGGCTTGGCGCGCTTGCCGTCGACCCGTAGCTCGCCCTTACGGACGATGCTCTGCACCCGTGTGAAGGGCAGGAGTGGAAAGCGCGCGGTGAGGAAGCGGTCGATGCGCATGCCGGCCTCGTCCGCCTCGACCGTCAGGGTCTGCACCCCGGAGGCGAGGGTCGCGGAGGCGGCAGCGCGCTGCTCGCGCCTTGTCGGGCCGGCCGGCGGGGCGGGGGGCGAAGGCTGGGCAGCCGGCCGCGTCTCGACGGGTTTGGCATACGCCTTCGCGGCCGGCCTGGCGCTCGGCCGGGGCGGGGCCTTGCGCGGGGGCGCGGCATCGTCGCGCTCGACCCGGGCAGGCCGCGGCCTCGGTTTCGCGGTGGCAGCGGCGGCGGCCGCAGCCGCAGCCGCCACAGCGTGGGGCGTGCCCGGTGCGGTCCAGGGATCGCGCGCGCCGGCATCGTCGCCGCGGTTGCGGGCCGCGCGCTCGGCCGCGTCGCGGGCGCTGGTGCGCGGGCCTGTGCGGGCGCGATCGCCATACGGCTGAAACTTACCGGACGGGGGCTTGCGTCCCTTCGGGCCGCCGCGGGGAGGTGGTCGTGTCGTCATGATTCCGCCAGCACCCGTCTCCGCTTCGGACGGAACGTCCGGGCGCATCGGCCGCGGCGTCGCGGAGGACCCGGACCGATGGGGTCACCCGGCTCTAGCATCGCGGGGGCGCAGCGGCAAAGGCGGCGATGGCCGACGCCACAACCATCAGTATTTGAGGCCGCTGTCGCACAGCACCGTCACGGCGACCGCGTCTGCCGGCAGGCGACCGGAAATGAGCAGGGCGGCGGCGACGCAGACATTGGCGGCGGCCGAGTAGCCGACATGCAGACCCTCCCGCGTCGCCAGCAACCGGCGCCATCGCACGACCTCGTCGTCGGTCACCGCGACGGCCAGATCCATGAGCCCGGGATCCCAATGCGGCGGCACGCTGCCGTACCCCGTCCCCTGCAGGACATGACGCGGCTTGGTGACAAGTTCGCCCGCCAGCGGCCGGCAGCCGTCGGGCTCCACAGCCACACAGACGACGCGCGGATCGCGCGCCCGGAGCGCTGCGGCGACACCCAAAAACGTCGCGCCCGTCCCGACAGAGGCGACCCAGGCATCGACCCGCCCCTCGGATTGCGCCCAGATCTCCGGCCCGGTCGTATCCCGGTGGATCGCGACGCCCTCCGGGGCATGGAACTGATCGACATAGAAGCCGCCGCGTTTACCCGCCAGGCGTTGCGCCGACTCGACGGCAGCCGCGACATCGGCCCCGGTCACCTGCCCCGGCACCCCATCGACCTGCGGCACCAGCACGACCTCCGCGCCAAGCGCCTCCAGCATCCGTGCCCGCTGCGGGCTGTTCCCCGCCGACAGGGTGACGAGCAGCGGATGACCGAGCGCCGCGCAGGCCACGGCGAGGCCGGCCCCCATATTGCCGCTGGACATCTCGACGACCGGAGCTGCCGGTGCCAAACGGCCGTCCGCCCGCGCGGCGAGCAGGATGGCGCGGGCGGCACGATCCTTCACACTCCCGCCGGGCTGCATGAATTCGGCCTTGGCCAGGATGCGGCCCGGCCCGGGATGGACGCGATCGAGGGCGATCAACGGCGTGCCGCCGATCAGATCGAGGGCGGACGCGGCGATGGGGTAGGGCACGGACGCGGGCTCGGCGTGGGTGATTCCACCGCCGTCGTTTAGCAGCCGCACCGTGCGCCCGGCAGGGAAAGCGCCCTTCGGCACAGGTACGCGCGCCTACGATCGCCGCTCGGCCAATAGCCGCGCCTTCAGTCCGACCGGGTACAACGCGGGACCGCCGTCGCGATCGAGGACGTCCAGATCGTACCAGCGGGCGACGCACGGCGTGCCGCAATCCTCGTGGAAGACGACGCATACCCGCGTATCGAGCGGGCCCGGCGGCAGGCCAACCGGGAACAGAAACAGCACCTCGTGGCCCGGGCTGCCCTCGTGGGTGTAGAGGTTCTCCGTCACGAACGGGACGCCGAGGATCCGCACCGTGAGACCAAGCTCGTCCCGGAATTCCCGAACGAGCGCCGCCTCGGCCGGCTCAACGAATTCGACGCTGCCCCCGAGCTGCCGCACGCCCTTGAGGCGCCCGTCGTCGGTATAGACCTCGGCGACGAACAGCTGGCGCCCGCGCCAGGGCAAGCCCAGCGCCTTCACGCGAATCTCTGGTGGGGGGCGCCAAACATTCATGCGGCCTGGTATGCTGCGGCTCGTAAACCGACAACGGCCCGGGGTGCAGGGTCCGTGGCTCCCGGCGGCGGCGCGCAACGCCTCGTTGTCGGCCGTACACTCTACCAGATGGGTCCAACGTGCCGAAAGCTTCGTCGAGCGGGTGTTCTATTTCACCGCTGCTTCATCGAACGCCGACGCAGCGGGCGTCGCGAGCCCTTGGACCCCCTCCGGGCCTACCCGGGCCTATCGGCTGCTCGGACTATTCTGTCGAACAAGTGGAGGCTTTGCAGGGCGAGCATACAGTCCCGCCCTCGGCTGCGACAGCTTCGGTCTCCATGATCCCTAGATCTGCTCCCGAACACGTTGCCATCGGGAGCAGTTCTAAAGCCTTGATTTAACGCGCTCACGTATGCCGAACCCGCCTCCGACTTCGGCGGCGATCGCTCGAGCCGAGATCCGATAGGTGCGAACGTTACGCGAAGGCGTGCTTCCGTTCGGACGTATGAGCCCGTGTCTGCGCAACCTGGAGCCGTGTCGCGGCGACCTGGGACCAGGCCTTGGACATTGACTCGTTTCGAACATTCCGCTCGCGCCTGCGCACGGCGGCGATGTCGAACTGCTTCTGCATCTCCATCATCATTTCCATGCTGTACCCGAACGCCTGCTCGATCTGGAAAGCCAGGTCGGCAGTCAAAGGGGTCTTCTCGGTGAGAAAGTCGGTGAGCGCGTGACGCGTGACGCCCAGAAGACCGGCAGCCTCCATGATGGTCAGGTTGCGCGGCTCGAAGACCTTGCGGCGAACAAACAGACCGGGATGACACGGATTTGCCGGTTGATGGACAGCGTTCACCTGGGACTCCTTCGTCGATTGACACAATCGTTTTCGGATGAGCGTTTTGATCGACTGATCGGAACTGCGGCAGACCTCACGGGCACATGGGCGCAAGCAGCTCTCCATCAGCAACATCAGAATCGCCGACTACCTCAGCCACCCACAGTCTTACTTTATTTTGCCGGTTATATATTTTATTGTCTTGCAGATCCGATCAAATCGCCGATATCAACCGGATTGCAGCATGTCAATCTCATCCAGATTTACAAATTTATTTCGAATAAATCGAGAATTTGACTGTATTAATCTGCAAAACTTCAGAAATATGCATGATAATTTTGATCGCGATACAGCCTGAGCAAATGTCTCCGATGAAACACGATCAGGGTCGCGTGCGCGGTACTGTCCGATCTGGAGAATGCCGATCGCCTTGGCCCGTGACGACGAACGATATCAAGGCATGGGGACTGGTCCCCCTGCGATCGTCACCCGGTCCCGCGCGGAAACGCGCCGAGGTGTTTTCAGGAGCCGTCCATCATGCGTCGCAAAGCGGTGCGTCCCGGCCAAGAAGCGACGACAAGGCGTGGAAGCCCGACCAATGCGCGTTCACCCCGCGTCGCTCAGGGGAGATCCGGTAACGTTCCGGCATCCCGGAGAACCGGTCGCCACGAATTGAGCTCACCCAAACGCGAAGACGCGCTTGACGATTACCTGAGGCCTTTCGGTCGGGGTCTGGACGCCGGTCCGGCCCGCGAGTTCCCTCTCGACCTTCTGTTCGAGTTTCCGCGCGCGCGAGATATCGTAGTGGGTCTGCATCTCCATCAGCATCTCCATGCGGGCCCCGAACACCTTCTCGACCCGCAGAGCCAGTTCGGCCGTAAGAGCGATCTTCTCGTTCAAGAAGTCGGACAGCGTTTGGCGCGTCACGTTGAGCAGGCTGGCCGCAGCCATGACAGTTAGGTTACGCGGCTCAAGGATATTGCGGCGAACAAACCCGCCAGGATGACAGGGATTCCCTAATACATAGGATGAATTCATAATGATTCTCCTACCAGGTTTTGCAAATTTGGCGAATAAGCGATAGAACGAAAACCACTATTTTAGCCGATGCGCCGTCTTAAAACACCTCCGATTTCGGCTCGCAAATCTTACGTGACAGCTCAAAAAAAGTTCCTGAGTTGTCTAAAAGTAAAATAAGTAGATTTTAATTTGCATCGCGCGAGGCGATCGTGCGCCTGATCGCAGGCCGCCCACGCAGGGGGCCGGATATCCACACGCTTGACGTTCCACCGGCATACAGCCACGCTAGTCGGCGACGGTTCCCCTCGGGGATCAAAAGGGAACGCGGTGAGGGGCCTGCCCTGAAACCGCGGCTGTCCCCGCAACTGTGAGCGGCGAGTCCTTCACCACCACGTCACTGGGTCTCAAGCCCGGGAAGACGGTGCGAGGGCGGCGACCCGCGAGCCAGGAGACCTGCCGTCAGCCGTGGTCACACGCGAAACGCGTCAGGCGGGGTGTCCTGGCGGGTGTCGAGACGGCCGTGCGCGAGCGCGGTCGGCGAGGCCTCGTTCGCGGTGACGTGCCACAGCAAGCGCGCCCGCGTCCCGGTTCCCGATGCTTTCCCTTGTCGTGCCGATCCCGGCCGCGTTTGCACGCGGCCTGATCCTTCACCCGGGCCGCCGCGCGTGGACCGGACCGGATCAGACACGCATCCGCAATTGTAATGTTATTACATTGCTATTAGGGCATCTGAACCGGCGGCCGCCGCGCTCGGACCTATCCTCACCATGTCGCGATCCAAACTTCCTCGTCGCAGCCGGCGTAGACCGCTCTGCGGTGCCATGCTCACGCTCCTGGCAAGCCCGGCCGCAGCCCAGGAAACCGTGACCCTCGATCAGCTCTCCGTCGAGGGGGAGGGCGGCGTCAGCCTGACCCGCGCTGCACCGACCGGGCTGAACCTGCGCACGCCCGACCGGACCGCGAGCCGGCTCGGGCTGACGCCGCTGGAGACGCCGGCGAGCGTCGATATCGTGTCGGGCGAGAGCGCACGGCTGCGCGGCCAGGACACGATCGCCGAAGC
>Ga0265798_10011139_pt1 | contig 10987 bp, 10 predicted proteins | sample P3T30metagenome_FD_192430 | JGI IMG/M metagenome (GOLD analysis project Ga0265798, IMG submission 192430) | Plant litter microbial communities from East Loma Ridge, Irvine, California - P3 T30 | ecosystem: Environmental > Terrestrial > Plant litter > Unclassified | place: USA: California... | reverse complement strand
GCGCCGGAAGCCAAGGACGTGGCCGACCTGCAGGCACGCATCCAGGCGGAGCAGGTCATGGTGCAGAACGAACTCGTCAAGCTGCACCTGATGGCGCAGCTGCAGCAGGCGCAGCGCGACATCATGGCCCAGCAGGCACGTGAAATTTCAATGAAGTCGACTAAAGCTGTCGGTGGCGTCCCACGGTTCAACTAAACCTTCCCAGCAAGTTGTAAGCGTCCCGTCCTTCTTGGAGTTGCCCATGAAAAAGATAGTTCTTACCGTCGCAGTAGCCCTGTTTGTCGGCGGCTGTAACGATCCGGTGCCACATGTCGAAGATCCTCGCAACATCGTGATTTCAGGCCAGCCAATGACTCCTCGGGCATTTGTCGATAAATATTGTGCCGACCAGACGGATAACGAAAACTGCGTAAAGGTGCGTCGGGCTATGGTCGCCGACAGCACGAAGAGCAGGCACGGTGTGGCTAGGTTCTAAAGGTAGATTATGTCCGCGCCGAGCGATTTTCATTTTTACGAGGATACATTTGTTCAACTGAACAATGTTCTGACCTCATATGTCGGCGACGTGGCCGGAGAGGTTATCAATGCAATAAGTGGCGTCGCCTACTCAATGCTGGTCGTTTACATGATGCTATGGGGCTGGACCATGTTGAGGGGGATGATATCGGAACCAATTACTGACGGCGTAACGCGAATAGTGCGCTTAGCCGTAATTGTTGGGATAGCACTTAACCTTGGTCGATACAGCACGTATGTTTCGACCTTCCTCTGGAACACTCCAGAAGCGATGGCAAACATCGTCGCCAACGGCTATTCGAGCTCGACGAGCAACGTTCAGTACTTAGACGGATTAATGTCAAAGCTGTACGACGTAGGCGACGCCTACTGGCAGAAGGCTAATGCAGAGGGCGGAATGATCCCGGACCTTGGGCTACTGTCCGTCGCAATCCTCATCTGGACGGCCGGTGTAGTCGCTACAGCTTATGGGGCCTTTCTTTTAGCCTTGTCGAAGATGGCGCTGGCGATCCTGCTAGCGATCGGACCAATATTCATCTTGTTGCTCATTTTTGACGGCACCAAACGTTTCTTCGAGGCCTGGCTCGGCCAAGCGCTGAATTACGTGTTTCTTGTCATCCTGACCGCCGCCGCCGTCAAGTTAATTATGACAATCATCGTGCAATACCTAAACGTAGCAAGCGGTACGTTGATGTCTGACCCGACGATTGACCAAGCTCTTCCTGCAATCGTTTTATGTTTAATTTGCGCGCTAGTAATGATGCAACTCCCTTCGATCGCATCCGCCTTGGGCGGGGGCGCCGCCATCAGCACATTAGGTGCTGCAGGTTGGAGCTTCGGCGCAGCCAAGTCCGCAATGTCAGCTCTGCGTCCGACCGCCCTCAAGCGCTCACTGAACCGGGTTGCATCTGACAAGCGCATCGCTGTTGGCGCTGCCAAGGCGGTCGGAGGAGCACCGATGAGCGTGTACCGAAAGATCACCGGAGGACGAAAGAACACGATCAAGGCTTCTGGCTGACAAGTGAGGTAAGGCGGCGGTTTGCGAAGCGAAACGCCGCCATTTTTTCGCTCTCGATTTTGCGAAATAGCATCAGTTGCAACACAAAATATTCGGTTTTGCAGTCGTCTCTGGACCAGACAAGGAGTTCTACATGCGCTTGACACTCGGTTTCCTGGCTGCCCTTTGCCTTATGGCTGGGTGTTCTTTCAGTCCACCAAAGCCGCCCCAGTTCAAGGGTGAATTCAGGCCGGTCAATGCACCGGCACATCAAAGCGCCACCCTGCCGATCAGCACGGAGGGCAGCCTGGCATTGCGCACAATGAGGGCCGAACATGCTTACCAAGGTTGAGAAACAGAATTTCGAGCAGTACCTGAGCGAAGCCCAGTCGTGGGAAACGAACCGGCTGATGCACGCCGAGAAATCGAAGAAGCTGGCCTGGACCGTCGCAGTGGTTGCCAGTGGACTCGCATTCGCCGCCGTGATCGCCATTGTCGGCCTGACTCCGCTGAAGCAAACGGAGCTGCGCATCGTTCGCGTCAATGAGACGACCGGGACAGTCGACGTCCTCAACGAGATTCCGAACGCAAGAACGACGTACGACGAGGCGATCAACCGCTACTTTGCCGGACAGTACATTCGCTTTCGCGAAGGCTACTCACGCAAGCTGGCGGACGAGTACTACGCCAGCGTGGGTATCCTGAGTGCTCCCGCGGAGCAGCGACGCTATGGTGAAGGGTTCAGCCCGAAAAATCCGCAGTCTCCCCTGAATCTCTACGGCGACAACGCGCGGGTCAAGGTCCACATCAAGGGATATTCCTTCCTCAAAAAGGACGTCGTGCTGGTGCGCTACTGGAAAGAGGTTGAGCGTGGCGCGTCGGAACGGCCATTGGTCACCCATTGGGCGGCCACCGTCGTCTTCAAGTACTCGGGGGCGCCAATGGCCGAGAAGGACCGCGAGATCAACCCGCTGGGTTTCCAGGCCACCGAATACCGCAACGACCCGGATACGGTTGTCGCGGCCGAGGCCGGGCCGGCTACGGTCGCGGCGCCGCCGCCGCAACCTGCCAGCAACGTGCCCACGATCCTGCCAGGCGTCCCGGCCGCCGCACCTCAGGGTCAGGTGCCGGCGATCACAGGCGCCGGCAGTGTCGCAGGCCAGCAGGGGATGCCATGAAGCGACTCCTGTTCATCACGCTACTGCTTCCGGCGCTGGCCTGGGCCGAACTGACGCCTCCGAAGGGCAGGCTCGACACCCGGGTAAGGGTGGCCGACTACAGCCCTGCCGAGGTCTACAAAATCCGGACGTTCTATGGTGTATCGACGCATGTCCAGTTCGGTCCGAACGAAACGATGACCGATGTGGCGCTCGGCGACAAGGATGCGTGGGAAGTCGAACCGCGCAAGAGCCATCTGTTCATCAAACCAAAAGCACAGAAGGCCGATACCAACCTGACGGTGGTGACCAACAAACGTGTGTACCAGTTTGCCCTGGTGGTCGAGCCACGTGGCAAGGGTACCGACAAAACGTGGAACAACCCGGATCTGGTCTACTCGCTGTCGTTCCGGTATCCGGACGACGAAGCAATGGGCCTGACTGCACAGGCTACGGCCGCCGAGGCCAGGGTCATGCGCAGCGAGGTCAGGGCCAAACTGGCCGAGGCGAAGAAGCGCGACGAGAATCGCGACTACTGGGTAGCCGGTTCCGAGGAAGTCAGCCCGACGGCCGCGCGCGATGACGGCCGTTTCATCTATCTGACGTTCAGTGGTAACCGCGATATGCCGGCCGTGTATGCCGTCGATAACGAGGGTAACGAGTCGCTCATCAACACCAATGTCGAGGGCAATGAGATCGTCGTCCAGCGCATGGTCCGCACGCTCATGCTTCGCAAGGGCAAAGCCGTCGCCTCTGTCGTCAACAAGAGCTTCGACCTGAGCGGCGGGCGCGACAACACCACCGGCACGGTGTCACCGGACGTAGAGCGCGTCGTCAAAGGAGCCCTCCAATGAGCATCTGGGACAAGATCAAGGGCGGCGGCAGGACGCCGGGCCAGGGGAAGGTCGGGTCGCAGCCGGAAGACGATCTGCCCGACATGTCGGGGGCAGAGGACAGCGACCCGACGCTGGCTGACGCGATGCAGCGCGCGCGCGGCACCCGTGCACGCGCGGCCGAATCGGCCTTCGAGCAGCAGGTCGAGACCGAAGGACTGCCGTCGGTGAACCGCCGCAGTGGGAACAACAAGGTCGTCAACGTCCTGGGTATCGTCGTGATTCTTGGGGTTGGTGCGGCCATGATCGTCGCGGTCAACGGCAAGAAGGCGCCGACGAGGAAGAGTCTCGCCGACGCGCCCGAGAAGGTCGCCAATAACCTCCCTCCCCTGTCGGTTCCACCGCCACCGCCGATACAGCTGGTCGCTGCTACTCCAGACCAGTCCGCCATGCAGACGACTGGTGGCCAGCGTCCCGCACCGGGATATGCGGCAGGTCCCGGGGCACCCGGGAGCGGCCAGTTCCAGCCCATTCCGGTCCAGAGAACGGCTACCGGCAGGCCACCGGTCGGATGGGACGAGCGCAAACGCACCGGGTCACTCACCGTCAGTATGGGAACGAATAACGGTGCTGGCGCGGCGGAGCCGGGGGCTGGTGGAGGAACGTTCCCGGTCCGGGCTGACGGCATGCAGATGGCTGTTCAGGCCGGCACGCTCACGCAGGCTGGTGGTGGTGCGCGCAGTGAGCTCGCCGCACGCTTGGAGCCCGCGGAGATGAAGGGTGCATCGGCTGGCTTGCTGCCTGACCGGAATTTCCTTATCACGAAAGGGACCTCGCTGGACTGCGCGCTGGAAACCGCGATCGACACGACGCTGCCCGGCATTCTGACATGCCGGCTCACACGGGACGTCTACTCGGACAACAGTCAGGTGCTGCTGCTCGAGCGTGGCACGCAGCTGGTCGGAGAACAGCAGGGCAACGTACGCCAGGGCCAGGCGCGCGTGTTCGCGCTGTGGAACCGTGCCAAGACCCCGAATGGCGTCATCGTCAATCTGAACTCCCCTGGTACCGATGCGCTGGGACGTTCGGGTCTCGAAGGGTGGGTGGACAACCATTTTGCGGACCGCTTCGGCGCGGCGATCCTGATGAGCTTTATTCAGAGCAGCCTGCAGGCACTCATCGCGAAACAGCAGGGCGGTGGTGAGACGGTCGTGTACGGCGGCACAAGCGATGCCGGTATGAAAGTCGTGGAGAAGATCCTGGAAAGTTCAGTCAATATCCCGCCAACCATCATCAAGAACCAGGGCGACCACATCCAGGTCATGGTCGCCCGCGATCTGGACTTCTCGTCGGTCTACAGCCTGCGGAGCAAGCGATGAGCACCGATACCCAGAGCCTGCGCAGGGTCAGCATCGGCGGCGCGGACGCGCCCGATATGCTGTACCAGTACCTGTCTCCGCTGCGTCCCTATCTGTCCGACAGCGCCAACACCGAAATCGCCGTGAACCGGCCCGGCGAACTCTGGACCGAGGGCCGCAACGGATGGCAGCGGCACGAGGTGCCCGAGTTGACCTTCGAGGCCTGCATGCGGCTGGCGCTGCTGATCGCCAATTTCAATAGCAAGGCAATCGACAATGGCAAGCCGGTGCTGTCGGCGGGCATGATCTATGGTGAGCGTGCCCAGGTCGTGGTGCCGCCCGCCTGCGAGGACGACACCGTCTCGCTGACGATCCGCAAGCCCAGCATGATCGACAAATCGGTGGAGGAGCTGGCCGCCGATGGCGCGTTCGATGAATGGGAGCCGAGCCGCGAGGGACTTGCACCCTTCGAGCTCGAGCTGCTGCATCTGAAGGACCAGCGACAGATCAGGGAGTTTCTCGATCTCGCCGTACGCAGGCGCCGCAACATCCTCGTGGTCGGCAAGACCGGCTCCGGCAAGACCACACTAGCTAAAAGCCTGGTGCGCAGCATCCCGGCGGAGGAGCGCCTCATCACCATCGAGGACGTGCACGAGATGTTCCTGCCCCACCACCCGAACCGGGTCCACCTGTTTTACTCGCGCGAGGACGAGGGCGGCGCCAAAGTCAGCCCGAAGCAGGCGCTCGCTTCCTGCCTGCGCATGAAACCCGACCGGATCCTGCTGGCCGAGCTGCGCGGCGACGAAGCGTGGGAATTCATCAAGTCGATCAACACCGGCCACCCCGGCTCGATCAGCACCATGCACGCCAACGGCGCCTTCGAAGCCTTCGAGCAGCTGACGGCCCTCATCAAGGATTCGCGCACGGGCGCTCACCTCGACAGCGGGTACATCAGGCAGCGCCTGTTTACGACACTCGACGTGATCCTGTTCTACGACAAGTACAAATTGCGGGAGATTTATTATGACCCTGAGTTCAAGCGCAGGCAGATGGCTTAAGCCGGCCCTGATTGCCGCTGGCGTGCCCGTCGCCTGCCTGCTGTGGGCGTACCTCGGTGGCGGCATCTTCCTGGTCGCCCACCAGCATCGCTTCGACGACGCCACACCACTCACGCTCTACCAGTACTGGACGTACTACGGTACCGAGAAGTCGGTCGTGCGCTGGCTGTACATCTCCAGCGCCATCGCCTTCGTCGTGACGCTGGCGCCGGCCCTGCTGCTGCTCGCGCCAGCGAAACGCAGCCTGTTTGGCGACGCGCGCTGGGCCAAACCCGGCGAGATCCGCAGGGCCGGCCTGATGGGTACGAAAGGCATCGTCGTAGGCCTCTATCAGCGCACCTACCTGATGTTCGAGGGAAGCCAGCACGTCATCCTGTCGGCGCCCACGCGCAGCGGCAAGGGCGTGGGTATCGTCATCCCGAATCTGCTGACCTGGTCCGACAGTGTGGTCGTGCTCGACATCAAGCAGGAAAATCATGGGATCACGAGCGCCTACCGCCAGCGCTATGGCCAGCCGTGCTTCCTGTTCAATCCTGCGGCATCGGACTATCGCACGCACCGCTACAATCCGCTCGCCTACATTAGCGCGGACCCGAATTTCCGCATCGATGACACCCAGAAGATTGCCAACATGCTGTTCCCGGATCAGCAGGGCGTCGATCCGATCTGGACAGCGACCCCACGCTCGCTCTTTCTGGGGATCGTCCTGTACCTGCTCGAGACGCCGGGCAAGCTGGTGACGCTGGGCCAGGTGCTGCGCGAGTCGCTGGCTGATGGCGACGGTGCCAAATATTTCACGGGCATCATCGCGGCGCGCAGCCTCGGCGAGCAGATCGCGCGGACTGGCGCGCAGGAGGCGGAGATACAGGCCGCACGCGACCTTCAGGCGATTCTGGCTGATAAGGGAAAGGCGCCGGAACACCATCCGCGTCTGGCTGACATGGCGGTGTGGGTACAGTTGAGCCCAGCCTACCGCGACGCCCTGGCCAGGCAGGTGGAGGAGCGCCGGCAGGAACAGCCGAGAACACCGGACCTGGTGGCGCTGGCTGCGGCCATGCCGGTCGACACTGCATCCTGCGGGATCGGCAAGGCCCTGTCGGGCGCCTGCGTGCGCGCACTCAACTCCTATATCTCCATTGCGGCTGAAACGACCCGGGCCGGCATCATGACCGGTTTTCGCTCGCGCCTCGAGCTGTGGTACAACCCGCTGGTCGACGCCGCCACCAGCGCCAACGACTTCGACCTGCGCGACGTGCGCAGGCGGCGCATGTCGATTTACCTTGGCGTCACGCCGGACAACCTGGACCGCATGGCCCCGCTGCTGAACCTGTTCTTCCAGCAGCTGATCGATCTGAATACGCGTGAGCTGCCGGAACAGGATCCTTCGCTGAAATACCAGTGCCTGCTCCTGGCCGACGAATTCACGGCCATGGGCAAGATCCAGGTGCTTTCCAAAGGCATCAGCTACATTGCCGGCTACGGTCTGCGCATGATGCCGATCATCCAGAGCCCGGCGCAGGTCGTCGACGTGTATGGCAAACACGCCGCCGAAACCTTCACCACCAATCACGCCCTGCAGATCGTGTTTCCGCCCAAGGCGACGGAATCGGAAACCGCCGAGTCGATTTCGAAGTGGCTGGGCTATCAGACGGTCAAGGGTGTCTCCGAATCGAAGGGCAAGGCGCTGTTCTCGAAGCGCTACAAATCCGAGAGCATCTCCGACCAGCGGCGCGCGCTGCTGCTGCCGCAGGAAATCACGAATCTGGGCAAGACATCCGAGATCGTCGTGGTCGAGGACTGTCCCCCGATCCTGGCACGGAAGATCCGCTATTACGAGGACCGCACGTTTGTCGACCGCCTGAAACGGGTATCGCCGTCGCTCGCTGCGCTGGGACGCAGGTTGCCGACCCAGCAGCAGCTCAAGGAGGCGGTCCGCCAGGGGGAGCTCGCGGCGCCGGTGCCATTGATCGACCTCGACGCCCATCACCGGTCGGTGAGCAGTGACGCGTCGGCCCAGGCGCAGACTCCGGGAATGCAGGGCCAGGGTGGGGTCGCGTTCATCGAACGTCCAGTGACGGCCGACGACGTGCCCCGACTGGACGAACTGTCCCTGTCGGAGTTCGTCGTGGACTTCTCCGCGGTCGAGCTGCCCCCTAAGGGCGAACTTGATGAAGTCGCACTGAAGGCGTACGCCGACGAGCTGTGCCGGGGAGCGGGTGTTGCGGTATGACGGCCGCTTTCTGAAAGGGCGGCGCCATGGCGGTTAACGGAGGTGCTGCGGATGGTGGCCAGGGCGGCGGCCCGCTGGTTCCCCGGGACCAGCGTGATGCGTCGGATCCGCGAGCGGACGCGGGCCCCCGGGATGAAGCCGATTACCGGAAGGCGCTCACGGATGCCATCGCCATCGCGCTCGATCAACGCAGCGAGCTGGAACGTGTCATCGCCAGCGGCATCCAGCTGCAGATCGAACTGTACGACAGGGCGTTTTCGCGCACCAGCGAGATGGTGGCTGCCCGCCTGTCGGGGGACGCCGCGCCGGCCGGGCGGCAGGCGCACCACGACGGCAGGCAGGACAAGGCCAGCCTCGAGGTAATCCCGCCCGCGCTGGTCGGAAGACTGGTCGCGGCGGACGCCCACGAATACCGCAAATCGCAGGACCCGGCTTACCGCGCCGAGGCGGCACTGAGAATGGCCGAAACAGCGCGTATCAGCACTGCCTACCGCGGCGCTGGCCGAGAAGGCGCCGGACGTGTTCGATGCGGTACGGGTCGCCGTGGCGTCAACCGACAGGCCCGGCGGGATCTATGCAACGCCGGCTTCAGCCAGCGACGCCGCAGTGCCACAGGATCTGAAGACGGGCAATGCCGTGCGTGATCAGGCGACTACCGGGGATCGCGCGGCACCCGCGGGTGCTGGCGCAGATCGTGCACGGGACGCAGGTGCGTCTGGCGGCCAGCTGACCCTGAACGGCATCGAGCCGGCGACCGAACGGAAGCGGGGGCAGCGCCACGCGCAGGCCGGGGAAGGACGTCCGGCGCTCGCAAGCGCGCAAGCCGGCCCGCCCCGGCCGGTCTCGGCACAGCCGCGTAATGGCAACCAGGTCGTGTCCGACGAAGTGTTCACCGCCTCCAGGGAGGAGGCCAGGCCGCTCCTGCCGGTCGAGGTCGAGGAGAGGTACCTGCGGGTTGGCTCCAGGTTCTATCACCCCAGGAACACGGACGTCGTCGCGTTCGAGGACAAGGGCAACAGGCTGGAGACACGGTCCAACAGCGGGCAGATCGCCGGGACGATGGTAGCGATCGCACGGGCCCGCGGCTGGGACGAAATCAGGGTCACGGGTTCCGAGACGTTTCGCAGGGAGGCGTGGCTGGAAGCTGCTGCGCATGGCATGCAGGTGAAGGGATACACGCCCAGCGAGATCGACAGGGCCATGCTGGCAAAGCGGAGCAGACAGATCGAGCCGGACCGGGTGGAACCCGAAAGCGCAGGACGCGGGGCCGACAACCGGTCCGGGGGCCCCGCACAGTCTACCAGGGCCGGATCAGTCAGGACCGAGGAAACGATGAACGCAGACAAGGCAGGAAAGACGGCGGCGGCCGATCAGGCCGGCGACAGGCAGCCGGCGATAGGGGACCACCAGCGTGCCCGGGCATTCACCGAGAAGTCGAGCGCTGACGCGCTCAGGGAATATCCCGAGCTGGCTGGCGCCTATGCCGCCATGGCCTCGATGAGGAAACGGACAGCAGATGATGCCCTCAGTCCCCGGCAGCAGGCGGTCGTCATGGCGCGCGTCGAGGCAAATCTCGTCGCCAGCATCGGACGCGGCGAACTACCCGAAGTGAAGGTGCGGGAACAGGTCGAGGCGCGTCGTGAACACACGGAGAACAGGGAGCTGAAACGATGAGAAGGACACACTTGCTTGCGGTAATGGCCGCGGCGACGCTTTTGTGTGCGTGCACGACAGTTGGGGCGCCCGAGGCGCCAAAAACGCGTGTGAGTGCAGATTATGAAGCCGCGGGCGATGTCGCGGGTATGCGCGCCTTCGTTTATGGAAAGCGCACCGTGCTCGAGTTCTCCGGTCGCGCCCTGTGGCTCACGGTGCAGGATGAGAACGGTGTGCCGGTGTCATACGAGCGCGAAGGGCGTTACTACCGGCTGGCGCGCACACTGGGGCGTTTTACGGTGCGGGCCAACACACGCGTGGTCGTGTTCAATGCGACTGTTCGACAGGCAGCGGCCAGCGCAGGGCCGCAACCGGTGCCGCCCGATCCGGCGCCACCTGCCTCCCGTCCGGTGGACGCTGCGCCAACCCTCAGCCCTGCGGCGACGGTCAGCATGAAGCCCGCACCGGAAGACGGCACCACCGCCTTGCTGCGTCTGTCGACCGCGCAGCATGACGAGGTGCGCCGTGCAATCGCCGGGGGCGCCGGCGCGGCCGAGGCCCGCGTACTGAATGCACGTCTGGATCGCCTGAAGGCCCGACTCGACGCCGCTGCCGCGGTCATGATCCGCATCCAGTTCGACAGGGCGGCAACCGGTTTTGAAGCAGACGGTGAACCCGGACGCGCGCTGCTCGCTGCGGCCAGGGGCGCGGAGCGCATCATCGTTCGGGGACGCACCGATGCGCGGGTCGCGGGAAGAGAGGACTGGCGCATCGCCCGTGGCCGCGCGCTCGCGGTGCGCCGGTTCCTCGTCGGGCACGGCGTCAATGGCGGCAGGATTCAGGTGTACTCCCTGGCGGCTGGGGACTTTCTCGCTCCGGCGGAGACTGATGAGGGCAGGGCACTGAACCGTCGTGTCGAGATCGAGCTGGTGAATCGTCGTCATGCGACGTCGAATCAGCAACCAGGGGCACTCCATGGGGCGGCGCCATGAACCGTCCAGGCCTTGCCGGCACGGCAGCGCGGCCACTGGCGCGACCCGCGCCCGCGCCCCTTGTGATCGCCAGCGGCACGCTGGAAGCGATGAAATGGCTCGCACTCGTACTGATGACGCTCGATCACGTCAACAAGTACCTGTTCGATCATACGGTACCGGCGCTGTTTGCCCTTGGCCGGATCGCCATGCC
>Ga0265798_10011138_pt1 | contig 10987 bp, 15 predicted proteins | sample P3T30metagenome_FD_192430 | JGI IMG/M metagenome (GOLD analysis project Ga0265798, IMG submission 192430) | Plant litter microbial communities from East Loma Ridge, Irvine, California - P3 T30 | ecosystem: Environmental > Terrestrial > Plant litter > Unclassified | place: USA: California... | reverse complement strand
TATCTCGCAGCACCAAACCGCTTCATGCACACCCCTATGCATCCGCCTCCACCGCCTCCTCCTCCGCCTCCTCCTCCTCCTCCCCCGGGCCGGGGGCGACGTGGCGCATCGTTGTGGCTGACTGCCAATGTTAAATTCAACATACGACATGCAAGGGATGGCTCGGATGCAGGCCTGGTCTCTGGCCTCTCTCCCCCGACATGCCGAACTCGTCTTGAAAGAGGAGCGAAATGAGTCTTGTGCCACTTTTAATTCGTCTTAATTTGCGGCCGCCGTCCTGACTGGCCCGGCACGCCTGCAATTGCACCACGCACCTTAATCTCCTTGGCCTGCGCAACCCAAAGCGCACGTGTTGCCTCACCACATCGTGGTCGAGTGTGCAGCAGTAGTTCGCAGCGCAATCACGTCCGCCGGGGAGCCTCTCGGCGCCATTGCGCTTTGGGCCTCGTACGCTGGCCCGAGACGGTGCTGAAACGACGTGGAACAGCATCGCACACCCTTGGCAGCCCTACAAAACATCGCATCACCACCCGAGAACCGTGACGGGCGCTTGCAGCTCTCCTGTTGTTTGACTACCGTGCTTCAGGATATAGATATGACGAAATGTTTCCTTCACCACCGAATCCACTCTCCCTTCCGGCCATCCACCTGCCAACTGCCCAAAGCAGCCCGCCGTGCTTCATGGCCCAAATCTTATTGTCCGGCACATGACATCGGATGCTTGCTGGTGCCGGCACGGCTTTGCTTTTTCCCTACACCATGGCAGCCTTGCGCACCATTCTAGCCTGCCGTCTGCGCAACCACTCCTCTCGACCACCGAGCCAAGAAGGCCAACGACCAAGCTGCCACTCTATCTGTATTGATGCACACGGCCGAGCCAGCGCCACCCATGAACAGCATGAAGCATCTGTCATCTGTCATCTGTCAGCACGCTTCCAAACGCCTGACGTGTGCATGTGTGTTGTTGTTGTTGCATAAAGCGGACGTGCCTATCAGCCAACTGCAGGAGCTGCTTGTTTACCGGCCTCTGGTGCTGCTGCTCGGGTACAACGTACGCGGTTTCCATAAGACCCGTCATATTCCTTTTGTGGTGTTCCAAGTCGCTCGATACGGAATTACCATCATGTCGACAAGTTTTAGTACTCGTCATCTTCAGAATTTTCTTCTTCTTTTTTCCCTGCTTCTGCCTGCATGGCTTCCTGCTCAGTCCGCCGTCGGTACTCCTCTCTCACAAGCGCCCGCAGTGCCTTGGTAAGCCTATCGTCGTAGTCGACCCAGCATCTTCCTGCACCAAGGAACATGACCTGCTTGTATCGCTGATTGACCAACCCATTCCTTCTTCTCAGCTCCGAGATCTTCAACGCCTGTTCCAGCTGACGCTGCTCTGCTTCTGCAATGCGGGGTCGCAGTATGGCGAGCTTGCTGAAGCCATCTGTGCTGGGTATCTGTTGATCCTCGAGCGCCTTGAGCTGTGACGCCGTGGTTGCAAATGTCGTTGCGTGCTCTACCACTAGTGCTGCTTTTTGGGGTGCGTCCAGAGGGGGGCCGTCCTCGTCATCTTCGTCGTCTTGCGGCTTGAGGACGTCTTTGTGCTTGCTGACTACGACTCATGTTAGCCCCACGTGACATGGACCTGGGAAGACATGGACCTACGCAGGTTGTTGGTTTCATCCAACAGCGAAGTTTTGCCCGCTAGCTGCTGCAGTGACTGCTCGATCCTGTGTATGCGATCGGGAATTGTCCTAGGCCTGTCCCGGGCCTGTTCATGAGGGCCACCCAAAACATACTCCAGGCGGTCCATCCTCGATTCCAGCAGCGCAAACGTGAACAAGACGGCCTCTTCGTACTCGTCCATCGTGCCGGTCCACGCTACGTTGGTTCGGTTGAGTTGAGTTGGGGAAAGTGGTCGCGGCGCGTACCTGGCCAGGTAGAAGGTGGCTTGGGGCGGCTAGTGGCTTCTAGCGGCGGTTATCCGCTTATCTATCAATAATCGCCTGCATTGGCGGCGCCCTGGGGCCATGGACCATGCCCTTGCGACCAGACGTCAGCGCCGCTCACGAAACCTCACTCTTACGTCTCAGTAGAGTATCCCACACTCGCTTTCTGCTCGTATTGCTAGCTGCGCCATTTGGCTTTAGCGCATGAGCGCGCAATAATCCTCGCCGCACATTTCGCACACGCGACAGCATGGCCTCGTACTCCGCCATCAGTCCCGAGCCTATAGAGGCAGATGCCATGACCTCGAGCACTGGATCGCTGAGGGGCAGACGGTTAGCAAGAACCAGCTTGATAGCATCCGACAGAAGCTGACGGCAACAGGAGAGGCAGGGGCAAACAAGACCCCGGATTCCACGGCCAGGCAACATGGATATCGAGTGTGATCAATCTAGCCAACACCAGTATGTTCTTATGCTCTAGTCATACACACGCCGATACTGACTCACCCCGCCTAGTTCTTGGTGCCGGCCTTCTCGCCATGCCCTCGGCGCTCTCCAAGATGGGCATCTTCCTCGGCATCTTCGTCATCGCATGGGCTGGTACGACAGCAGGCTTCGGTCTTTACCTGCAGACGCGATGCGCACGATACATTGACCGCGGACATGTGTCCTTTGCGACACTGTCCCAGATGACATATCCGAATGCCTCCATCATCTTTGACGCGGCCATTGCCATCAAGTGCTTCGGCGTGGCAGTCAGCTACCTGATCATCATAGGCGATTTGATGCCGGGAGTGGTTCGCGGGTTTGCGCCGGGTGCTGCAGACATTACTTTTTTGGTCGACCGCCAGTTCTGGATCACGGCATTCATGTAGGCACCCTCTCCTGGCGTGAATACTACCATATACTAACCAAATAGGCTCATCGTCATACCCCTATCTTTTCTCCGCCGTCTCGACTCGCTCAAGTACACCAGCATTATCGCCCTCTTCTCAATTGCCTATCTGGTAGTCCTCGTGGTGGCACACTTCCTCAAAGGCGATACCCTAGCAGACCGAGGCACTGTTCGCGTCTTCCAGTGGGCAGGCCCGGTCAACGCACTCGCCGCCTTTCCCGTCATCGTATTCGCCTACACATGCCACCAGAACATGTTCTCCATTCTCAACGAACTCGCCGACAACTCTCACTTCCAGACGACAACTGTCATCTTTGCCTCGATTGGTGGCGCGTGTGGACTGTATATTTTGACTGGTATTACAGGCTACCTCTCCTATGGCGACAACATTCACGGAAACATTGTCTCCATGTACCCGACCGCAATCGCCAGCACCATCGGCCGCCTCGCTATTGTCATTCTGGTCATGTTCTCATACCCACTGCAAATCCATCCCTGCCGGGCCAGCATCGACGCATGCATGAAGTGGCGTCCCGGGGGCGGACGGAAACAAGTCGAAGGCAGTCCTTCTCGAAGCAGTCTAATGAACAATACCCCCAAGCCGGGCTCGCCCAAGAGCGCAGAGATGAGCGATCTCAAGTTTGCAATCATATCGACCGCCTTGATCATCATGTCGTTCATCACTGCAATGACCGTCTCCAGTCTCGAAAAGGTGCTTGCGTACGTCGGATCCACGGGCTCAACAACTATATCTTTCATCCTGCCAGGGCTGTTCTACTACAAGATATCGGACCCCGAGTCAACGCACCATCAAAGACTAGTCAAGAACGAGGACGACGAGAATGAGTATCAGAGTGGAGAGGTCGAAGGCTACGTGACCAGTGAAGGCCATCTGAACCGGGACTGGCGGAGAGGACTGCTGAGGAATTTGGCGCTTGCGTTGAGCATTTACGGTGTGGTTGTTATGGTTGTCTGCTTGATCACAAACACTTTTTTGGTTGCGGCTGCGCATTGAAGCGTTGCTGAGTTTAGTTGTGGGCTTTGCGGTTAGCGGGAGTTTTTGCATACTAGACTGGATCTCGTGAGGGCTAGAGTAGCGGGTTGTCGACGGTTTTTGTTGTTGTTGTTGTTATTGTTGTTACAAGATCTGGGTCTTTTTCCATTCAGTAATGGTTATGTAAAGTACGAATTTGTATAGCTTTCCCACAATCGTTCCTCTATAACGCCAAGTGATGCTATCTTAACAGAGCTTGTTCGAAGCACCAACCTCCTCAGTTCCACCCTCCATGTTCTTCATTCACTCTGGCTGTTGGCTACGCCCCCATAACCTTGCCCTCTGGTATCAGACTCTTGTGTGCTGAATCCGCCTTGACGACCTGTCCCTGGATCTGGCCTACCCGGTATTGCGGCTCCAGAATGCCCACCATGCTCAGCAATCTCCACGCCGTATCGCTAGGCTGTGCGCCGACACCGACCCAGTACCGCGCCCGGCTTATGTCGAGTTTGATGTCTTTCCACGGCCGGCCGTGCGTGTCGCCGGGTCGTGGCGGTTGTGGCTTGGGGTCGTAGGTGCCGAGGACTTCGAGAGGCCGGGAATTGCGTGCTGTTCTATAGCAGAGGTTAGTCGCGCATTATAGTGTTGTTAGTGTTGTTGTTGTCTTTGGCTGCTTCTGTTGTATGGAGATTGCAATTGAGGATTTGCGGACCTCCGAAGCGAACGTTGGAGGGAGGGGGATGCCGTTACCTTGCGTGCGCGACGACTATGTTGTAAAAGGGTGAGTGCTTCTTGCCGAAACGGGCGAGGCGAATCCGTAGGACCATTATTGATGCCGTATGTGAGGTTGCGACGGTAGCTGTGGTGGTGGGCGGCCCGTGAATGGGCGAGTTTGGATGTCGGGATGGGGAACTTTTTGGGTAGGCCGAGGATGTGCCGAGATGCTCATGGGTGGTGGGCACGTGTAGATGCTTTTTACTTCAACATACTATTGAATAATTAGAATTTCTCTCGATAGAAATGACATGTTATTTAAAATCCACAATCCCTTTCGTGGAAAGGGTATTCAAAGTGCGCATGTGATGCTGTACTGGGGTCATGGAGGAGTGATGTAATTGCAACACTACGCCAGTGTATCACTTGAACTTCTGCCCCCATATTCTGCCAAAGTGACTCCGACATCAACGTGTCATGATGGCTCTTCGAGTGAGTAACAACCACCTTCAACTGCAAGGCTATCTGCTCATACGATATTGTAGACCCTCTCAGCCAAAAGCGCAGCAGCGCTCGACCAAGAGCTCATGTCGTCTGGCGCATTCTCCATCGACCAGCTCATGGAGCTCGCCGGTCTATCAGTCTCACAAGCTGGTTCGCCAACCTCGTACATGCGCGACATGGTTTGTGCTGATGAACGCAAGTCTTCAAACTCCAGCCCCTCAGCAAGGGCAAGCGTATCCTAGTAGCATGCGGTCCAGGCAACAATGGTGGTGATGGCCTCGTCGCTGCTCGACACCTGTTCCATTATGGTTACCAACCTACTATTTACTATCCGAAGCAGAGCAAAAACGAGCTATACCAGGTATCGTGAACCCATCTAGTTGTTGATGAACTTGTCCACTCACACACCTCAGCGCCTCAAGAAACAACTCGAAGACCTCAAAGTGCCCTTTACAGACGACTTCGCCAGCGCTCTGAAGCAAACGGATCACATTGTCGATGCAATCTTCGGCTTTAGCTTTTCGGGTGAAGTGCGTGAGCCTTTCCCCAAAGTCATTGAGGCGCTGGCCTCCACTTCGGTTCCTGTTCTCGCTGTTGATGCGCCATCGTCTTGGGACATTGAAGATGGACCCCGAGACTCTGGGCCTGGCAAGGGCTTCATGCCACCCGCGCTAATCAGCTTGACTGCACCCAAGCCGTTGGTCAAGAGGTTTACTGGTCGTCACTTCCTCGGTGGACGGTTCTTGAGTCCAGATATGGCGGACAAGTACAATCTTGACATTCCAAAGTATGAGGGCTTGGACCAGGTGGTCGAGGTGCCTGTTGAGGGCGGAAAGCTATAAGAGTCCTGTGCAAATCAACATCACAGTGCAACTTCTCGGTATTTTGGTTACCTGCTTGCTGTGACTTGGCGTGTTTTCCCCGCACAAGCCGCGGTACGGCTAACAGCGGTCTTGCGATGTTACCGAATCCCAGCTTCAACCATGCTTCGGCAAACAAACAATACCACATTCATCCGGCCCTCCAATTCCGCAGAGTTTGGTTCCTATTTCCTCTCACTTCTAGTGTGAAGCCCTGCTGATTTGTGTTGCTGCATTCCATATCAGCCACCGCGTCTTCTTTGACAGTCTCAGGTGCGGTGCAAAAACATCAACGTTGCCATATTGACCTCACAAAGAATCGGCGAAAAGTGTTGGGCTTTGGTCACCTTCAACCCAAGCCCAGCATGGTCCTGAGAGCGCCCTCGCGGGAGGCTTTGGCATTGCTTAAGCACTCAGTCAAACCATCCGTGACAATTCGGTCGCAAACACGCTGCCTCTTCTCCTCTGCTTCTCGCCCTACGGCACTCTCGCACTCACGATCCAAAGAGCCGTACCAAAGTACTCGAAACACGGCTACGTTCTCGCATTCACACCATGCCGAGGCCGTCTCCATCATCCCTACAACGGTCGACACGAGTAATGCGGACTTTAAGGAAAACAAGCGGCAGATGGATGAAGCAACGGAAAACTTGGTCAATTTGCATAGCAAGATTGCACAGGGCGGACCGCAAAAAGCGAGGGACAAGCACATACAGCGAGGCAAGATGTTGGCTAGGGACAGGATTACGGCATTGATTGACCCTGGTACACCATTTCTTGAGCTGAGCCAAATGGCGGGCTACGACATGTACGGAGAAGATGACGTGCCTGCAGGTGGCATCATTACAGGAATTGGTACAGTCAATGGCGTACAGTGCATGGTGGTCGCAAACGATGCCACGGTCAAGGGAGGCACATACTACCCCGTCACCGTGAAGAAGCATCTGCGGGCTCAAACCATTGCGCAGGAAAACAGGCTACCATGCATCTATCTCGTCGACTCTGGAGGAGCCAACCTACCGAACCAAGCCGATGTGTTCCCAGACGTCAACCACTTTGGTCGCATATTCTACAACCAAGCGCGCATGTCGAGCATGGGCATCCCGCAGATCAGTGTCGTCATGGGACCGTGTACAGCGGGCGGTGCATACGTGCCTAGTATGAGCGACGAGAATATCATTGTAGAGAACCAGGGCCACATCTTCCTCGCCGGTCCACCACTGGTCAAGGCGGCGACTGGGGAGGTAGTATCGGCCGAAGATCTTGGTGGAGGCAAGCTTCACAGCGAGATTTCAGGAGTGACCGATTACCTGGCAGTTGACGACGCACACGCACTTGTACTTGCACGTCGGAGTGTTGGGAACCTGAACTGGCACCGCAATCAGACAATGACACCACAACAACCGAGCTTCCAAGAGCCGCTGTATGATGCTCAGGAGCTCTCGGGCATTGTAGGCACAAACCTGCGCCGGCAGATTGCCATTCACGAGGTGATTGCAAGGATTGTTGATGGATCGTCGTTTGACGAATTCAAGCCCTTGTACGGCTCGACGCTTGTGACAGGGTTTGCCGAGATGTACGGACACAAGGTTGGCATCGTAGCCAACAATGGCATTCTCTTCAGCGAGAGCTCGTTGAAGGGCGCGCACTTTATCCAGCTATGTGGAAAGCGACAGATTCCGCTCATTTTCTTGCAGAACATCTCGGGCTTCATGGTCGGCCAAGATGCGGAGAAGGGCGGCATCGCGAAGAACGGAGCCAAGTTGGTGACGGCAGTGAGCTGTGTTGACGTGCCCAAGTTCACAGTCGTGGTTGGATCCAGTGCTGGCGCCGGCAACTATGGCATGTGGTAGGTTTTGTCCTTTGCTGGCTGGCGATTGCTACAACTGCTAACGTACTTGGACAGTGGCCGCGCATACTCTCCACGCCTACTTTTCACGTGGCCCAATGCCAAAACATCCGTCATGGGCGCCGAACAGTTGTCGTCTGTCATGGAAGCTGTGGGTAAGAAGGTGGACCCTGCGCTCAAGGCACGGATAGAGCACGAGAGTGAAGCAACATTCGGCTCGGCAAGGCTATGGGATGACGGCATCATCCCGCCCGAGCACACGAGGAGAGTGCTTGGCATGGGCTTGCAGATGGCGTGTGGCGGCCAAAACAAGGGTGTCGATCGTGAGAGCACGTGGGGCGTATTCAGAATGTAGGGAGAAGCAGCTACAAACGCGCGTCCATGGCCATTCATCGTCGTCGACGTCGTCGTCGTTGCCAAGGGCTTTGCTTGAAATTTCTTTTTTTTTCCCTCGCGCCGTACGGCAAACTATGAATAGCCAAGGCCTATCGATCGCAATTTCCCTCCCCACAATATTCTCACCTCCGTTCTTGCCTGAGTCTTGGCAAGCCACGTCAAGACGGGCGGCGCGCCTCCAAGCACCGTGCAAGCATGCTTGGGAAAACGCTTGTGCGGATCGCATCAAATGCATGCTCGACGGATACAGAAGTTTGCGGGAAAAACGCAGACGTGGGTTTGGCGTTGCCCGTGTCACACTCACTCACTCACTCACTAACAAGAACGGCTGGCCAAGCAGTGAGGCGCGTGCAATCGCCATGTGCCTGCGCCACACTTGCCTGTTTCCGCCCCGCCTTGCCTCAACTCGGGCCCCCCTCTCCGTTTCATGCGACCTGCCAGTTTGCTCTGCGGCGGCGCGCCCTATTTGCCATTTTGCCAACCAGCAACCGTGATTGTCTGGGGCCCACCGCTCGTCGGTTGACCGGCTTCGTGTGCTGACGCGGAATTAGGCTGCGTGCCTGGAGGATTGCCGTGTTGGAACAATACCCACCTGCATAGTGATTAGCGGACGGGCGCCAATACGATATGAACCCTTCAGCTCATCCTGTGGTATGTGTGTGTGTGTGTGCCACCAGCCTGACCGGCCTATGAGCGCATAGTGCCTGTGGAATCAATGGCCTGCAGCACATGGCTAGAGCTTACCAGTGCAACCGTTCCCCATTCCTCAGGCCCGCCGCGACGATCCTTCCCACTCACTCGCTCTTGTCACTTTCGTCATAACTGCCCTTTTGCCAGTTGACACGCTCGCTTTCTTCTTCCTCCACTCTTCCATCCCTCCGTCCTGCCAGCCCTTTGGTCACTAGTAGCCATTTCTGACTTGTTTTCTTTCTGCCAACTCTTCATCCTCCCCACTTGGTTGCGCACTTGCGGGAGCCTCCACTCGTTGGCATTGTTTTAGCTGCATACTCACATGTTGAGATGAGGTTGTTCAGCCCTGCGCGAGCGCTAGCGGCGCTCTCTCTCTTGTCGACAGATGTCGTGCGACCACTTGCCCAAGCTATAATCTTGGATCCCAACTCCCCAGGTAGGACCCCATCGCCGGTCAATGATGTATGTGTGTGTGTGCGACCTGGTAATTCTGACGCACCGCAATAGATTCCATCAAGGACGTCTCTAGCAAAGTCGCCAAGCAACTTGTTGCACAATATGCGACCATCGATGACAAGGGCATTCATGTGCTTGGAGGTTATCCGGGTATCCTGTACCCACCCTACTACTGGTGGCAGGCCGGTGCCATGTTTGGTACACTGCTCGATTACTGGCACTACACTGGCGACGATCAGTACAATGAAATGGTCCGCGAAGGTCTAATGCACCAATTTGGAGAGCATAATGACTTGGTATGTAAACCAACCCCCCCTCTACGATTACTGGACGAAATCTGCTCTTGCGACGTGATTTGCTGATATCCTGCAGATGCCCTCAAACCAGTCCAAGAACGAAGGAAACGATGATCAGGTCTTTTGGGCCTTTTCCATGATCGCCGCAGCCGAGTACAAACTCAAAGACCCCCCTGGCGACCAGCCCGGTTGGCTCGCAATGACACAATCCGTCTTCAATCAGTTTGTGGGGCGTTACCAGAAGGAAGTTGCGGATGGTAACTGTGGTGGTGGCATGCGCTGGCAAATCTATCCGTGGCTTAATGGGTGGACGTATAAAAACATGGCGTCAAACGGAGGCCTCTTCCACCTCGGCGCCAGGCTGGCCATGTATACCAAGAACGAGACATATGCCAAGTGGGCAGAGAAAACCTTTGATTGGTTGTCTGATAGTCCCCTACTGACAGATGATGGTACGATCTATGATGGAACAAGCATGACCACCCATCCGCCATGCAAAGACGCCGACAAGACGCCATGGACTTACAATTATGGTATTATGATAGCAGGAGCTGCCTATGTAAGAGGCCCCGACATGGTCAAAACAGACCATGATTTGCTAACTATCGCAGATGTACAATTACACAAACGGCGAGGAGAAGTGGAAGACAGCACTCACAAAGTTCCTCAACAAGGTCAGCATATTCTTCCCCGAAGAAAAAGGCGGAGTCATGGTGGAAATCTGCGAAGCCAATTCCGTCTGCGACGCCGACCAAGAGAGTTTCAAAGCCTACCTTGCCCGCTGGCTAGGCATCACCATGCAAATGGCACCCGACTTCACTCCCATGATTCTACCACGCCTGCAAAAGTCGGCAGTCGCGGCAGCACAGACATGTGAGGGACCATCGCAGCACAACGGCGGACCTCACCAGTGCGGTATGAAGTGGTGGAACACGGGCTTCGATGGTATCGGTGGTGTAGGACCACAAATGACGGCTCTAAACGTCATTAGCGTGCTGAATGCTGAACGTGCGCCGCCACTCTATTCCCACGACAATGGTGGTACCAGCCAAGGGAATCCAGGTCTTGGGTCAGGAGGCGACGACGGCAATACGCTTCCGAAATTTGAGTCTGACATTACGACTGCGGATAAGGCAGGAGCAGCCATCCTGACCATCTCGGTGGGTGGGCTGTTTATAGGGGGTGCCTTGTGGATGCTCCTCTAAAGCACTGGATATGCTTTTAATTCTGGTAGGGTTTCTTCTCTAGGTCTTGGTTATACCCATTGTGAAAATGGATGCATGATGGAATGGGGCTCTATCTGAGCATTATGGCGTTTTTCATGGCGGTTGTTTACCTTTTCTCTGCACGCAACATTCAAGCGTATATTCTTTGTATCTACCCTTGAAGGTAAATT
>Ga0265798_10011137_pt1 | contig 10987 bp, 13 predicted proteins | sample P3T30metagenome_FD_192430 | JGI IMG/M metagenome (GOLD analysis project Ga0265798, IMG submission 192430) | Plant litter microbial communities from East Loma Ridge, Irvine, California - P3 T30 | ecosystem: Environmental > Terrestrial > Plant litter > Unclassified | place: USA: California... | reverse complement strand
CTCATGGAGAAGTGGGAGAAGCGACCCGCCCGTGATGGCGATTGCCTCTCCGATGATCTCTGGGGATGTGATGTTGAGCTTGGTCACCATTGCGCCGCCAATGTAGTGGGTTGCGGCAGGAACGAATTTGGAGATGAAGACGTTGTAGTACACGCAGTATCCGATGGAACCACCAATGACGCGGATGGCAAGGGTCAGAGCAGCGATCGTCGCGATGAGGTCGTCTGGGCAGATGATGGTGGCTGTTAAAGTTAGCAAACTGTCCATCGATCAACGCGACATGATACTCACAGATAATGGATGCGGGCACAACGATACCACCAATACCGAGACCAGCGAGGACCAACAATCCCCATAGCTGATACAAGTTGTCCACGCGGCCGATCGAAAGAGCACCGCAGCCTGCAGTCATCATGATCGACGAGACGATCAAAAGCTCCTTATTGTGACCGCGGAGCAACGAAAGCAACCACAACACAATACAAGCCCCAGCCAGAATCGAGAACCCAACTGGAATACCCCGGATACCAACACCAACAGGATCATGACCGTAAACATTGAACGCCTGCGTCGGCCAGAACATGAGGATCGAGAAGAAGTTGGCTCCAGAGATGAACGTAATGACGAGTGTCAGACCAAGAATCCGGGGCTCCTGGCGAAGTCTCTTGGGAAACATGGGATGTTTGGCTCCGTAAGCTTCCCAGAAGACAAAGGCGACGAGGAAAGCGACACCCAGGATCAAGGGCGCGAGCACGTGTGCGCTGGACCACTTGTACTGGTAGCCACCCCACTGCATACCCATCATGAACAAGATCATACCAGCAACAGACAAGAAACCGCCGATGTAGTCGATCTGTGCGAGAACCTCTCTGCGACTCATACCCACGCTGTTGACGCGAGGAGGAGGGTGGTAGAAGACGAAGGTCAAGACGAGGCCGATGAAAGCCCAGAGACCTAAACTGTTAGTTTCCATCTCATGCGTCGTTTAGATAACGGGGGAAAGTTCTTACCACACCACATCCCAATCCACCTCCAAGCCCCCGGACTCTGACTAGCAATAAGCTGCGCCCAAAGCACACTAGGACAAAACGGCAAAATCGTAAAAACCAATATCGCAACATACTTCCCCCTCTGACTCGTCGGCGCAAGCTCGCTCGTCACCGCCAACGCGGTAAGCTCGTTGATACCCGCGCCCACACCGCTGAACACCATTCCTGCAATGAAGATATTCATGGAATGTGCCGTCGAGCAGATAATCATGCCGAGAATGAGGAAACAGGCGCCGATCATGGCGACCCACCGGCGGCCCACGATGTCGGAAATGGAACCGACGAAGGGGCACACGGCGGCGAGGGAGAGGAGGTTGGCGAGGATAAACCAGATCCAGCGGTCGGTGCCGCCTATGTCGGCGTAGATGTAGGGGGGGACGCCGCCGAAGAGGTAGACGGGGATTTGGCTGCCTGTCCAGACTATTTTCGAGCGTTAGCGAGAAACCTTGAGTGTGTGATGAAGTCTACGCACGAAAAGCCATAGCGACCAACGCCATAAGTCGCTTAAAGTTCATGGGCTGCTCAGCGTCGTGGTCCTCGCCGTCGCCGGCTGTGCGCAAGCCATCTTTTTCGTAGTAGTTGGTATGTCCGGGGACTTGCTCGTTGGTGTGGATTTGCTCGATGTGGTTGAAAGCTGGTTTGGAGGCTGAGGGGGAGTGGTCTGAGACATCTATCGTTGAATTGGGTTAGTATATGTGTAGGTGGATGTGAAGTTGGGGTGTAGGGTTACGTACCAGAGCCATCGCTGTGGTCTCGCATCGTGTTCTTCATGGTCTACGTATGGAAAAGCCCTCGTAGACAGGGCGTTAGAGCTTCAACAGTACAAACCGAAGCTGTCAGTCCTGCGAACAACTTTCGTTTGGAGGCTCAGCGGGGCTCTTATGCATCCGTGTAATCGGAACCCACCCTTGCTTTCACCACGCCCTCGTCCATCACATTCCCCACCCACGACTCAGTCTGCGGGGTATTTCCCACCTAACATCCAGCTAGTCCTCACATCGTCCCTCTTCCTCCATTTCCCTCCATTTCCCTCCATTATCCTCGTTCACACTAGCCCCCAGATCCGTGGTCTAGCCCACCCATCTACCTACCAAGGATTCGCCTCTCCCACCACATCCGCGGTAACTTTCCCAACTTTCCAACAAGCCCAGCTGTCACCTCCAGCTTCCGCCACGTTAACCAGCTAGCCTATCACTTCCTTCCGTACCATGTCCATGGGACTTCGCGTACTTCGGGGGAAGTTGTGAATGGGGTTAGCGTGGCTGGTAGTGTGTATGTACCCCGCAATTGCTTGGTCGAGCTTGTCGCAACAAGCAAAAAAGCGGCTGAACAAGCTTTTGGCGAGGGCTCCTAGGTTCGTCGATCTGGGGGCTGGCGAAACCTGGGGATGGGGAAAAGGTGAACGGGGATGCGTCGAACGGGGATCGGCGGGGGACGGTGCGTTGGTAATGGTGAGGTGGTGAGGTGGTGCGGCGATTCCGTATGTAAGGAGAGGGCATACACGACATGGATATGATTTGGGGACCTCGGGACTTTCTTCACTCGCTCGCTCGCTGTTTCGCTCTTCGCTCTTCGCACAATACATGCCCGCGCGGCTTTCACCTTCGGTCCTATTCGCGCGGAGAAAAGTCCGCGTTGGATACCTACAGGGGAGTATGGGCTTGACCTGCCGTACAGATGCATCGTCTCTAGTCCCGTGAGCTATGCTCGCTCTCGCGTATGTACGATAGCGACACCGGAGTAGATGCTTGATACGCCACAAGTACGGCTGTTCGGCTACGGGGTCATGCAGACTGTGTTCTTGATTCGAGTTGCCTAGGTAGAACGAGAGGATGGGAGATCTTGTTGGAGGTTATTCGCTAGGCTTTCACTGAGATGGATTCACGCGCTGATGTGGGGATGGATATTGTTTGCTGGTTCTTTGTAGTGCTATTAATGTAGATGCATCCTTACTGGAGATAACAATACTCATCATCTCAGACCATCCATCTCCAAGCTCACATTATCCGCTCTCGAACCATAAACACCCCCATCCAAGATCCACTGCTCATTATCATCGTTGTCATCCTGCACGCGACGCCACGTCTGCTTCCTCCCACCTTCACCCGCATTTTCCTTGCCTTTACTCTCCTGGACCTTAATAGTCGGCCTAATCAGTCCACCCAACAGCGGGTTCTTGCTGAACGCTCCGCTACCACTCGATAGCGTATTCCCGTCTCGGGGTCGTTGAGTAGGTTCGGGTGGCTCATCTTCGCTCTCAGGTGTAGCCGGCCTCTCGGTAGCAGCCATGCGCTTGACAAGCTTCTTGCCCGAGAGGTCGATGCTGGCAACTACTTTGCGCTTCTCGTACTCTGGGCGCGCATTCCAGTCTTGCTCGCGCAGCGCTTTTTGCTGGCGCTTGAGCTGCATGGCGCGTTCTTGTGGGCTGGCCCACATGCTGAGGCCGGCTGTTGTGGTTTCGAAGTCGGCGGCTTCGTCGTGGACTTGAGTTCGTTTGGCGTTTTGGGCTTGGAAGGCGAGCAGCTTGTCTCTGTGCTGTTTTGCTTTTGCGAGCTTCTCGTTCTCAGACTCGACGTCCGAGGCCGGATTGGAAGATGCGGGTGTTCCTGTGCGGGGTGTTGAGAATGGGCGTGGTGCGAGCGAGACATCGGCACGCTTTTGGCCGGCGTTGTTGGCGGCCATCTTCTCTTTTCCGCGCTCTTCGCGGAGAACGCGCACCATAGATTGGATGTCTTGTGCACTGAACAAGGCGGAATTGCAGAAGGTGCATGGGCCGATGCCTTCCTTGACACAAATGATCTTTCCGCAATTCAAGCAGTTTGGCGCAGCTTCGAGCAAAGGATGCCTGGTAGCCATGCAATTGCATTTCCGCTTGCTGTTGTCTTGTGGGGCAAGAGTAGGGTTCGTCTGGATCTCAAGCGCTCTGATTGCGGACTCCAGATCATTGAGTGCCGTCGAGGCACCATGCATGGGCGTGCCACCAGTGACATTGACCTTTGCCTTTGCCTTTGGTTTAGTGTCCGAGATGAGTTGGCCTGGAAGTTTCTTCGCTGGTTGTGGAGCAGGCGAGACACCACGGGATTTGGGGGTGGATGTCCCCGATGACGTAGTGAAGGTTGGTAATTGCAACCCATCAGGTTGTTCTTGTAAGCCGAACTTGGCAGCCTTGGGCTTTGAGCTACCCGCCATGTAGTCTTGTTCATCTTTTTTGAGATATGCACCAGATACGTTGCCATGGTCCTCTACTTGTCGTGGTGGCGGAAGTTTGTTCAAACCGGGTTTCTTCTTCTTTGGCTTCGCCCTGGGTACTTCTGACATGCCATTTGACACTTGAGCCTGACCAGCCCCACTGGAAGGCTTCGGCTTTCTCCGGTTGTTAAAGGAAGAGATAAACTCAAGTGCTTGCGGGCTGTCGCCTAAGAAGTTCTGCAGATGGTCCGCTGCTTCTTTGGGCGATAGTGACTCAGTATAGGATATCAGTTGCTTCAGTGACTCATCGTCTAGAGGAACAAGCTTCGATAGCTGGGGCAATGCCCAGTTTGAGAGATCCATGTTCTTGTTGATGGGGTTGTGATCGCCAAATGTCAGAATAGGTTGTTAGCTGTGAATCATCACTCTGAGCTAGTAGCTGTGGCGCGGATGTGTGGCTGGTGTGCGGTCCGTGCCGAAAGTTCACATGGAATTCCAGCTCGTGGGGAAGCTGCCATCACAGTCCTCATACCCTCAACTACACATTCACCATGGCTACCGACATCGCGCTCGATACCACTATCGTACGTTGATCTTCTCATACGATAAACGCCCTTACTGATTAGAGCAGGGCACCATTGTCATCGAACTCTACAACGATCACGCGCCCAAGACATGCAAAAACTTCTCGACGCTCACGCAGCGCAACTACTTCAACGGCCTGATCTTCCACCGCATAATACCAAACTTCATGATCCAAGGCGGCGACCCCACGGGTACAGGACGAGGAGGTGAGAGCATATATGGCGACAAGTTCGAAGACGAGATCAGCCCCCAGCTCAAGCACACCGGTGCAGGCATTCTCAGCATGGCCAACTCCGGTCCCAACACCAACGGCTCCCAGTTCTTCATCACATTGGCGCCGACTCCGTGGTTGGACGGCAAGCACACCATCTTTGGAAGGGTCAAGAGCGGGATGCAGATCGTGAAGAAGCTGGGCTTGGTCAAGACAGACAAGGAAGACCGCCCTGTTGAGGAGGTCAAGATTGTCAAGGCATACCTCGTCGACGACGGAGCTATGGCGATGCAGCGATACTAGCGCGGAGGAAGGGGATCAGCCAGGCGCCAACGCGATCGCATGACAGAGCGCATCAACGCGACACTCAATGCTTGAACGTGAGTCACTCAAAAATGAGATGTAGATTAATTACTCATACGTCCAACTAGTTCAAAGCTCCGTTCGGATGGATCAACACCTTCGTATACCCCTCGATCCTCTTGTCAAATTTCTCGTATGCCGTCGGCGCGTCGTCGATGTTGATCTCGTGCGACACAACGAAGCTCGGCTTGGCCTTGCCCGATACAATCATGTCGCGAAGATACCTGTTGTACGCCTTCACATTGCACTGCCCGGTGCCAAGATGCAAGCCCTACGGTCGTCAGTGGTGGGTACACAACTTCGAGCCACGAACATACCTTTTCGAAAAGCTTGCCGAAAGAAATTAGAATTTGGCCTTTCTTGCTCTGCTCATCTGGGGCTCCAGGGTCGGCCGGAACATACAACCCTGGAATACCCAAGCCTCCCGTTGGCCGGGTCACCATGATCAACTGGTCCAAGACAACGTTTGGCTTCTCCTTGCTACCCGACGCGTCCACGGCTTGATAACCGACCGCGTCGACCGCGCGATCCACCATACCGTCATTGAGCTTGATGATCTGCTCAACCGGGTCGCTTTTCCTGAAGTCGATAGGGATGCATCCGATCTTCTCCGCAGCTTGCAGTCGCTCAGGCACTGTGTCGACAACGAAGACCTTGCTCGCACCTCGTAGGATACCGCTATACGCTGCCATCAGACCAACAGGGCCCGCGCCGAACACCGCGACGCTTTCGCCGGACTGGAAGCCAGCGAGGACCAGCCCATGCCAGCCCGTTGGGAATATATCTGCTAGCAGTATGAAGTCGGCTTCGTGCTCGGTTCCTTTGGGCAGTTTCAGGGCGTTGAAGTCGGCGAATGGGACTCGGAGGTATTGCGCTTGGCCGCCCTGATACGGGCCCATGGCTACGTAGCCGTAAGCTCCGCCGGCGAAGCCTGGGTTCACTCTGTTTGATAGTCAGGACAGACGGTCGATAATTCGATCGAGGCTCGACCTACCCGGTACAGAACGCTGTCTTGCCCTCCTCGCAATTGCGACACCTGCCGTCGGCGACATTCTACGATCCATCGCGTTAGCCCTCCGCCATCCGCAGTACGTCTTCAAGGAACACTCACAAACGGCAACACAATCCTATCCCCCTTCTCCAAAAGCGTCACGCCCGACCCAACCTCGATAATCGTACCCATATTCTCATGACCAAACACCAGACCCGCCTCCGCAGCCGTCCGTCCCTGATACATATGCAAGTCCGACCCGCAAATCGCCGCCGTCGTAACCTTGACAATCACATCATCTGGATGCTGTATCGTAGGCAGTTCGACGTCCTTGACCGAGACCTTGAATGGACCCTCGTAGTGCACCGCTTTCATCTTGTCGGGGGACATTTTGGGGGGTTGTTGCGCGCGTCGCGTATAAGCAGTTTTAAAGGTTCAAAGATACAAAATACAATAAGTTTGTCGCGACAATAGAACGAGGTGCGCGTATGTTAAGAAGTGGAAGAGTCGCAGGGGACGAAAGGCACGTTTCATTCTTCAACGGAACCAGACCCAGTCTATGATGCATGACGACCCCTCTTCTTCGGTACTTGCAAGCTTGCAGGAGTTGGGACCAGAGCGTTTGGCTGGCGTCATTATTGAGGGGCTGACAGCGGATGAAGGGTCGATCAAGTGTGGGGTACGGGTTCCGAGTCGGAAGGGGCGCTTCGGAAACTAGTGTAATGCGCGATTCTCGAAGTAATGCTCACATTCCTCGTCTTGCCATTTGGAGGATTTCTAGCCTTGAGTCCGACTTATTTCTCGAGAACACCTGTCTTGTATGGATCATTCCCACGTGCAAAGGCAGCCAAGACTTTTTAAGCGATTGGCAACAACAGCAGCCGTCTGCCTGTTTACGCGCTCTGACCCCGCATCCTGCCTTGTCTCAGCCTTCCTCTTTCCTTCGTCATGATCTTAATATCCTTTTGCGCATAAGAGAATGAATCGGCTATGGCCATCATGGATCCGAACACAGTGCCGACAGGTAGACCTCGGTATGGAAAGGGACTTGCGTTACTTTCACTGGACGGCGGAGGTATCCGTGGTCTATCATCGCTATATGTCTTACAACGCCTCATGGAGCAACTGAATCCCGAAAACCCACCCAAGCCTTGCGAATGCTTCGATCTTATCGGCGGTACGTCTACCGGTGGGCTCATCGCACTTATGCTAGGGCGCTTGCGCATGTCGGTCGAGGAATGCATCGATGCATACCGTGAGCTTATGCCTGCCATCTTTGAGAAGTCCAAGCATCGCTACTCTATCAGCAAGGGTAAGCTCCAGGGGAGATACGATGGTGAAGCTATAGAGGAGGGGGTTAAGCGCATACTCAAGGGACGGAACATTAGACCAGACGCGCCTCTCAAAGATCCCGGCTCCACATGTAAAACGTAAGTCAGTCGCGGCGTCCAAGGTCTTTGCTCTGGCTAACAGTTCAGATTTGTCTGTGTGACCAGAAAGACGGGTTTGCAGACAACGCTTTTCTCCAATTACCCCATACAACGCCGATCGCGAGACCTGTACAACGCGGTGAAGATATGGGAGGCAGCTCGTGCCACGTCAGCCGCGACAACCTTTTTCGAACCCATCAAGATCCTCCACGAAGAGTTTGTGGACGGTGCCTTTGGTGCAAACAACCCGATCGACGAAGTATGGACGGAAGCTGGTGATATATGGACACGCACTACTGGAGAAACACTTGAAGACAACATAAGTTGTTTCGTCTCCATTGGAACTGGTATGCCAGCTTTTGGAAAAGTTGACGAGTCACTCGTTGGTATGGTGCAGACGCTGAAAGCGATAGCTACCAACTGTGAGAGCGCCGCCGAGAGATTCCAACGACACCATCCTGCGCTCGATGGGCGTTTCTTCCGTTTCAACGTGCCAAGGGGTCTTGAGACCATAGGGCTGGAAGAGATCAACAAGGCTGGCGACCTAATCGCTGCTACCAGACAGTATCTAGAGTCACAATCGGCTTTCCTCGAGATCGAAAAGTTCCAGGCAGCCTTCCAGCAACGACAGCGTACGTAATCCACAGAACGGAAGCAATGCGAAGTCTCCAGCTGAACGACTACCAGGGATCCAACGCATATGCCAGTATGTTATCGGAATGGCTGAGCGCGCATTACAAAACGTTCGTCATCGGTCGAAAGGGGTGAGCCAGACTGCTATACCAGGTATTGATTGGATCACAAACACCAGCATCTTTGATGAGTGGCTACCACGTCACGATGGCCGGATATTATATGTTGACTGGGAAGGTACAGAATTTGAGCGAAACATCCTAGATGATCACGTCGTTGCAATGGCAGATTCGCTACTACAACTGTCGCCTCACCCCGCCATCGTCCATCTTACGACCCTGGACTTGCCATATTACAGCAGGGTTTTCGCGGAACCCCGTCGATGCGAAGATGATCTATGTGATCATCATAGATGGGCCGATCCTCCCGATCCTCACTACGTATTTGTTAATGTACAACGACCGATAACTCCCAAAGAGATCATGGTAGCTTTCGCATGTGTCCAACTAGTTCATAAAGCCAGCCAAGCGGAGCTTGCTATCCGCATATCAAAAATGTCAAACTCCCATCGAAGCCTTCTCGAGATACTGTCGTCCGAAGAGAGCGTCGAACAAGGATCCCAAGTCGACTACGAAAGGCTTTTAGAAGAGTACAGCGCCCCGTTGGTCTGTTCATTAGTTGTCCATACGTTGCAGGGATTACCATCCAATACTCTTACACTCTTCTCCATTCGTCATCCCACAGACTCTGCTTTTCGCAGTGATGATGTCGAAGCAATGCTGGGGATATGTTGTGAAAGTCTCGGAAACACATCAACTAGGCTACACGCGGCGATGCACATTTACGGGAGTCGATCTTCAGAAACTTCACTATTGTCATCACTTCCGATCAGTCGCAGAACAGAATATTTGGGTAAGATCTACTTCTGATGATTCCCGTTACTCGAACTACGAAACTGACATAGTATATAGAGTGTCTCGCATCTTTGAAAGCTCGAGAGGTGCTCACCCGACAAAACCAGATTCTTCCACCAGCTCCAGGAACCTTCCATTGGTTGGATGACCATCCGTCTTTCCGCTCGTGGCAGAATGGTGGAGGTACGTTGTGGATCCGTGGTAAACCGGGAAGTGGTAAATCAACATTGGCGAAAGATATCCTCATGAGAATTCGGTCTAAAGACAGACTTATGGTGGTCGGGGCCTGGTTCTACAGCATTAAGCTCGACTTTGCGCAGCGATCACACCAATCTCTCTTACGAGCGCTACTTGGTAACTTCCTTGAACAGGACGAGGCATTGTTCCAAAAGCACGTGCAGATCTATCGGAAAGCGAGACTACCGTCGTGTGGTTCATTGATTTGGTCAAGAGATCTTTTGGAGGAGTTCTTACGGGCCATATCACTAACGTCACGGGACTCTACTATCATTGCTGTTATTGACGCTTTGGATGAGTCTGAGAACGATGACCAGACTGATAAATCACGGCTACACCTAGTGACGTTTCTATTGGATCTTGCAGAGCACCCAGAATCATGTATGCGGTTCATCATCCTTAGCCGGCCCTATGAATCCTTACAATTCGTGTTTCGCGACTGTGAGCAGATTGTATTGGAGCAAGAGAATGGACAAGACTTGGAAGAGGTCATCGACAGGGATCTGAACTGGCTACGGCATGCAATCAATCAAAGTCATGACTTCGAAGCACAGAGTATAGAGTCTCAGAAGCCAGACAGCCGCAGAAGGCGGAAACGACGACCACAAGAGGCTGTGCCCATTACCAAAACGATACAGCTTGATCCCGCTTTCGCTTCGTTGGTTGATGCTCAGTTTCAGGCTATGAGAGATTATTTGATACAAAACGCGAAAGGGGTCTTCTTATGGGTAACTTTGGTACTCAAGGAGTTGCATCAGATCTCCAAAGATGCGTTTTCGGAGATCACGGACCTGAACCGAGCACTTCGTTCGCTGCCGTCTGAACTGGAGGATCTTTACGCTACCATAGTCGGTCGTTTACGGGTGCGTGACTTCAAGAAGACTAGGCGAATACTGGACTGGATCATCGGCACCAGCGAATCACGGGCGCTAACTTTGTCGATGTTGTTCGAAGCCATGAGCATTGACGAAGGTATCGACGTGGAGGCCTCCACAACCCCTGCGACAGACCCATTCCTGGTGCACAAGCCAATACTGAGACAGCAAAGCTGGGGAGAGTTCGCATTTGACGTTTACGACCGATGCGGCGGGCTCGTTGATGTTGTACCTCCAGATGAAGTTCGAAAACGATTCCAAGAATATCACGAAGAAGAGATTAATGATCAGTGGGTTGTAGTCTTACTACACCGTACCTCTCTGGACTTCATCGCTTCAATCAAATGTCCCGAACGCCTCAGAACGAATGGATCGCTTGCTAGATCTGTCATTGAGCGTGGCTTGGTAGCATACATACAGGTCTATCTGCCAACGCTAGAACAAAACCCGACGTTCCATCCTTGTTTGACTATACGAGGCGATACTGCGCACAATGAAGCCGTAATGATC
>Ga0265798_10011135_pt1 | contig 10988 bp, 9 predicted proteins | sample P3T30metagenome_FD_192430 | JGI IMG/M metagenome (GOLD analysis project Ga0265798, IMG submission 192430) | Plant litter microbial communities from East Loma Ridge, Irvine, California - P3 T30 | ecosystem: Environmental > Terrestrial > Plant litter > Unclassified | place: USA: California... | reverse complement strand
TGCGTTCTGTCCAAGAGACTCATAGCCATTTGCAAAGATCACTCTTTACCAGATTCCTCCCGTGGAACCAAAGACTGTCTTTTCTATTCGTCGCTAGTGAAAAGGCTTGGCTGTCAAAAGAGCCACGAGTTGTTCAGCTCTTCGACACAACAATTGAAGAAGCCGAAGTTCAAGTCAAGGTCTTGGCACTCGTCATCCGAATGATCCTCAGCTCGTCTCACACGAAGTAGATAGTAACAACCACCAATTGCAACCACAATCTCCCAATACTCCTCAAAATGATACTCCGAGCCCTCCCAATCCTCTCCCTCTTATCATCCACCCTCGCCTCAATACCCCAATCCCCACTCCCAAACCCCCCAACCCTCGACCCACCCTCATCAACCCAACTCCTCCACCTCCACCGCACCCTCATCGAAACCGAATCCATAACCCAAAACGAGCAGCCCGTCAGCGCCTTCCTCGCCTCCTACCTCACCTCCCTAAACTACACCGTCGAAAAGCAACACGTCTCCAAAACGCGCTTCAACATCCTCGCGCACCCGCGCAAACACCGCTCCACCCCGATCCTCGTCACATCGCACATCGACACCGTCCCGCCATTCTGGCCATACTACTACAACGAAACGTCCGGCATGATCGGCGGGCGCGGCAGCGTCGATGCTAAAGGCGCTGTCGCCGCGCAAATCATAGCAGTGCAAGGTCTACGCACGCACCTCCGCGACGCGATATCGCTGCTCTTCGTCGTCGGCGAAGAAACAGGCGGCGACGGCATGCGCAATTTTTCATCCTGGGAACACCGGCCCTCGCCCGCATACGACATCGTCATCTTCGGCGAGCCAACAGAAGGCAAGCTCGTCTGCGGACACAAGGGTATGCTAGGCTTCGCGCTCAAAGCGACAGGGAAAGCAGCGCATTCAGGCTACCCGTGGCTGGGCGTTAGTGCGAACGATATACTCGTCGATGCGCTGGCGAAGTTGCTGGACTTACGGCAGCATCTTCCCTGGAGCGACAAGTACGGTAACACGACGATGAATTTCGGCAGAATCGAGGGCGGCGTCGCAGCTAACGTCGTCGCCGAGACTGCGCGCGCGAATATCGCGACGCGCCTCGCTGCTGGATCGCCAGATCTCGTGAAGGGTCTTGTCGTCGACGCGCTCCAGGATGTGAAGGCAGGCGCGCAGCAACAGGGCGGCGATCTGGACATCGAGTGGGGAAGCGAGGGCTACGCGCCTGTCGATATTGACTGCGACGTTGAGGGTTTCGAGAAATTGACGGTCAATTATGGCACGGATGTGCCGCTGCTGGCGGGCGAGCATAAGCGGTATTTGTACGGGCCGGGAAGTATCTTTGTGGCGCATTCGGATCACGAGGCGTTGAGGAGGAGGGAGTTGGAGCAGGCGGTGGTGGATTATAGACGGTTGATTGTTAGGGCTGAGGAGGCGAGGCGGAGGGAGTTGCATGGGATTGAGGAGCAGGGGGAGTTGTAGATTGGTGAAGGTATATAGTATACCCAATAGTACGAAATACATATATGGCAAGAGATGCAGTTCACTCCACCACACATATTCACAACAAATGTACCCCCACATTTAGTCCGCCCAGAGAAAAGTCTCACTCACAAGGCAGGTCTGAAAGCAGTAGTCCCAGCCGGCGCAGCCGTGTCCAACAACAAGCCATTACGCTGGTTAAACAAGGCCCGCACGACTGAATTGATCTCGCGCGTATTCCCCGAGGGGAACAGAACGTCGCAACTAATGGGTATAGTGCTGGACGCTCTGTGGTTCTGTTCGAATTGCGCTGGTTGATTGTGTGGAGAGGAAGAGAGAAAGGGTAAGGTAAGGTTATGTAGAGATTCGTTCGGAGGCGGAAAAACGTGGGGCCGAGGAAAGTGAAAGTGAACAGGGATGGGGAAGAGGGCAGGAACGATGTGCTGTTGTATTCGCTTACCAAATGCTGCGCCCAAGATGCGGAGTTGAGTATGTTACATGTAGTATACACAAAGATCTATACGTCAGTCGTGAACTCACGGCGCCTCAACCGCAACACCCTCCGCCTGCGCCGCCTCTTCAATCTTTTCAGCCGCCATACCTAGATCCCTCGACTCCCAACCATTCCCCTCATTCAGCCAGTCTTTCCTCTCACCCAAAATCGCAACACTAGCTTCAGCCGCGCGCTTCACAAGAAACTCATCAGCCACGCTCTTAATCTGCTCAGCAGTGACATCAAGTAAACGCTCCCGTCGCTGCTGCAACATATCATCCGTCACGCCGCTCAAGAAATACCTCATGCCCTCTTGCGAGACACTCTGCGGTGCGTCGTACCCCTGAAAGGTACTCAGCTTCGCTTCCTCGAGGTCCTGCGCCGTCCAGGCCCGGTCACGCGCCCATTGACCCGCTTCACTCATGATTTTCATCGAGTTCTGCGGGTTCGGGTCGCGGTACGAGTACATGCCGAACAAGCCGCCGAGACCGCGCGAGTAGGCGCCGCCGCCGTATGCGCCGCCCTTTTCGCGGATCTCGGGGTGCAGTTGCTTGAAGGTGAGGAGTTTGGCGAGGATCTCGAGGGGTGCGGAGGAGGGGTCGGTGTAGGGTACGGTGGGCACCGCGCGGGCGGAGTAGTAGACTTGGTAGGGGAGGGGGAAGAAGGACTTTGCGTTGCGTGGGTATTGCGCTTGCTGGGTCGTTGTTGGGACGTCGACTTTGTCTGGAAGTTCTGCTAGGAAGCGTTTGAGAGCCTTTCGGTTCGGCAATGCGCTCTCGGGGCCGCAGTTTATGGCAACGCGCATGTTCTTGTTGTTTGCAATGGTGAAGGACTGAATGTTCTTGAGCTTCTGTATCACGTCGCTGAGTGACTCCTGTGCTGCCAGGCTGGTGGTGAGCTTGACTTGCGTCAGACCGCCAGTCACCTCTGCCAGTCTGCTGACCGGATTGATACCAGCTTCGGCGTATCGCATAGCGAACGAGTGGCCCGATTCTGCGATGGAGTTGATTGCGCCACTTGCCGAGCTCTGAAGCAGCTCGCGGATTTTCTTCTCCGCTTCAGGTCCGTCGAAGTCTGTCTCTTGTATGATCGTTCGCAGCAGTTCGTACATGTCTGGAACGTTCCGGTCAAAGGCATAACCCGAGAAAGAAAGTCCTTCTGAGAATCTTCTGAGTGAGTAAGGCGACTGTGATGTGTGGTAGCCCACAGATATGCCACCGGTCTTGAGCTTGATGAGCTCTTCGAGCTGCTCCATTGTCTTCGTCTTTGTCCCCAAACGCATGATAGCACTGGTGTACAACGGGATCAACTCTCTCAACTCGTCGGGTAAGTCTTGCAGCTTGTGTACGGCGCGGAAATACGTCAAGCCATTCGTGGGTGCTTCTCGCCATTGTGTCTGCACATCGTCCATCTGAGCGGAACGCAACGGCTTGCGTTCCTTTTCTCGAGGGATGTCCTTTACATGTACAGTCGGCAGACAGCTCAAATCTTCATTGCGGGCGTTCTCTTGCACCTCCAACAGCTGCAGTTCCCTCTTCTCGAGGTACTGTTGTGCTTCTTCCTCGCTCGGAAATTGCTTCGTAGTCTCTAGTATCTTGGAAGCCAAGCGGTCTTTCTCTTCGTCCACCCGCTCTTGGCTGAAGCTCTCGGATGGCTGCATCGTGAAGTTCAAAGTGTTGCCGGTAAAGAGGTACTTCTCGATCAGGCCTTCCAGGTAGTCGCCCTCGGCGTACTTTGCCTGAAAAGCGTCGACAGTCTCCTGCCAAGCGAGCGCCTCCATAGGGTCGATCCCGTTAAACCAGCCAGGCTTCAATCTCTGCAAAATGCCCATGCCAAAGTTGGCCGTTTTGTGTTTGAGCGACAGTTCTAACTGGTGCAGTATGCCATCCACCTTGATTTTCTCGAAGCCGTTCTTGCGCACCTCTTGGAAAGACTTTGCAATGGCCTCTTGCACCTTGATGACATCTTCAGATTTCACAGCGTCCAGCCCCACTGAGAAGACTCCGCGTCTCCCAGCACTATCGTAGCCGGTGTTGGCGCTAAAGTCGGCGCCGAGACCAGATTCGATGAGGTTGCGGTATAATGGCGATCCATAGCCACTCATGAGCAAGCTGCTCAGCACACCCAGGGCAAAATTCTCCACGGAGTCGGCCGTGTCGCCCATCAGCCAGGTGACTGAGGTCTTGTATTGCCTGTCCTGAGGTACTAGCGGATCCAGAGGGCCGGAGACAACAACCTCTTTGGGTGCATTCAGCTCAATTGGCGCCTTGACGTCCTGATCAACCTTGATCCTGTCGAAGCCGTTCAAGCGGACATCCACCTCCTTCAGGTGCTCCGTCAGCGGCATGTCGCCATATGTCAAGATTTTAGCGTTGCTGGGATGATAGTGGTCGGCGTGGAACTTGCGCAACTGCTCCCAGGTGAGGTCTGTGATCTTCTGAGGGTCGCCTCCGGAGTTGTTGATCGCCGGGTACAGCTGGTCCTGGAAGCGTGTGTAGAACAGATAGCTCGCATCAGACATCTGGCCTTTCATCTCGTTGTAGACGACGCCCTTGAACACCAGCTTTTTCGCGTCTGGGTCGTCCGTCTTCGCGGCCAGTGGGTTCTCGGGCCCTATCCGCCAGCCCTCCTGAGTGAAGTCGTTCTCCTTGAGAAGCGGGTGTAGCGTCGCATCGAGGTATACGGACATGAGGTTCTTGAAGTCCTGGGCGTTGGTGGTGGCGAAGGGGTAGCCGGTGTGGTCGGGGAAGGTCCACGCGTTCATGAAGTTTGAGAGCGAGCGCGGCAGCATCTTGAAGAAGGGGTCGCGGATGGGGTACCTGGATTGTTAGTGTATGGTGTTTACATCCTACTGTACTTCATACCTCTCACTTCCACACAGCGTGGTGTGCTCCAGGATGTGTGGCACGCCGGTCGCATCTGGCGGGTTCGTCTTGAAGCCGATGGAGAAGACATTGTTGGTGTCCTCACGGGCAATGTGCAGGTACTCGGCGCCGGTCTTGTCGTGCTGTAGGTGCAAAGCCGTCAGTTCCAGCTCCGGGACCTGTTTGACGCGCTGGAGGGTGAAGCCATGCAGCTTCTCGCCAGGCTTGGGAAAGTTGGCGACGTCTGTCACCGCCGCATAGTGGCGCCGCAGTATGTGTGCAGACTGTGATAGGGTCGCAGTGGGCGTCCGGGTGTTTCGCAGCCGGCAACGGGCAGAGCGCAGCATAATCGGTCGAGTGAATGTCAAATGGAGGAGTACCACAAAATGTCAGATCGTCGCCGCATCATCGCTGGTGGCACTCGCCGCCGATTGGCCGAGGGGACTCTTCAAGGTTAGCCCGCAAAATTACTAAGAGCGAGAGCGCGGTGCAGCCTGTAAGGGCTCATGTTGCTGTGTGTAGATGTCTAGTACCGCATGTCGGTCCCCTGAGGTGCCAGATTCCGCGTGCTGTGGATATTGCCCTGTGGTCGTGGTGGAGCCGTGAAGCTCGTGTCGGTGCGAATCGTGACTTACGAAACCACCAAGTCTCTGCGTCCCCTCCTCCCTCCCTCTGATCGTCCCGCCACGAGATATTGCCCGATCCGGTCTGACATGTGCGCTCTGCTCTAACAACACACCACAAGCATCGCACCTGGCCGCCCACGCCGCACCACCACACGAGTCGCTCGCTCTCCGCCCGAAGCACTTCCGAGACGTCAGCGGACGAACCACCGTCTGGCGCGCATCGTGACCAAGCTGGCCCAGGACATCGAATGCGCACTCGGAATCATATTGAACACAGTCTACCCGTGTATTGCTAGCAGCGGGGAATAGAATAGTTTGCTGGGGTCGCAGGGAGTCTGTCGAACTGAGGCGACCGCCCCACGAGTCACGGTCTTATGGCGACCGTCGCCCAACAGCGACAGCCCACGTCTGCCCACGCCCGCCCGCACCACGAAGCAAGCCGCAGCGTGTCTTCGTCCTCGTCCGCAACCATGGCCCCCGCACAGCAGGCCCCGGCCCCCGCGCCTGCGCCCGCAAAGAAGGGCAAGGGGAAGAAGGCGACGGACCCCTCGGAGCAGCAGAAGCAGATCCAGGCCAAGATAGCCCAGCTGGAACTGGACCAGGCGGGCGACAAGGAGCAGGAACTCGAGATCGGTGGGTACTCTCTTGCGTTGTGCTAGTGGCGGGTGGTAGGAGTGGCGGGTTGAATGCTGCACCACGAGGGCACAAGTCTTAAGGAACGCTGGCTGACATGCCTTACTAGAGCGCGAGGTCAAGAAAGCGAATCGCGAGCTGTCGTCCCTGCTCTCCAACATGGACGGCCCGCTGTCCCGTCTCGAAGTCGTCCAGAAGCGCTACACCGAGCTGCTTTCCGACATGAAGCGCACCGAGCGCGAGCACCAAAAGGCAAAGAAGCGCGGAGACCAGCTGCAGAAGGAGAAGGATGCGCAGCGCTCCGAGCTCAACAAGGTCACCACGATGAAGGACAAGCTGGACAAACTGTCGCGTGACTTTGCCAAGGAGAACAAGAAGCTGAAGGACGAACTGCACAAGATCGAGAACAGCGAGTCGACCGCCCGGCAGGAACTACATGATAGACTGGAGTACCTGTTGAAGGATGTAGACGACTGTATCGCCGCGCAGGACCTTCCCGAACCACAGAATCCGGCTGACGTCGAACTGGACGAACTGTACGTTGCTGATCCTACGCAAAAGCCACCACTTACACGTTGCAGATTCCGGCAAAAGTTCAAATCCTTCATCGACCAGTACGAACTACGCGAGCTACAATTCCATTCATTATTGCGCACCAAGGAACTTGAAATACAGTACCAGATGGCCCGCCTCGAGCAGCAGCGCAAGCACCAGGAAGCCGAATCTTCCAAATCACACCAACTCACCCGACAGGTCTCGACCTTCTCCCAAACCGAAACCGAACTCCGCACGCAACTGAACATATACGTAGAGAAGTTCAAACAGGTATGTGACCCTTACCCCAAAGTTCGTTTAGTGGCATCATGGTTAATACTGACTAGATGCAGGTTGAGGAGACGCTCAACAATTCCAACGACCTGTTCCTCACGTTCCGCAAGGAGATGGAAGAAATGTCCAAGAAGACTAAGCGCCTCGAGAAGGACAACCAGCAACTGCAACGCCACAAGGAGATCACGAACCGTAATATTGGCGAAATGGTCGAGGAGCGCCACAAGATGCAGGAGGATCTCGCAAGGAAGACAAAGGAGGCTGACGACCAACGTAAGAAGATCGCCAGGCTCGAAACGTTATGTCGAGGAATGCAAGCACAAGGTCGCGGCCAAGTCCCCATGACCGAGCTTGAAGAAGAAGAAGAAGAAGAAGAAGTCACCGAAAGCGACTACGATGATGAAGAAGACTACGAAGAAGAGGGCAGTGGCGACTACGACGACGATACGGAGGAGGATGCCATAGAGCCTGTACCGGAGCGCCGACCATTTGGCCCAGTGCCACCACCTCCACCGCCGCCGCAAAGTACAGCGAACGGCAAACTCAACGGCCATAGACAACCCAATGGGCAGATGAATGGAGTCAAGCGCTAACAGCGTGTCGTCGTTGGTTTGTTTTCAGAGTGCAATGCGAATCTGATTCAAACTCAATCGACGGTCCAAACGTAGAACATTCTACGGATAGTCTTGGAACGATGCAGGCTATTCTTAGCGTTGGATAAGTCGCACGGGTCGCATACAGGCAATCGAAGCAATGACAGTTCTTATGGTGTCTATCATCTCGTCATACTGCAGTCCAGAACTATTCCCCACGAAAGATCTTTCTACTAACATCAAAGTATCTAATATCGTAGTACGCTGGACATTCCTGGCAAGTAGGCCGTCGGCAATAAAAAAAATGGTCGCGAGTCGAACGTGCAGATGCACAAGCTGAAAAGAAAGCCTCGGCAGCATCGGCTCGGCTGGACGTGTCCATCCCCGCGTTGTCTCCATGATGACCCTTGCACGCGAGGCACAGCTACTATTTAGTACCAACACCCCAGATTCGCAATGCGCATTGTACTAGATCTTGACACTTGGGCAGCGTGTCCTTCACTTTCTACATTATTATACCCGCCTTGAGCCCTCCTACATCGCGTCGCCACCCACCATGTCTCCTCCGTCCCTCCAGACGCCGCTCTCGAAGCTGCTAGGGATCCAGTATCCCATCATCTTAGCAGGAATGGCACGAACATCCGGCGGTCCCCTTGCAGCCGCTGTGTCAAATGCCGGCGGTCTCGGTGTCATTGGAGGACTCGGATACACTCCCGAACAACTCCAATCCATCATCGACGACCTCAAGTCCAACCTGGACGACAAGTCCCTCCCCTTCGGCGTCGACCTCGCCCTCCCACAAGTCGGCGGCAGCGCGCGCAAGACGAACCACGACTACACCCACGGCCAGCTCGACGACCTGATCGAAGTCACCATCAAGAACGGCGCAAAGCTCTTCGTCAGCGCCGTCGGCGTCCCCCCAGCACGCACCATCAAAAGACTCCACGAAGCCGGCATACTCATCATGAACATGGTCGGCCACCCCAAGCACGCGAAGAAAGCCCTCGACGCCGGCGTAGACATTGTGTGCGCCCAGGGCGGCGAAGGCGGCGGCCACACGGGCGACATTGCAAACAGCATCCTGATCCCCTCTGTCGTCGACGTCGCGCGCAAGTACAAGAGCCCGCTGACCGGCCAACCCGCCATGGTCGTCGCCGCCGGAGGAATCTACAACGGGCGCAGTCTAGCTAGTAGCTTGATGCAAGGCGCGCAAGGCGTCTGGGTCGGCACACGCTTCGTCGCATCAACAGAGGCCGGGTGCTCGCAGATGCACAAAGAGAACGTCGTGTCCGCGGACTTCACAGACACGGGGCGCACATTAGTCGTTAGCGGGCGGCCGCTGCGCGTCAAGTATAACGAGTACATCAACGATTGGCACGCGCGGGAGGGGGAGATTAAACAGTTGTTGGAAAAGGGTATTGTGCCGCTTGCGAAGGATATGGAGGAGGACAAGGATGTGGATATTCCGTTTTTGATGGGCCAGGTTGCGGGCGTGATTGGGGATATCAAGCCTGCGAAGGAGATTGTGGATGAGATGGTGCAGGAGGCGGTGGATATGTTGAGGGTTGGGCAGGGGTTTATTGGGGGGAGTAGTAGTAAGCTGTAGAGTAGATGAATGAGTTGGTATCCATTCGCTGCAAGCCGAGGCTTGGGATGTACTTGTGTGAGAGTAAACGTTCTTTGGGAAACCATGGCTCAAAGCGGCAGTCACACAAAACGTTATTGTTTTTCAACAACGGCATGAAGCAGAGTTTCGTGTCCGCAATTGCGTACTGCATGTCAAAGTTCCCGCTGTCAACGATCGTCGACCAAAGCAGCGGATTCCGGATGATCGACGCCAGGATCTAAAGCGCAAGTAATGTTCAGTTCAGGAGACGGGTCGCAATCTCACACAGACAGCCCACGAATGCTACCATTTATATGACCTCTGCACGTGTCTACCCAGACCAGACGTCACTCTATCATTATTAGCAGCGCAGCGTCCCGTCTTCCACGCACCCCATGCTGGCTTGTGCAGCACCGTCTACCACTACCACTACCAATTAGTCTGACACCACTTCCGCGGCGTCGCTCGACCGCGAATCTCATCTCCCCAGCGCGCCATAGATGACGCCGTGTGTCCCACGACGGAGCGGCGCAATCACATGCAGTCTAATCTAAGAGCGCAGGCTGAGATACAGGCTCAGAGGAAAAAGGTGAGCTGGTGCTGGAGGAATTGATGCGCTTCTGCGGGTACCCGGAGTCTTCCCTGTCCCCTTTCGTCAGAGGAAGATTCGGAGAATTTTCTGGTAGAGTTTGTGGACATGTGCTAAGACAGTGACAGCAGCTCGCAAACTCGTACAAGCAACTCCTCGAGTAAGACAGCGACTGCATTGCACCCACAGAGACCAGACTAACGCGCGCACAGTGAATTCGCGGCAACGGACCTCAAGACGGTGGGCAACTACACGCTGGGCAACCTCATAGGCAAAGGCAGCTTCGGCAAAGTCTACCTCGCATCGCACAAGCTCAGCAACGGCTCCAAAGTCGTGCTCAAGTCAGCGAAAAAGGACGACGCCAACCTCGCCCGCGAAATCCACCACCACCGCCAATTCACGCACCCCCACATTGCGCGCCTATACGAGGTCATCGTGACCGAGCAGCTAGTCTGGCTAGTCCTCGAATACTGCCCGGGCGACGAGCTGTACAACTACCTCCTCCAACACGGCGCGCTCGAGCCCAGCAAGGTCCAGCGCATCTTCACGCAGCTCGTCGGCGCCGTGTCCTACGTGCACAACAAGTCGTGCGTGCACCGCGACCTGAAGCTCGAGAACATACTGCTGGACAAGAACGGCGACGTCAAGCTGGTCGACTTTGGCTTCACGCGCGAGTACGAGGGCAAGGCGAATTATCTGCAGACATGGTGCGGGACGGTGTGCTACAGCGCGCCCGAGATGCTGAAAGGCGAAAAGTACGCGGGCGAAAAGGTGGATGTGTGGAGTTTGGGGGTCATTTTGTATGCGCTTCTGGTGGGCGAATTGCCGTTTGATGAGGACGACGAGTCGGTTACGAAGATGAAGATACTCAAGGAGGACCCGAAGTATCCGGACACCTTTCCCCCGCAGGCGAAGGAGCTGTGTCAGTCGCTGTTGTCGAAGCGGCCGATACTGAGACCCACGCTGGCGGATATACTGCAGAACCCGTGGTTGTCGGAGCATGCGCCGCGGCAGCAGGAGACGCTGAAGCTGCAGCAGCCTGCGCCGTTCTCGACGGATCTGGAGAAGGAGGTGCTGCATCGGATGCGCGCTGCTGGGGTGGATATTGATATGGTGATTGAGAATGTTCTGGCGCAGCGTTGCGATGCGCTTGCTGGGTGGTGGGCGCTGTTACTTGAAAAGGAAGAGCGCAAGGCGAAGAGGAGGGAGCGCAAGCGTAAGGAGAGGGAGGCAGAGGCGAAGAGCTTGAGGCGGCTCAGCGCGGCG
>Ga0265798_10011133_pt1 | contig 10989 bp, 10 predicted proteins | sample P3T30metagenome_FD_192430 | JGI IMG/M metagenome (GOLD analysis project Ga0265798, IMG submission 192430) | Plant litter microbial communities from East Loma Ridge, Irvine, California - P3 T30 | ecosystem: Environmental > Terrestrial > Plant litter > Unclassified | place: USA: California... | reverse complement strand
TATAGCTTAAACAAAAAAAGCGCTGCAGATTTGCAGCGCTTTTTTTTGTTACTGTTTTTCCGCCTCTTCTTTAGCCTTTTTGACAGCTTTATCTTGGGCCTTTTTAAGCTTTTCCTGATCTTCTTTAATTTTCTCCTGCGCCTTACGGGCCGAGTCTATTTTCTTTTGCTTGGCTTTCTCCTTGTTCTTGAAAAACCCTTTAAGCAAGAAGTTGCTTTGTGCCGCTTTTAAGTCCTCATTTAAGGTAACGGTTGTTTTGTTGGCGTTGCCAATAGTAGTTTTGGCCGAAGCTACAGTAGTAGCTAAATCATTCGCTATTTTATCGTTTTTCAACAGCTTACCTAATGAGCCTTTACCATGATTAATATCGCGTACAATATCGGTCAGGTTACTGGTCAATTCTTCGGCATTGTCGGCCACTTTGGTTAGCTTGTTAATGATCTTATCTACATCCAGCGGGTTAACAGCGGTTAACTTATCACCGCCCTCAACCTCGGTACGGCTGGCCGAACCACCGGAGCTTATTACCACCAGCTTATCGCCCATTAATCCATCGCTGCCTATGCTTACCTTGGCATCTTTTTTAATAAACTTCCGTACGTTCTCGTTCAAGGTAAGGTCTACCCTAACGGCACTATCCGATACAATATTAATGCCTTCTACTACACCCACATTTATACCGGCAAAGCGTACATTGTTGCCCACCATCAAGCCATTCACATTTTTAAATACGCCATAAACCCCAAACGTAGAGTTGAACATACTTTTCTGGCTTCCTATTAAAAAGATGCCCAAAAAGATGACCACCAGCCCTACCACAACGAATAGGCCTATTTTTATTTTTTGTCCGGATGTTGTTTTCATAATGTATCTAAAAAGAATGATTTTACAAATTCGTCTTCTGAATGCTGTAGCTCTTCAAAAGTACCTTGTGCTATATATTCGCCGTCTTTCATAATCAACACCCTATCGCCGGTTATGCGGGCGCATTCCATGTCGTGGGTAATGATGATAGACGACATTTTGAATTTTTTCTGCATTTCCAGGATCAGTTCACTGATCTCTCTCGACGTAATAGGATCCAAGCCGGTGGTTGGCTCATCATAAAGCATAATTTCGGGCTTTACGATCAACGTACGGGCCAGTCCTACCCGCTTACGCATACCGCCCGAAAGATCTGAAGGCATCTTATCTATGGCCTCGGGCAAACCAATGCCTTCCAGCACTTCCTTCACACGGGTGTCCAGTTCCTGCTGATCTTTAATTTTTAATACGCGGGTAAGCGCAAATTCGAGGTTTTCTTTAACCGTCATAGAGTCGTACAAAGCTCCGCTTTGAAACAGGAACCCTACTTTGGTACGCAGCTCTTTCAGCGCTTCGGCATCTAAATCAGACACCTCTTGCCCAAATACTTTAACCGAGCCTTCATCGGGCGTTAGAAGCCCTACAATGCATTGAATAGTAACCGACTTGCCCTGACCCGAGCGCCCTAAAACAATTAGGTTCTCGCCCTTGTGCAGCGTTAAATTGATGTCTTTAAGTACTTCTTTACTGCCAAAGCTTTTTTTCAGGTGCTCTATCTGCACCATTACCTCGTCAGTTTTGGCCGATTGGTGCTCGGCTTTTAAATCGTGCTGTTTTACGTCTTCCATATTAGTAATATAAAAGGTTAGTAATTTGCACCGCCAGCATATCAATAAAGAACACCCACAATGATGCCGTTACCACAGCCGAATTAGCGGCAAGCCCTACGCTCTCTGTCCCTTTGTTAGAGTTAAAGCCTTTGTAGCAGCCCACAAAGCCAATGGCAAAACCAAAGAAAACCGTTTTAACCAGTGCAGGTAAATAATCGGTAAAATCGAGCGAGGCAAAGCATTTGGTAAAGTACAAAGTGAAACTTACATCATCGGTAAAGTTGAGTGCAAAGTAACCGCCAAAGAGGGAGATCACATCGCCCATCATAGTGAGTAAGGGAATCATTAAGGTAGTAGCTAATATGCGGGTGACCACCAAATACTGCACCGGGTTAGCACCCGATACCTCCATAGCATCTATCTGCTCGGTTACTTTCATACTCCCTAACTCTGCACCTATACTGGAGGCTATTTTACCGGCACAAATAATAGCCGTAATAATAGGCCCCATTTCGCGGATGATAGATACTGCCAAAGTTTGAGGGAGCATGCTTGCCGCACCAAACTCCACCAGGGTAGGCCGCAATTGCAGAATGAGCACCAAGCCCATAATAAAAGAAGTAATGCTAACTAAGGTGAGTGATTTGTAACCAATTTCATAGCTCTGGCGCACAAACTCCGACCACTCAAACCCACCCGAAAATACATTGCGGAAAAATCCTGACAGAAACACAGTTTGATCACCTATGCTTTCTACCCATCTCCGCCATCCGGAACTTACAATTTGTTCAGCCATAAAAATATAATACCTTAAGGAACAGCGACTAATTTGTTATTATTAAAATGGTTCAGATAATTGATACAGCACTAAGATGTGGCAGAACGTTAATTAACTAATAGTTAAGCTTTTATGCTGATAATTGGCGATGAACTAAATGTAGTAACGTTAATCTGATACTTTTGTTTAAGCAATTTTTCTTGCTATTGAGCTTGTTGTTTTGTATAGGTTTAAACAGGGTTTATTATCAGGCTCGGGTAAGATTGTGTACCTTTGCAAATTAATAACTCATGGCAAATAAAGCAGTTATAGCAGGAGCAAGTGGATTAGTGGGAAATGAACTGCTTCAAATCCTTTTGCAGCAACCCCAGTACGATGAGGTGCTAATATTGGTACGTAAAGAGCTACCGGTTCAGCACAAAAAACTGGTTCAGTTAATTGTTGATTTCGATCACCTTGATCATCATCAGCAAGCTATTACCGGCTATGCTATTTTTTGCTGTTTAGGATCAACCAGGAGCAAAACGCCCGACTTATCATCATACAGAAAGATAGACCATGATTATCCTGTTCAACTTGCCAATATTGCATTGAAGAATAAGGTCCCACATTTTCATTTAGTTTCAGCCATCGGTGCTAATAGCGCCTCGTCTAACTTTTATACTAAAATGAAGGGTGAAACCGAAGAAGATGTACAAGCTGTAGGTATTCGCTCGTTACATATTTATCAACCCTCGTTATTAATCGGTAACCGTAAAGAACACAGGTTGGCAGAACGGGTAGCTACGGGAGTTATGAAGATAATTGATCCATTATTATTAGGCGGACTTAAAAAATACCAAAGCATAGCGGCTGCAAATGTAGCCCAGGCTATGTTCAAACAATCATTAAATCAAGAAGAGGGTGTGTTTATACATCCTTCAGATCATATAAAACAATTAGCGTGAGTACTTATTTATCAGCAGAAAATTTAGGTCATTCTTTTCATGACCACTGGCTATTCCGTAATTTAACTTTAGGTATTAACCGCGGCAGGCGGGTTGCCTTGGTTGGAGTTAACGGCGCCGGTAAATCAACTTTATTAAAATTACTATCTGGCAAGATAAATCCTACCGAAGGTAAGGTAGTTACCGCCCGCGATTTACGCCCGGGTTACCTGGAGCAGGATCCGCTTTTTGAAAAAGGCCATACCATTAGTGACTACATTTTCCATAAAGATAACGTTCAGCAGCAACTCATCTTAAAATATGAGCAGTTATTGGAGAACGATCCTAACAATGAAAAAGCTATTGAACAGGTTACCGAAGAGCTAAGCGCGGTTAATGCCTGGGAATACGAATACCAGATCAAAAATATTTTAGGTCGCTTAGATATTCACCACTTAGACCAACGGATAGATACCCTCTCGGGTGGCCAGAAAAAACGTTTAGCATTAGCCAAGCTGTTAATTGAAGACCCTGATGTTTATGTGCTGGATGAGCCAACCAACCACCTGGATATTGATACCATTGAGTGGCTGGAGAAACTGATGACCGAAGGCAACAAGACCATATTAATGGTTACACACGACAGGTACTTTTTAGACAACGTTTGTAACGAAATTATAGAGATTGAACGCGGCAAGATTTTCAATTATAACGGCAACTACCAGTATTACCTGGAGAAGAAAGCCGAGCGCGAATCGACCAATGAGCTGCAGTTTCAAAAGAACTCCAACCTTTTAAAAAAGGAATTAGAGTGGATGCGCCGCCAGCCCCAGGCCCGTGGAACAAAATCTAAAGCCCGTATTGATGCTTACTACGAATTGGAAGATAAAACCAAGAACCATAACCCTAACGGAAAAGTTGAACTAAGTACTAAGACCGCCCGCCAGGGGGGTAAAATTATGGAGGTTTACCACATTACTAAAACGTTTAGAGACCGTAAGGTAATTGATGATTTTAGCTATGTGTTTAAGAAAGGTGACCGCATTGGTATTGCCGGTAAGAATGGTGCAGGTAAATCAACTTTGCTAAATATGTTTACGGGCGCATTACAGCCCGATAGTGGACATATTGAAAAAGGTGAAACAACTGTAGTAGGTTATTTCAACCAGGCTGGTATGGCTTTTAAAGATGATGAGCGCGTAATAGATGTAGTAAAAAACGTAGCCGAGTTTATTACCATGGCCGATGGTAAGATGATATCGGCATCGCAATTATTAACGCTGTTCCTCTTCCCTCCTGCCCGTCAATTTGGCTTTATCTCCTTATTAAGCGGGGGCGAAAAAAAGCGCTTATATCTGCTTAACATCTTGATGAAGAATCCAAACTTCTTGATTTTGGATGAGCCCACTAACGATTTGGACATAGATACCCTGAACGTACTCGAAGAATTTTTAACCGGCTATACCGGTATTTTATTAATGGTATCGCACGATAGGTATTTGCTGGACAAGCTGACCGATCAGTTATTTGTAGTAGAAGGAACAGGCAAGGTAGACTTGTATAACGGCAATTATTCTTCGTACCGCTTAGAGCAGGAAGAGGCTAAACAAGCATTAAAAAACAAACCTGCACCAGCCCCCGCACCGGTAGTGGCAGCACCTAAAAAGAACAAGCTCTCTTATAAAGAGCAGAAGGAATTAGAAACTACCGAGGCAGAGGTGAGCGCTATAGAAGCTAAAATTGCATCATTAACGGAGAAGTTAAATACCCTTACCGACCACCAGCAGATTATGGATATGTCTAAAGATATTGAAAAATTAAACGCTGAGTTAGACCAGAAAACCATGCGTTGGTTGGAGTTAACTGAATTAAAAGAAAGCTAAAATGAAGGTGTCAGATATCATAGCATCGGTAGGTGTCATTATCTTGTTAATAGGTTTCATGCTAAATCTGTTCAAGAAAATTTCGCCCGAAAGTAAGGCATATGCCTTGATGAATTTTGTAGGTGCCGGCTTATGCGGGTACTCATCATACCTCATAAGTTTTTGGCCTTTTGTAATATTAGAAAGCATTTGGGCGTTTGTAGCTTTATTATCATTATTCAATGTTCCACGTGGAACAGGAGATAATGAGTTGTAATTTTGTAATTGTTCCACGTGGAACATTGGAGGTTTAGATGTTTAAAAAATATGATGTAATAGTAGCTGGAGCTGGCCATGCAGGTTGTGAAGCCGCCGCTGCTGCTGCAAATTTAGGTTCATCTGTTTTGCTCATAACCATGAATATGGGTACCATCGCACAGATGAGTTGCAATCCAGCAATGGGTGGTGTAGCTAAAGGACAGATAGTGCGTGAGGTGGATGCTTTGGGTGGATACTCGGGCATAATTGCTGATAAAACAACTATTCAATTCCGCATGCTCAACCTTTCTAAAGGTCCTGCTATGTGGAGCCCGCGTGCCCAAAACGACCGGATGCGCTTTGCCGAAGAATGGCGTTTAGCCTTAGAGCGTACTGAGAATTTAGACATGTGGCAAGACACCGTTACATCCATTATCATAAAGAATGATACAGTATGTGGTGTACGTACATCGCTTGGTGTGGAGATAGAATGTAACGCTGTAGTGTTAACCAATGGTACCTTTTTAAATGGTATTATACATATAGGCGAAAAGCGTTTTGGCGGAGGCCGTACCGGTGAAAAATCAGCCACGGGTTTAACCGAGCAATTGGTGGAATTAGGTTTTGAAGCAGGTCGCATGAAAACCGGAACTCCTCCCCGTATTGATGGACGCAGCTTGAATTATAGCGTAATGGAGGAGCAATGGGGCGATGAAAATCCCGGCCGTTTTTATTTTTACGATGTAGAGCGCCCGACAGAGAAACGCTGCTGCTGGATAACCCACACCAACAACAATGTACACGAAACATTAAAAGAGGGCTTTGAAAAATCTCCTATGTTTACGGGCCGTATTAAAGGCTTAGGTCCGCGTTATTGCCCCTCAATAGAGGATAAGATTAACCGATTTGCAGAACGCGACAGGCACCAGATATTTGTAGAACCGGAAGGATTTAATACGGTAGAAATTTATGTCAATGGCTTTTCTACCTCGTTGCCAGAGGATGTACAATACCGCGCTTTAACGCAAATACCGGGTTTTGAAAAAGCTAAAATGTTCCGTCCGGGTTATGCCATTGAGTACGATTACTTCCCGCCTACCCAATTGGATTTGACACTGGAAACAAAAAAGATCAGCAACCTATTCCTGGCCGGACAAATAAATGGTACTACCGGTTACGAAGAAGCGGCATCTCAAGGACTCATTGCAGGTATCAATGCGCATCAAAAAGTGCATGATCTGCACGAGCTGATCATGAAGCGTTCGGAGTCTTACATTGGTGTATTGATAGACGATTTGGTAACCAAAGGTACCGAAGAGCCTTACCGCATGTTTACCTCAAGAGCAGAGCACAGGTTATTGTTACGTCAGGATAATGCGGATATCCGCCTCTCTCCTATTGGCCATGAACTGGGACTAATTAGTGATGAGCGTTTGGATAAGGTAAAGCAAAAGGTGAAAAACTCTGACGATATTGTTTCTTATACCCGTACCAAGTCTGTTGATGCCGCAAAGCTAAACCCAATACTTGAAGAATTAGGCACGAGTACTTTAAATCAAAACGTAAAAATGTTTGCGCTACTGGGTCGGCCACAAGTAGGCTTCGATGATTTGCGCAAAGCCGATACCTCTTTAGAAGTATTACTTTCGACATATGATAAAGAAACAGTAGAGCAGGCTGAAATAAAAATCAAATACGAGAGTTATTTTGATAAGGAGTTAGAGATCGTTGAGCGGATGAGAAAAATGGAGGATAAAGAAATTAATCCCGAATTTAATTATCATCAATTGCAATCTCTTTCTAAAGAAGCTCGCGAAAAATTGATGCGGATTAAACCAAGAACGTTGGGACAAGCTTCCCGTATCTCCGGTGTTTCTCCTTCAGACATCTCCGTGTTGATGGTGCACATCTCCCGGTAGAAGTTTTTGAAGGAAATTTCTCTTTTTGACCGAAAAAATGGCTTTAATAAATAAATGTTAAAGCCATTATTTTTAATTTTTAATATCGTAGTTCCAAAAACACATAAAATCGCTTATATCGCCTTAAAATGCTTTTAAAATCAAGGTCCGTATTTTTACCAGTAGCCGCGCTCCTATTTCCTGTTTTGATACTTTGGAGTTGTGCCAGTATCCAAAGACCACAAGGAGGACCTCGAGATCGTACTCCCCCAAAATTGTTGAAGGCCTTGCCTGCCAACAAAACCAGGAGATTTGCGGCAAAACAAATTCAACTGGATTTTGATGAGTATTTTAAACTGACCAACCCTTACACTGAAATTAGTATAAGCCCTGCATTTGGAAAAGCACCTGAATATATTACCAAAGGCCGAAGCCTGATCATAAAGTTAAACGACACGCTGGCAAAAAATACCACCTACGTTTTCAACTTTGGTAAAGCCCTGGCCGATGTAAATGAATCGAACCTTTTAAAGAATTTTACATACGTTCTTTCTACCGGTGATCAAATAGACTCTTTAAGTATCACCGGCAAGGTGAACAATACGATTACTGCCCAACCTGAGAAAGAAGCAACGGTGATGATTTTTCCGGCAAGCAGGGATACCGCCTTCTTTGGTAAAAAGAAACCGGCTATTTATACTACTACAGATTCGTCAGGCAACTTTGCACTAAATAACTTACACGAAGGCGAGTACACCATCTACGCACTGAAAGAACCTTCGCCCGATAAAATTTATAATAGTGATGTTGAACTAATCGCTTTCCTAAAAAAAGCTATTACTGTAAAAAGCGACGTAACCGGCATTGAACTAAACCTCTTTAAACAAGTGCCCGATAAATTTAGGGTAAGCTCGAAAAAGTTTGATAACGATGGTAAGGTATCGTTGATATTTAATAAACCGCTAAACAACCCCTCTATTAAAGTAGCCTCTCCAGCAGAGTTTGATACTCAAAAGATAGTGGAGTTTAGCAGAACGAGGGATTCATCAACAATCTTTTTCCGTAAGATGGATTTTGAAGAGTTGAAGCTCCAGATCAACGACAATGGAAACTTTGTGGATACCATAACCCTAAGAAAAGGAAGAAATGAAAGCTTTAAACGTAACCTGGGTGTATCCTACAACATCAATATAGACAATAAACTCAGGCCGGGTAGTGATCTCCTCATGACTGCCAGCTTTCCGTTAGAAACCTATGATATCAGCAAAATTAAACTCCTGGAAGATTCTGTGCCGGTGAATAATTTGGCTATTACTAAAGACCCTAACAACTTACGAAAACTGATTTTAAAGCATCGCTGGAAACAAGCTACCCGTTACGAATTATCATTTGCTGAAGAAGCGTTGACAGATATCTACAGTGACAAAAATAAGGAATCCACCAAACGCTTCCTGATTGATAAGCCGGAGAATTACGGTACACTAACCTTAAAAGTTACCGTGCCCGATACCAGTAAATTTTATATTGTTGAAGTGCTGGATGCTAAAAAAGTAGTAATGCAGACGGACGTTATCTCTAAAAATTCGTCTATTGTATACAAGAACTTCTTTACCGGTAAATACATAGTAAGGGTTACTTATGATAATAATAAGAACCGCAAAGCCGATAGTGGTAATGTAAGAACCAAATCTTATGCCGAAAAGGTGTGGTATAACGATAAAGAGTTTACGTTACGCCCTAATTGGGAAATGGAAGAAGCGCTAACCATTCCTAAAGAGGAATCTACGCCGTAAACCAGCTGGCATACAAATTATAATTATGGGGCAGCTTTTGCAGTAATGCGAGCTGCTCCTCGGTTAAAGGTTTTATCTTCTTAGCGGGCGTACCTGCATATAAGTAGCCACTCTCGCATACTGTTCTTTCAAGTACAACAGATCCTGCTGCAATGATCACATTCGATTGTACTACGGCATCATCCATGATGATGGCACCCATGCCAATTAATACATAATCCTCTAATATACAGCCATGTACAATTGCATTGTGTCCTATAGAAACGTAATCGCCTATTGTCGTAGATGCTTTTAAATAAGTAGCGTGTATACACACACCATCTTGTATATTGGTATGGTGACCAATGGTAATGCTGTTTACATCTCCCCTAATTACTGCGTTAAACCATACGGAGCAATCGTCGCCCATGGTTACATCACCTACTATAGTGCAGTTTGGGGCAATGAAACAGTTTTGGCCCCAAGAAGGCGTTTTATCTTTTACGGGGAGAATAACTGACATAGGTGATTGATCGAAGAGTAGCGTTTATGAATGATGGTTAGATTGATATGGTTCATTATAGAAGCGAAACAGCGAAGATATCAGAGTCTTATTTCCAAATTTAATACCACATTTGCAAATCTGGTTCTCAGCTTTTTAAAAATTAAGTATAAATAATGTTTCTCCATTTAGCGCTAAATGGATCTTCTTGATCATTAGACATTCTATTAATCCGATATTTAGGGTTAGCAATATCCATAATTTTCCTAACAACACCTATCTGGGTCCATTTCAGTCCATGCAAATTAACTTTTGCAAATTCTTCAATTTCTATTTCGGATATATAAGGATTTATGACCTCATAAGCATCTGAAAGATCTGTTAATGTTACATTATTTTCAATTAATTCATCTAAGAGTTCCCGTGTTAACTCGATATCCTTACTTCTATCTATAAATTTATCATCTAAAAAAGCCTGCAAACTATCCAAATTCAAATCAATCTTTTTGTATGCTGATGTATTACTCTTTGACTTTTCTATTACTTGCCTCTTGTAATCTATTATAGCGATTTTAACATCTTCAAACTGTTCATCAGCTTCTTCAAGTTTTGCACTTATACGGTTTAACTTCCTTTTAAATTCCTTCGGTATATGAATGTCCTTCTTATATGCTAATTTGTGTTCAATCTCTGCCCATGCATGCATTAATACTGTTCGAATTTGAATCTCAGCCTTCATATCCTCTAAACCACGATAGTTTGGAGCATTAAGCCAATTTTTCTTAATTTTAACTATTAAATGTGTTGACCTATATCCAAACTGATCTTCATTGAGTAATACTTCTTTATCTTGATTATCTAATATATCAAGTTCCTTTTCTAAGACAGATATTATCCGACTTACGTCACTTTGATAATAACATATTATTCTAATTCCACAGAGGTCTTCTGTTTGATCAAAAGGATTCATGTACACTTTTCTTTCAACTTTTTCAATGAAACTATTTTCATCTTTAATTCTATAATTTATAGAAAGAAAATTGATATCATTTTCATTCAAAAAAAGTTGTAGTGCTTGAATTAGATTTATTCCAAGCTTAATATATCTATCCTTTAATAAAGAATAACTCTTCGATAACTCTAACTTCGTTGTATTATCTAACATTATTTAATTTTATTAAAAAACCGTATCCTCCAAAACCTCCGCATGCTGCGGATAATCTGTGGTATAATGCAATCCCCTACTCTCTTTCCGAGCCGATGCAGATTTAACCACCAGGTAAGAAACCTGGATTAAATTACGCAGTTCGCATAACTTTACCGATAGCTTGGTTTTCTTATAAAAATCCTCAGTTTCTT
>Ga0265798_10011132_pt1 | contig 10989 bp, 6 predicted proteins | sample P3T30metagenome_FD_192430 | JGI IMG/M metagenome (GOLD analysis project Ga0265798, IMG submission 192430) | Plant litter microbial communities from East Loma Ridge, Irvine, California - P3 T30 | ecosystem: Environmental > Terrestrial > Plant litter > Unclassified | place: USA: California... | reverse complement strand
CCCAGCTCACCCGCGCCCACAAGCTCTTCGCCCGCAAGTTCGACACCGACCACGACGCCCGCATCCTCAATATGCTGGATGGCTGGCTGGTACGCCACCGCAGCCCCGCGCTGGCGGCCGGCTAGCGCTCACCTTTTTCACTTCGCACATGGCACCCCTCATTCACGGCCGCGACATCGTTGTGGTAGGCCAGCAACCCTGGGATACCGCGCTGGGCAGCAATTGCAAGGACATCGCCCGCGAGTTCAGCCGCCACAACCGCGTGCTGTACGTCAACTCGCCGCTCGACCGCAACACCGTGCTGCGCCACCGGCACGAGCCCGCCGTGCAGGCCCGACTGGCCGTGCAGCGCGGCGAAGCCAGCGCCCTGCAAGCCGTGGCCCCCAACCTGTGGGTGCTCTCGCCAGCCACCCTGCTGGAGTCCATCAACTGGCTGCCCGTGGGCTGGCTGCACCAGCAGGCCAATAAGCTCAATAACCGGCGCTTTGCGCGGGCCATTCGGGCGGGGCTGACGCAGCTCAATTTTCAGGATTTCCTGTTATTCAACGACAATGACATCTTCCGCAGCTTCTACCTGAAGGAATTATTGCGGCCCGAGGTGAGCGTGTACTACTCACGCGACTACGTGGTGGCCGGCGGCTACTGGCGCAAGCACGGCCTGAATCTGGAGCCCGCCCTCATCGCCAAAAGCGACGTGTGCGTGGCCAACTCAAGCTACCTGGCCGACTACTGCCGCAGCTATAATCCGCAGTCGCACGACGTGGGCCAGGGCTGCGACGAGCTAGCCGAGCTGCCCGCCGGCACGCCCGCGCCCCCCGACTTGCGCGCCCTGCCCGGCCCGGTAGTGGGCTACGTGGGCGCCATCACCAGCGCCCGCCTCGACCTCGACGTGCTGCGCTACCTCAGCGCCCAGCGCCCGCAGTGGAGTATCGTGCTCGTCGGCCCCGAAGATGACGTATTCAAAAACAGCGACTTGCACGGCCGGCCCAACGTGCATTTCCTCGGTGCCAAGCCCGTGGCCGACCTGCCGGCCTACGTGCAGCACTTCGACGTGTGCCTCAATCCGCAGCTCGTCAACCAACTGACGGTGGGCAATTACCCGCGCAAAATCGACGAGTACCTGGCCCTGGGCAAGCCCGTGGTGGCGACCCGCACCGAGGCCATGCGCGTCTTCGCAGCCCACACCTACCTGGCCGAAGACAAGGCAGACTACCTCCCGCTCATTGAGCAGGCGCTGGCCGAAGACGGCCCCAGCCGCCAGCAGCAGCGGCGCGCCTTCGCCGCCACCCACACCTGGCCCAACAGCGTGGCCCGCATCTACGCGGCCATCGCGGCGCACTACGCCAGCCGGGCCACCCCCGCCCAGCCGGCGGCGCTCACTTCCCAGCTAATCTCCGCTGCATGACCGCTCTCCTCCGCAACCGACACTTCCAGTCGCTCACTGGCAACGGCGTAATGGCCGTATTCAGTGTACTGACTTACAGTATTCTATTTCGCTTTCTCTCGGAAGCCGACATGGGCAACTGGATATTTTTTCAGTTCTCGTTTCTGCTCCTCGACACCTTTCGGACGGGCCTGCTCCAAACGGCGCTCATCAAGTTTTACGCCGGGGCCGATGCCGTGCGCCAGCGCTGCGTAGCCGGCTCGGGCTGGTACATCGGCCTGCTGGTCACGGCCTTATTCGTGGTGCTCAACGTAGTGGCATTGCCCTTTATGGGCTACGTACACGACGTGGGCGTGCTCGTGCTACTCTACTGGTTTGGCCTGAGCCTGGTCATCACACTACCCTTCAACGTGGCCATCTGGATTTTGCAGGCCGAGCAGCGCTTCGACCGCATTCTGTACCTGCGGCTGCTTAATCAAGGCTCGTTTATCGTCTTGGTTTTCAGTCTTTACTTATTGAAGGAAGTAAACCTGACGCGGGTCATCCAGGCGTTTTTGGGTAGTTCGCTCTTGTCGAGTGTGGTGGTGGTGGCAACGGGCTGGGCGCGCCTCGGCGCGCTGCGGCACCGCACGCCAGCGGTGGTGCGCGAGCTGTTTCACTTCGGCAAGTTCAGCTTCGGCACCTTCCTGTGCTCCAACCTCTTGCGCAGCTCCGATACGTTCATTATCAAGTTTATGCTGGGGCCGGCGGCGCTGGCGGTGTACAACCTGCCGCAACGTCTGCTCGAAATTATTGAAATCCCGCTGCGTAGCGGCCTGGGCACGGCCATGCCCAGCATGTCGGCCGCCGTCAACCGCAAGCGCGACGACGAGGTAGTGGAGCTATTGAAGAAATACACTGGCTTCCTCACGCTGCTTTTCATCCCCATCGTGGTGGGCGTGCTGGTCTTTGCCGACGTTATTGTGGGGCTCGTGGGCGGCGGCAAGTACGTGGCCACCGAGGCGGCCAACCTCTACCGCATCCTCATTGTGTGCTCGCTGCTGTTTCCGCTAGAGCGGTTTCTGGGCGTCACGCTCGACATCATCGGCCGCCCGCAGCTCAACCTGCTCAAGGTGATACTAGCCCTAACCGTGAACGTGGTAGCCGATATCGCCTGCATCCACTTCACGCGCAGCATTTATGGTGCGGCGTGGGCCTCGGTGTTTACGCTGCTGGCTAGCACAGCCTACGGCTACTTCGTGCTGTTGCGCTTCATCCCTATCAATTTCAGCGGCGTGCCCGAGCTGGCGGCCACCGAGATACGCGGGCAGCTGGATACGGTGCTGCGCCGGCTGCGTCCAGCGAAGTCGTAAGCAGAACGCAATCTGGCTACCACACTTTTAGTTTTTTCAATACTTAGCGATTACTTCTCCCTCACCTGTCGTGCTGACGAAAGAAGCATCTTATCGCGCCAGAACCAGTTAGGCGAACCTGATGAGATGCTTCCTGCGTCAGCATGACAGCTAAAAAGAGGGCCACAAAACCTATCCCATCCACGTCCTTTTCCGCTTGATTCACCCGCTAGAAGTTGAGTTATGCCGCGTTTACTTTTATTGGCCTACGGCCGCGAAACGGAATACCACCGCGCCATCTTTGCGGCGCTGAGCTGCTGGGCGTGGCAGCCGCGCCAGGCCGTGGCCGCCACTATTTTTACCGACCAGCCCGGTTTTTTTGAGCCTTACCTCGCGGGCCTGCCCGTCGAATACCATTCTCTCACTACCGATTACCTGGCCGAGCTACGTGGGCCGCAGCAGTACGTGCACCGCGTGAAGGCGCAGCTTATCGCCCGGGCATTTGCGCAGTACCCCGAGGAGGAGTTGCTGTTCATTGATTCGGACACGTTTTTCTTAACCTCGCCCGATGGGCTGCTACAAAGCCTGGCCGCTGGCCAACCCGTTATGCACCAGCGCGAGTACCGGCTGAGCGAGGCCGTGGGTATCTACGCCGAATTTAACCAAGCTAAGTACCCCAAAAAGCTGCTGGAGCTACTCAGCCACCAGCGCTTTACGCTGGGCGGGACGCAGGTGCAGTTTCACCCCACTCAGTCGTGCTGGAACTCCGGCGTGCTGGGCCTGCCGCGCACGCTGGCCCCGCTATTGCCCGACATGCTCCACCTGGTCGATGAGCTATACGCTGGCACGGGTTGGTTTATCAGCGAGCAACTGGGATTTTCGCTGGCCTTGCAGGCCCGGGGACAGGTGCAGCCCTGCGACCGCTACGTGTACCACTACTGGGGCCAGCCTCAAAAACAGGTCATGGACAAGCTACTGGCTAGCTTGCTCCATGCTGATTTTGCCGCCCGGCCGCTGGCGGCGCGCCTTAGCCAAGTGCGGCAACTGGTGCCGTACTACCGGCGGCAGCTGGAGCTTGATAAAGCCCGCGAGGGCGCGCTCTACGCCCTGCGGCGGGGCCGGCTGGCCGCCGGCATGAAGTACACGGCCAAAGCTTTACTTACCAATCCGCTCGATGCGCAGTTTGTGCGGGAAGTGCTGCGCACCTTGCACCGCCAGACCCGGCTGCGCAAGGCGCGCCAGTGGGCACGCTAGCGGCAGGCTACCTTGGCTAACAAAAAAGGAACCGCCTGGCTGAGTTAGCCAGGCGGTTCCTTTTTTGTTTTTTGCTTTAAGCTATCCACCATTTCAACTAGCCCCGTCCTGCTGAGCTTGCCGCAGCATCTCTACCGCTTCACCTGGGCGATTCAACGAAGTGGTAAAGATGCTTTGACAAGCTCAGCGTGACGTTGCAGGGGCATTTTTAGTGAAATCCAACCATGCGCTTAGTCTACGCGCACTAGCTTTTGGGTAAATACGTGGGTGCTCGTCACGAGTCGGACCAGGTACACGCCCGTGGGCAAGCCCGTGCCGCTGAGGGTAAACTGACGGCGCTCACCGGCCTCGGCGGTGCCGGAAAACAGCCGCCGCACCAGCCGATTTTGAATATCGTAGACTTCGAGAGTAGCTGAGCCAGCTTGCGGCAGGGCGAACTCGATGCTAGCCTGGCCATTGAACGGATTGGGGTACACCGTGAGGCCGGTGGGGGCGGCCGCCATAGCGGCCTCGGGGGCCGAGGTGCGGGCGGCCTTGGCGCTGGCCGCTTGGTTGCGCGCTGAGCTAGCCGGGGCGTCGAACGGGATGAGGTGCGCGCCGGCGATGGGCGCCTCTACCTGGCCGCCGGGCAGCGTCCAGCCCACGGCGACGAAGTCGCCACCGTCGTTTTCCTTGTGCAAGGCCTCCACATAGTAGCGGTGGCCCGCCAGCAGAGTTACGGGCGCCGAGTGCTGGCTCGCATATTTGTCCCATTCGCCTACGTTGGTCCAGCCGTCGATGCTAGCAATCAGCACTTTCTTAGCGGGATTGTCGTCCGAGCTGAGCCAGAGCTGGCAATAGTCGTCGCCGGCAATCTGGAAGACGTAGCTGCCATCCTGCGGCGGGCAAACGTAGCCGCGAATGCGCGCCCCGTAGTTATCGCCAATGCCGTGGGCACTCTCAAACTGCGTGAGTACGGCCGTGTTATCGGGCGTTTTATGGGTCGGGATGGCGTTTAGGGAGTTGCCATTTACGCGGGTCCACTGCTCCCAGCCTATCGAGCCGGTACCGGCGCAGGCCGTGGGCGTGGTAGGGGCGGTGGGCGTGCCACCAGCCGCCACAAACTGCGGCGTTTCGGTGACGGTGAGCGTGAGCTTGCCGCCAGGGGCGCTCACGGCGGTGGCGCTCATGTTGGCCTGGCCGGCCTGGGGCTGGTAGATGGTGGCCGTGGTAGCGCCGCCCAGGTCGAGGGTGTAGCTGGCGGTGCGGTTTTTCTCGTCGGGCACCACCAAGGCGTATATCGTCTTGCCATCGGCCTGGTAGCGGTCCACTAGGGGGTCGTTATTCAAGGTGCCGGTGTAAGTGTAGTTGCCCAGCAGCTGGTTGGCCTGGCGCAGGAAGTCGGCGGCGGGCTTGGGCGAGCGGTCGGCATTGATGAGGCCCGACGAGTTGAACTGCACCGGGCTGGTGGGGTTGTCGTCGGCCAGCATGTAGAAGAACGTGCGCTCGACGCCCCAGCGGGCGTACAGCAGGGCGGTGCGCAGTATCCAGTCGGCCTCGGTTTGGAGCACCGATTTGTTGCCGATGGCAATGGCCTTGAGCGGGCTGCCCTGGTTGGTGTCGTAGCCGGTTTCGGTTACCCACACGGGCATGTCGTTGGCGTACTGGTGGGCCATTTGCACGAAGGCCTGGGCTACCTGCGCGGTGTTCGACACCTCGGGGGCGGCACCGCGCGTCGAGTTGCCGCCCTGCGAGGTGCTGGCGTCGTTGGAGTAGAGATGGTAGTTAATCACGTCCCAGCAGAGGTTGACGCTGCCATCGGGGCGGTAGCCGCGGTACTGCTTGCACCAGTCTATCATGCCGCGCACGTAGTCGGTCGTGGCCGAGGCTAGTCCGCCCATCACCACCTGCATGCTGGGGTCGGCGTTTTTGACGCCCACGCCCGCGCCCATCGTGTTCTTGTGGCCGTCGTAGAAAGCTGATAGATTGGCGGCGTACTCGCGGCCGGTCTGGTAGGCTTTGCGGCCCTTCCACCACTTGTCGCGCTCGTTGTCGCACTCGATGTACTTCACGAGGTTGAGACCAATTTTCACCTCATTCACGCCGTCGCCGGCCCAGCGGGTGCCCTGGTCTACGTGCAGCAGGCTGGCGGGCACGCTGGCATTGGCGCCGTAGCGGGCGGCATACTGGAAGGCCACTTTGGCTTGCTCGATGTAGGAAGTGGGGTCGCCAAAGTCCTTGCCGTAGCGCACGGGCACGTTTTCCAGCTCGCGCTGGTCGGCGGGGTAGGTAGCCAAGAGCCAGTCGGGCAGGGTTTTGAGGCAGGCCAGCACCGTGATATTTTCGGCCTTGAGGCGCTGGTAGAGCAGGTCATAGTTCCAGCCGCCGCTATGCACGGGGTTGAAGGTGTAGCCGCCTTCCGTTGATTCGAGCTTCTGCCAGTCCATGTAGTGGCGGAAGCCGGTGAAGTTTTTCAGGCCCTTGAGGCGCGTTTCGTCAATCTGGCCGGGCGCGTCGGGGTTTTCTACATCCCACTCAAAGCCATTGACGCCCATCTCCTGGCTTAGCTTGATTTTCTTCTGAACGGCCAGCGCCTGCACGTCGGCGGCGGGCACGCCGCTGCCGGCTGCGTAGCTGCCCACCAATTCTATCTCCGTCGGGTAGGCCCACGACGAGGTGATAACGAGGTAGCGGATATTGCTGACGAGCGTGCTCAGCCTGAAATTATCGGGCTGGCTAGGGTCGGGGCCGACCCAGCGGTTGTACTGCCCGCCCGTGAACGTGGCCACCGGGATGCGCTGCCAGGTATCGGTGATGACCGAGAGCGTCATGGGGTCGCTGGGGTTGTTGCCGTCGCCATCGTAGAAGCGGATGCTTTCCAGGCTCATCGCCTCGCCCGGCAGCAGCGGATAATAGGAATCGTAGGTGCCGATAACCTTGCCCCAGCCAATAGAAGTGGCCGTGTTGGTAGCCCCGTCAAACATCGGCGTGATGGTATTGGGCGCGTTCGTGAGCTGGTACCAGCGGCTGGGGTCAATCGGAATTTTGCCAGCCGTAGGCGGCGTGGTGGGCGGCGTGGGCGGGGTCGGCGGCACTGGCGCAGTGGCGGCCGGCTGCACCGTCAGGGTTTGGGTAGCGGCGGCGGCCAGGTAGGTGCTGCTGGCCGCCTGCGTGGCGGTGATGCTAGCGGTGCCCACTCCTACCACCGTGGCCTGCCAGGTGCCCAAGCTGGCAGGGGCCACGCTCACTACGCTGGCATTAGACGAGGTGAATGTGATGGGTGTCAGCGTATTCGTGCTGCTGGCGGTGAGGTCGAAGGGTGCGTCGCCTACGGTTTTGCTGGGCAAAGCGCCGAAGCTCAGCGCGGCGGCTACCGGCGTAGTAGGCGCGGGCATACTGGTGTCAGCCTTGCCGAAAACCTTGATTTTGACCGGGATATTGTTGCAAAACTTGCGGATGATAATAGCGTCGGCCGTCACGGAGCCTGCCACGGGCATATCGACCCACACGTTGTACTGCCAGCCGCTGAAGGTGCCGATAAGCGTGCGCCGGGTGCCGTTTTGGGCGTAGATGAGCGCGGGCTGCAACAGGAAAATCCCCTGGTAGTCGAAGAGCGAGAGCCGGCTGAGCACTGTAGTTTTGGCCAGCTTCAGCGTCACGTCCACGTATTGAAAGTTGGTGGGTTGCCAGCTGTTTTCGACAAAGCTTTTGGGGTCGTCGTTGAGCCAGGGCGAGTAGTCTTGGCCGGTGTCGAGGCTGGGTACCGCCGAGGCGATAGCCACCCGCTCTTCGCCGGCCGTTTGGCCGTGGGCCGCCAGGGCGAAGAGCCAGCCAGCCAGTAGCGCCAGCCAACGGTGAGTCATTACATGTTTTTGCATAGCAGCAGGAAAGAGTGAGAAAAAAAGGGCACGCGGGCGCTGGTATCAGTCGCCTGATAACTTGAAAACCCGACTAATTGGGTGGGATTGGCTACCGGTAGCAGCCTAGAAAAGTGTGTGCGAAGCCAGCCGTTGCGAAGCAACTAGCCAGCCCCGGGCAACCGAGTAAAAGTATTCCCAAGTACAACGCGGGCATTACTGGCGGCCCGCCCGCCTATTCACCTTATACTAACAACGAAAATACGCCCTGGAAACCGAACAGTTGTTATCTACGCAGTGAATTATAAAATTAACAATCAATTACTTGCGGTTAATTTTTAGACTTTTTCCCAAAAGCCTGGTACTTTCTTTGGGTGGCTATATCTACACTCCACAAGGCCTGCTGTTAGTTAAAAACGTACCTAACTACCACAGAAGGGCCTTTTTAGCTACATACCTCTTAACTACTTGCTGTTCAGGTTACCACGTATTGTTCAGGTTACTAGACCAAGCTACCTGGCAAGCGTATTTTTTTTTGATTTAGCCACCCCCTCCAGCGGCGCGGCTACGAAAAAAGCCGGCGTGCCGGTGAGCGCCAAGCTAGCCGCCGCGCATGGCTGGCCTGGCGTGCCGGGCACGTAGTCCCAGTTGTAGCGCGTGAGGGTGGGCACGCGCCAGGCGACGGGCAGCGAGTAGGAAGCGGCAGCCGCTTCGCTTTGGTCGGTGGCAGTGGTAGCCCACAGCACCAGCACCGCCCGCCGGCCCTGGCCGAAGGCCGCACCCGCCACGCCCGCCGGCAGGTGCAGCGCGGCGGTGCCAGCCGCATCGTAGGGCCGGCCAGCCAGCAGGTGGCCGCAGGCGCGCAGGGCGCGGCCCAGCTCGGTGAGGCGCTGGGTGCCCGGCCGGTCGCGGCCCAGGTTTTCGTAGAGGCCCATGAGTTGCAGCTCGGTATCGCCGCTCACGGGCGTGCCGGGCGCGGGCGCGGCGGCCCCCTCCCCCACCCGATAAAAGTGCAGCTGGCGCAGGCCATGCTGCTGGCCCAGCACCAGCGCCTTGAGGCCGAAGTTGCGCTGCATCTCGTCGGTGCCCGCACGCCACTCCGAAGGGCGCCGGCCAATGTTGGTTTCGCTCACCAGGAAATGCTTGCGTGGGTAAGCGGTGCCGTCGTAACCATATTTGCGCAGCACGGCCTCCATAACATTTTGATGAACAAGCACTTGCCGGGCCGCAAAATCGGAGTTGCGGGTGTAGGCAAAGCGGCCGGCGCGCAGCCAGTTGCGGTGGCGCAGGTCGTAGGAAGGGTACACGTGGTAGGCAAGCACGTCGAAATACGCGCCCCCCGTGGCAGGGTAGTCGGGCGTGGGCGCGCCGTCGCGGGGGTTGTCGGTGTAGCGCAGCAGGGCGTCGAGGTACTCGGGATAGCCCAGGCCGCCGGGGGCCACGTAGGCGGCGGGCTGGTATTTTTTGACCACCTCCCAGGTGATGCGCAGCGTGCGGATGTAGCGCCCGATGGGCGCCAGCACGTTGGGCAGCTCGGCCGGGGCCGGGGCGCGGCTGAGCCACTCCTTATTAACAGTGTTATTAATGAAATCCGGCTCATTGACCACCTCCCACACCCGAATGTGCGGCCCGTAGCGCTGCGTGAGCTGGTAGATGTACTGGGCGTAGTAGTTATTGGGATTAATCGTGCTGTCGGCCCGCCAGATGGGCTCGTACAAATTAGCAAACAGCTTGCTCGGTTCGCGGCAGCCGGGATAAGTCACGGGGTCGCGGTGAGCCGGGCTAGGCTCACCTACGAAGCACACGAGATTACGCAGGTGCAGCGAGTCCTTATAATAGGCGAAGGCCACCCGGCGCGCATCCCAGCCCCACTGCACCAGGAACTGCTCGGGCAGCGTCACGCGCAGGGTGTTGCCGCCCGCCGCGTGCACGGCCTGGGCTAGCTGCTCATCGGGCCAGGTGGGGCCGTAGTAGCCCAGGTTGCAGCCGTAGCCAAAATCAACCGGCCAGGGCCGCACGGCGGCTTGTGCGGTATGCGGCGCGGCCGGGGGCGTAGCCGGCTTTTCGGTAGAAGTGCAGGCGGCTAGGGTGGCGGTGCCCAGCAGCAGGCTAGCTAGGTAGCCACGGCGCGGCCAGCGGCCCGCTAGGTGAAAACGCGTATCGTTTATTTTCATAGACAAATAGACCGAGTGACTTGCGGCGGCCCCCGCCGGACCTGTCAGCCCGGCAGACACCGCCAATATGCTTAACGCGGCCCGGCAGGGCAGGTTGGGCGTAAGTTATTGACTATCCGCTCGCCGAGTAAGGTGGGGCGTTGGTCGATGGATTGCCGCCGCTGGGAAACTTATGGCCCCGGCACGGTGCTTGTTCATTAGCGGCTCACTGGCAAATCGCTACCTTTGAGCCAGCATCCGGCTTTCCCACCTCCTTTCGCTGCTCTCATGCGCCTTGCTACTCGTCTGTTAACTTTCTTTATGGCCGGGCTGGCCTTGCTGCCCGCCGCCGCTGCCACGTATGGCGCGCACGTAGGCGCCGTCCGGGCCGAGGTAGTCGCGCCGCAACAATTTCCAACCCAAACGGCCGTCACCACCACCACTACCGCCCGCCTGGTGTGGGCGCGCGGCGTGCGCCCCACCGGCCTCGACAACCCGCTGGCCACCTGGACGCCCGGCAGCCCCATCCCCGGCATGGCCGCGTTTTTGAAGCCGGCTAGCCCCGCTATTTTCACGGCGCCCAGCCTGCATTCGGCGCTAGCTGCGCTGCCCGCCCCGGCCCCCAGCCAGTCGGGCGCGCCGTCGCTGAGCGTGTTTCCAAACCCCGCCCGGGGGCTACTCACCGTGCAGCTGTCGGCCCAGCACGGCCCCGACTACAAGCTGCGCCTGAGCAATGTGCTCGGCCGCGAGGTGCGCCTGCTGCCCCTGCCGCTGGCCACCGCCGCCACGGGCCTGCCCCTCGACGTGACGGGCCTGCCGGCTGGCCTCTATTTCTGCTCGCTGCTGGTCAACGACAAGGCCGTGAGCACGAATCGCCTGACACTGTTGTAGCAAACGCGCTCATATACAATAAGCCGCTTCTTTCGGGAAGCGGCTTTTTTTGTGCCCACTCTAGCCCTTGACGCAACCCCTCGGTGGTTGTTGCCTACTTTTGGGGGCTTGTTGCCTGCTAGCAACACTTTAGCTATAAC
>Ga0265798_10011131_pt1 | contig 10990 bp, 6 predicted proteins | sample P3T30metagenome_FD_192430 | JGI IMG/M metagenome (GOLD analysis project Ga0265798, IMG submission 192430) | Plant litter microbial communities from East Loma Ridge, Irvine, California - P3 T30 | ecosystem: Environmental > Terrestrial > Plant litter > Unclassified | place: USA: California... | reverse complement strand
AGCAACATTGTTAAGAGCTGATTGGAGACGTGGCCGAGTGGCCGAAGGCACATCCCTGCTAAGGATGCATACGGCTTATACCCGTATCGTGGGTTCGAATCCCACCGTCTCCGCCAAAGTTTCAAAGGAAAGAGCCACCGCAAGGTGGCTTTTTTCTTTTCTGCGTTCGCTGCACCATTTTGGGGAAGCGTCATTGGAAACGTGGTTCAAAAAGGCGGCCGGCTGGGCCGTGATGGCCGCGCTCCTGCACTGCGCGGCCTGGGTCGGCTACGTCCACCACTTGCAGCGCGCCTCCTCGTACGACGCCCTGGAGCAGCGGCGCGGCGTCATCGACAAGATCCTGTTCTCGCAGGTCAGCATGGATGGCTACCTGTTTCGCACCAGGGTGCTGGAGCTGGTCGTCCGGCCGCTCGACGATCCGCAGGCCAGTCCCCAGCAGTTTTTCGCGGGCGGCTCGCTCGAGATGTGGGGCGCGTACTTCGCGCGGCACCGTCCAGGCGACGTGGTGCCGATCTGGGTCAGCCGGCGCTCGGGCCGGATCGACGATGTCCTGCCGCCATCGCCGCCGGACCTGGCGCGGCTGTTCCTTATCCTGTTGCCGACCCTGGGGCTGGTGACCTTCGTCATCACCGCAGCAGCCGTTGGCCTGTGTTGCAGCGCCGTGTTCATCGAAAGGCTGCACCTCGCCCTTCCTGACGGCTGTCAATGCCTCACACCCGCCCCGATGGGAGCATGCATCTTGGTCTTCAGCAACTTTGCGGAGAACACATGGATGAGCTGTTGCGGTATTTCGAGGAAGAGCTGGGCGTGTTCGGCCAGTTGGCGCGCGAGTTTTCCAGCCGTTATCCGAAGCCGGCCGGCCAGCTGCACATCGCCGGCGAGAACATCGAAGACCCCGGCGTCGCGCGCCTGATCCAGTCGGTGGCGCTGCTCAGCGCGCGCATCCACAAGCGCCTCGACGACGATTACCCGAAGTTCACCGAGTCGCTGCTGGAGTGCCTGTATCCGCACTACCTGCGGCCCTTGCCCTCGTACGCGATCGCGCGCCTGGCGCAGGAAGGGACCGAGGCCGGGGAGCCTGCCGTCCTCCCACGCGGCAGCGCGCTGCGCAGCGCGCCGGTGGATGGCATGGTCTGCCATTTCCGCAGCGTGTATCCGGTGGCGAGCGGGCCGCTGCGCATCCTGCGCGCGGCCTTTACCGCGCCATTCATGTCCGGCGCCGGGCAAGACCCGCAGCACCAGCGCCGCCCGGCGCGCCTGGCGCGCGGCGTCAGCGCCTGCATCGCCATCGAATTCGAGAGCCGCGTTGCCTTTGCCGCCCTGGGCGCGCGCGGGCTGGGCCGGGTGCGCGTGTTCGTCGATGCCGACGCTTCGCTGCGCGCGGCGCTGCTCGACGCCCTGTTCATCCACGCGGCCGGCGCCTGGGTTCAGGCCGGCGACGGTCCCTGGACGGCGCTCGAACAGGTGCCGCTGCAGCTGGCCGGGTTTGGCCCGGACGACGCGCTCCTGCCCGATACCGGCCGTTCGCATCCGGCGTTTCGGCTGCTGACCGAATACTTCAGCTACCCCGAGAAATTCGCCTTCATCGACATCGACCTCGATGCCGTCGCGCGTGTGCTGGCGCCGGGCTGCACGCGCTGCACGCTGCACCTGCCGCTGCGGGCGCCGGCGGCCGACACGCTCGAGGCGCGGCTGCTGGCGCCGCTCTCGGCCCGGCACCTGCTGCTCGGCTGCACCCCGGTGGTCAATTTGTTCCGCAAGGCGGGCGATCCGATCCAGCTGTCGCATACCCAGGCCGACTACCCGCTGGCGGCCGATTCGGCCCATGCAGCCTCGTACGAGATCCACAGCATCGACCGCGTGCGCCTGGTGCGCGAGGCGCGCGGCGGGCGCGGCGGCGCCGTCACCGAGTTCTCGCCCCTGTACGCGGTGGGGCACGATACGCCCGCGGCGGACGCTGGCCACTACTGGGTGGCGCGGCGCGATGCGGCCCTGGCCCAGCTCAGTCCCGGACACGAGGTGCGGCTGGCGCTGGTCGACGCCGATTTCCGGCCGAGCGAGGCGGCCGGGGCCACCGTGTCGACCGAGCTGACCTGCACCAACCGCGACCTTCCGAGCGCGCTGAAACCCGGCCAGCCGGACGGCGACCTGGTGGCCGAATCGGGTACGTCCTGGCGCCTGCTGCGCAAACCCACGCCGAGCTGGCGGGCCGACACGCGCGGCGCGCACTGGCGCCTGATCTCGCACCTGGCCCTGAACCACGCCGGCCTGACCGAGGCCGGGCTGCCCGACCTGCACAAGATGCTGGGCCTGTACGACCTGGCCAAGTCGGGCAGCGCGCGGCGCCAGATCGCCGGCGTTGTCGGACTCGCGCACGGCAGCGTGCGCGCCTGGATCCGTACGCGGCCGGTGTCGACCCTGATGCCCGGGGTGGCGATCCGCATGACGCTCGACGAGGACGCCTTTGCCGGCGCCAGCCTGTACGTGTTCGCGCAGGTGATGGACCGTTATTTCGCGCTGAACAGCCAGCTCAATTGCTTCACCCGCCTCGAACTCGTCTCCGCCGCCAGCGGCCAGGAAATCCTCGCATGCCCACCTCGCAGCGCGGAACAGGCCCGGACCTGATTGCGCGCCTGTTGGCGGCGCCGCAGGCCTTCGGCTTCGCCCAAGCGGTGACGATCCTGCTGCGCTGGCTGGAAGAGCAGGGCGTGCCGCCCGCGCAGGCGCTGCGCGCCCACCTGCGCTTCGAGAACAGCCTGCGCCTGGGCTTTGCGCCGAGCGAGATCGAGGACTTGCGGGTGCTTGCCGACGGCGCGGCCGGAAGCGAGACTGCGAGCGAGACTGGAAGCGGAAGCAGCCCGGGTCTTCCGCAATTCGTGATCGTCCCCGCCTTCATGGGCCTGCTGGGCGTGCAGGGCGCCTTGCCGCTGCACTACACGGAACGGATCGGGCAATGGCAATCAAGGCACGCCGACCCGGCGCCGCGCGCCTTTCTCGATCTTTTGTCGGGGAGGATGCTGGCCTTGTATTACGAAGCCTGGCGCAAGCACCGTGTGGAACACGCCGTGGCCGGCAAGCCAGACCATTTCATGCCGCGCCTGCTGGCGCTGGCGGGCGTCACGGGCGCGACCGGCGGCACAGGCGGCGCCGGCGCGCCCGATGCAGCGCTGGCCTATTTCGCCGGCATGCTGCAGCAGCGCCCGCGCTCGGCGCCGGTGTTGCAGGCCCTGCTGGCGGGGTACTTCGACGTGCCGGTGATACTGGAGGAAGCCTTGGGTCACTGGAGCCGGCTCGATGCGCAGGAGCAGAGCGCCCTCGGCGCCGGCGCCGTGCTGGGCGAGAACACGCTGCTTGGCGCGCGCAGCTGGCGCCCCGACCTGCGTGCGCGCCTGCGGATCGGGCCCTTGAGCCGGGCCCGCTTCGAGCGCTTCCTGCCGAATGGCGACATGGGGGCCGCCCTGGCGCGCATCCTTGCCGTCCTGTCGCCGCCGGGCATCGACTTCGAAGTCGGCCTGGTCTTGCTGGCGCCGGAGGTCGGCCCCAGCCGGCTGGCGGGAAGCGGCGGCGCGCCGGCCCGGCTGGGGCGCGACAGCTTCCTCGTCACCGGCGCGGTGTCCGAAGACCGTGCCGACATGCGTTACCTGATCAGGACGATGGTTCCGCTGCCGCCTATTGGAACACCTGGCCGCTGAAGGTGATGGGGCGGGCAATGTGGACCAGCGAGCAGTTGATGCCGGAATAGGTCAGGTCGAGGGCGACCTGGCCCGCGCTGTTCACGCTGACCACCCGGTTGCGGTCGGCAGTGACCGACGCGGCGTAGTTGATCAGGTAGTTGCCGGGGGTGGTTTCATACACGCTGGAACAGATGTCGGAAAACACGGCTGGCTCGATGGCGAAGGTCCAGACTTCGGCCGCGGTGCGCGCCGCTTCGTCGATGCGGTAGCGCGACGGGGTGCTGAAGTTGCGCGTGACGCCGGGCGACGTGCCCGCCGGGTGGTTCAGGCTGCCGAGGCCATTGTTAAACAGCAGCAGCTCGCCGTTCGGCGTTATCGACAGCGAGTGCTGGCCGATCGGCGCCTTGCCCTCGGTTACGGTCAGGGCCAGGCTCCGCAGCGAAGGGTAGTCGACATACCAGTGTTTGGTGGTATCGCCGAACAGCCACTTGATGCGCCCGGTCGCATAGTCGAGCTTGACGACGAAGTTCTCGCGGCTGGACACGAGCAGCGAATCGTCCGCCGGCACATAGATGGCGGAATTCATGTGGAACCAGTCGATGCCGTCGCGCACGAAATTCGATGGATCGTCGCCGTTGGCCTGCATGTGTTCGCGGAAAATGGCTGCAAAGTCCCATTCTTTCAGGACCTCGCCGTTCGTGCCGATTTCCGCGAGGATGGATTCCATCTTGGTGACGTTGCCGTCGCGCGCGTCCATTCCGCCAGCATTCCCCGCTTGCCGGCGGACAGATCGTGGTGGAAGTTGGTATACCGGCCAGGCGGCAGCGGGATGGTCGTGACGCGCCCGCTCAGGTCCACGCGGAACATTTCGGGCGCCACATAACTGCCGATATAAAAGGCATCGCCGGTGAAATGGGTCTGCACCCCGGACACTACCGGCAGTGTGCCGCTGAACCAGCGCAGATTGCCGTCGGCGTCGACCACGGCCGGGCCGTGGAGATTGGGCTTGTAGAGCATGTAGTCGAAGCCGAGGTCGGACCCGGCCTTGCGGGCCACGCCGACGACCGGCGTCGTGTACGGCGGCGTGCCGGAATACGGTGCGGTGTTCACGGTCACCTGCTCGACATCGCTCGAGCCGTCGCGGAATGCGGTGGTCACGGTAACGGTGTTCGCGTGGCCTTCATACAGGCCGAACACCGGCACCACGAGGCGCTTCTCGGCGGCGTGCCAGGCGCCGGTACGATCGATCCACGCGCGGGTGTAGGTTGCGTTCATCGGCTTCGAATAGGTGCCGGGCTTGGCCGCGATCGTGAACGAGATGCGGTCGACATTCGCCATGTCCTCGACGGCCAGGCTGATGTCGGCGACAAACGGCATGGTGCCGGCTGCCTGGCCGGCCACGGTCACACGGGCGGCCTCGGCCTGGGACGTGGAATGGTCGGAGCCGCCGCATGCGGCAAGCATGAGACAGGCAAACAGGGACGGCGCGTGGCGCAACGCAGGTTTCATTGGTTCTCCAGTCAAGGTGCGAGTTTGCGCAAAGCAGCTTCGGGTGGCGGATGCCACCACAGGGCCTGGCAAAAGCCAGCTTCGCGGTCAAGTGGTTTGACCTTGGCATGGCTGCTTGCCATGTGTCGGGTCTATCGGGAATTGTAAAATGATATGTGAAATCCAAGGCGCGTGGCAAGCGCGGGCCTGGGCTTGAAAGGCGATGCCGTGCGGCGCCCGGGAAACGGGCACGCGGGGAGGGGCAAGGGCAGCGCGCTGCCCTTGCATGACAACGAGGGGCGGCGCCGGCTTATTTGAGTACCAGGCCCGTGAACGCGATCGGCTGGGCAATGAACACGGTATTGCAGTTCATGGTGGGGTACTCGTAGTCGAACGCCACCTGGCCGCCGCCGTTGATCGCACGCAGCTTGCTGCGGGTGCGGCCAGCGGCTGCGGCATAGCCGATGAGGTAATTGCCCGGCGTCGTTTCGTAGGTGCTGGAGCAGATGTCGGAGTAGATCGGCGGCTCGGGCGCATACGTCCACACCTCGGCGGCCGTACGCGCGTGTTCGTCGATGACATAGCGCGAGGGTGTGCTGAAATCGCGCGTGAGCCCAGGCGCGGTGCCGACGGGGTGGTTGCCGCTGCCGAGTCCGTTATTGAAGAGCAGCAGCTCGCCGTTGGTGGTGATCGACAGCGTGTGCTGGCCGATCGGCGCCTTGCCGGCCGTCAGCCTGAGCGCCAGCGCGCGCAGCGAAGGGTAATCGACATACCAGTGCTTGGTGGTGTCGCCGAGCAGCCATTTGATGTGGCCGGTTTTGTAGTCGAGCTTGACGACGAAGTTCTCGCGGCTGGAGATGAGCAGCGAGTCGTCGGCGGGCACGTAGATGGCGGAGTTCATGTGGAACCAGTCGATGCCGTCGCGTACGAAGTTGGACGGATCGTCGCCGCCGGCCTGCATCGCCGCGCGGAAGATCGTGGCCAGGTCCCACTCCTTCAGGATGCGGCCGTCGGTGCCGATTTCGGCCAGGATCGATTCGATCTTCGGCACGCCGGCATCGATCGCATCGAGCTCGGCCAGCAAGCCCTGCTTGCCGAAGCTGAGGTCGTGGTGGAAGTTGGTGTAGCGGTTCGACGCCAGGGCGGTGGTGGTAAAGGCGCCGCTGAAGTCGAAGCGGCGCAGCTCCGGGGTGCTGGGGCTGCCGACATAGAAGGCGTCGCCGCTGAACCAGGTCGAGGCCGAGGTGTTCGGGTCGGCGCCCAGCCAGCGCAGGTTGCCGTCGGTATCGAGCACGGCCGGAGCGTAGGTGTTGTTCTTGATGAGCATGTAGTCGAAGCCGGGGCTGGACGCGGCGCTGCGCGCGGTGCGCACATCGGGCGTGTTGTAGACTGCCGCCGGCCCGGCGTACACCGGCGCCACCACCGTGACCTGCTCCTCGTCCTTCGACTTGTCCTCGAAGGCGGTGCTGAGCGTGACGCCGTTGCTGTAGCCGGCGTACAGGCCGAACACCGGGATCACCAGGCGCCGCTCGGCGGCGCGCCAGGCGCCGGTGCGCTCGATCCATTCGCGCGTATAGGTGACGCTCATCGGCTTGGAAAAGGTGCCGGGCTTGGCGGCGATGGTGTAGGACACGCTGGCCAGGTGGGCGAAGTCGTCGAGCGACAGCGTGAGGTTGGCCACGAAGGGCGTGGCGCCCGGCGCCTGCGCCACCACCTGGACGCGCGCCTCCTCGGCCTGGGTGTCGTCGGAATGGTGGCAGGCTGCGAGCAGCAGGCAGGGCAAGAGTGGCAGGGCAGTGCGTAAGGCGAGCTTCATGCATCCTCCGGGAAATGGGATACTGACGAGTTACAGCTTCGACGCCCGCTCTGCCGTAAAGTTCTGGCCAAACCGTGACGCCACCGAACGGCTCAATCGTCTTCGATCCCGTTCCGGCAGCGGCGCTTGACCTTCCCACGATGGGAAGGAATATGCTGTGGGAATCGGAAGGAGAAGAACCATGGACAACAGCCTCGAACAGCATGCCAAGCCAGGTGTGACAAGCTTTGATATTTTCGGCATGACATGCGCATCCTGCGTGGCGCGTGTGGAGAAGGCGCTACGCGCGGTGCCCGGCGTGCTTGACGCCAGCGTCAACCTGGCGCTGGAACGCGCCAGCGTGCGCGGCGCGGCCGGCAGCGCCGCCATCCTCGAAGCCGTGCGCAAGGCCGGCTACGAGGCGGTCGTCACGCCCGAAGCAAGGCACCGCACAGTGGCGGCGCCGGCGCGCGGCCTGCCCGGCTGGTGGCCGGTGGCCGCCGCCGCCATCCTGAGCGCGCCCCTGGTGCTGCCGATGCTGGCCGGATGGTTCGGGCTCGGCCTGGCGCTGCCCGGCTGGCTGCAATGGCTGCTTGCCACCCCGGTGCAGTTCTGGCTCGGCGCACGCTTCTACCGCGCCGGCTGGAAGGCGCTGCGCGCCGGCGCCGGCAACATGGACCTGCTGGTGGCGCTCGGCACCAGCGCCGCCTACGGCCTGTCGGTGTACCTGCTGCTGGCCGCCGGACCGCACGATGCCGTGCACCTGTATTTCGAGTCCTCGGCTGTCGTCATCACCCTGGTCTTGCTGGGCAAGTGGCTGGAAGCGCGCGCCAGGCGCCAGACGGTGCAAGCCATCGGTGCGCTCGAATCCCTGCGCGCGACCGAGGCGCTGGTGCGGCGCGACGGCCAGGACCTGCGCATCGATGCGGGCGAGGTGCGCGCCGGCGACCTGCTGGTGGTGCGTCCCGGCGCGCGCGTGGCGGCCGACGGCAAGGTGGAAGAGGGGCGCAGCCATCTCGACGAATCGCTGCTCACCGGCGAGAGCCTGCCGGTCGCCAGGGGGCCGGGCGAACGCGTCACCGGCGGCGCCGTCAACGGCGAGGGCCTGCTGCTGGTGCGCGTGACGGCGGTCGGCGCGGCGACCCTGCTGTCGCGCATCATCCGCCAGGTCGAGGATGCGCAGGCGGCCAAGGCGCCGATCCAGCGCCTGGTCGACCGCGTCAGCGCGGTCTTCGTGCCGGCCGTGCTGGTCATTTCCGCGCTGACCTTCGTCGGCTGGTGGCTGGCCAGCGGCGACTGGCAGGGCGCGCTGCTGAACGCGGTGGCGGTGCAGGTGATCGCCTGCCCTTGCGCCCTCGGGCTGGCCACGCCGACCGCGATCATGGTCGGCACCGGCGCCGCGGCGCGCCACGGCATCCTGATCCGCGATGCCGAAGCCCTGGAAACGGCGCACGCCGTCGACTCCGTGGTGTTCGACAAGACCGGCACCCTGACCGAGGGCCGGCCCGTTGTGATGGCGGTCGAGGGCGCCGACGCCGCCCTGGTGCTGGCGCTGGCGGCGGCCGTGCAGCAGGCCAGCGAGCATCCGCTGGCGCGCGCCGTGGATGCGCTGGCGCGCGAACGCGGCATCGCGCCGCGGCCGGCCGAGGCAGCGCAGGCCCTGCCGGGGCGCGGCGTGCAGGCCTTGGTCGATGGCGCCGCCGTCTGGCTCGGCAATGCGCGCCTGGCCGAGGAACTCGGCGCCGGGTTCGGCACCTTGCAGGGCAGCTTGCAGGCGGCGGCCGCACGCCACGAAGGCGAGGGCCGCACCGTGTCGTGGCTGCTGCGCGAGCGCGATGGCCGGCCCGAGGTGCTGGGCCTGCTCGCCTTTGGCGACCGCGTGCGCGGCAGTGCGCAGGCCGCGGTGGCGCGTTTGCAGGCCATGGGTGTGCGCGTCAGCATGCTGACCGGCGATAACCCGGGCGCGGCGCGCGCGGTGGCGGCGCAAGTGGGCATCGACAGCCATGCCGCCGGCGTACTGCCGGGCGACAAGGCCGGGCACGTGGCGCGCGCGATCGCGGCGGGGCGCACGGTGGCGATGGTCGGGGACGGCATCAACGATGCGCCGGCCCTGGCCGCGGCCAGCGTCGGCATCGCCATGGCCGGCGGCACCGACGTCGCCATGCACACTGCCGGCATTACGCTGATGCGAGCCGACCCGGCGCTGGTGGCGGACGCCATCGCCGTGTCGCACCACACCTACCGCAAGATTCGTCAGAACCTGGGCTGGGCCTTTGCCTATAACGTGGTCGGCATTCCGCTGGCCGCCTTCGGCCTGCTCAATCCGATGCTGGCCGGCGCCGCCATGGCGTTCAGTTCGGTCAGCGTGGTCGCCAACGCGCTGCTGCTGCGGCGCTGGCAGCCGGCGGTGGCGCAGCGCGCAAACGATTCATCAACCAGCGAGGCGCCCGCGCCTCCACCGAAAGGAGAACACACCATGTATGAACTGACTGTCGAAGGCATGAGCTGCGGCCATTGCGTGGGCCGCGTGACCAAGACCGTGCAGGGCATCGACGCCGCAGCCAGGGTCGAGATCGACCTGCCAAGCAAGAAAGTGAAGATCGACAGCGGCGCCGACCTCGACACGATCGCGGCGGCGATCGACGAGGCGGGCTATCCCGTCACGGCGCGCGCGGCTGCCTGAACCTTGGCCGGCCGCGCGGCCGGCCTGCACGCCCACGCCGGCCCTCAGCGCCGGCCTGACCCGCCACGCCCCACTGCTTTCCGCAAGCCCTGCAATACCGCATGACATGCCGGATGCCGGTTTTTCCGCCGCCGCCCGACGGCGGCCCGCCGCGTTCCTCGTCGGCGCATCCCGCCCATCCATTCCCATCCCATCGGCGCCGCCGTCCGCCTGCGGCAAGCATGTGCGATCGAATGGAATAAATAATATTCATACACTCGTATTTGTTATTGCTGCAATCATTATTCGATTGGCGGCTTCCTGAGCCTCTCAAAAGCATCGGCGGGCCTCCCATGTTTATGCACTATGCCTATGCACACTGCTGCATAACGCTGTTCATGCGATGCGTGAGTTTTTGTGAGATTTTATCCAAATCGAATTAAGGATTATCTCGAATATTCACATTCTGCTTTTGTACGGGTGATTGATGGCGTGGCCGCTTACGGCCAGAAAAAAGCTGCGACGGGTTCGTTACATGCGGTCCGCATATGCCATGGCAGCCCCTGGCAGGGCTTGTGGACGCGGCGCTACGGGGCGTCAGCCAGGAAGTGACGTATTTTTGTCTACCCAAGATGGGTAAGCAGAATACTGTTGACATTTGTCCGAATTATTAATATCGCGCGTATATTAATTAGTGGATTTCTGAAAAGAATTATTGTCGAAATTGAAGAGCGGAAATGGCAGTTATTTATGGGAAATGCATAGTCTTTCTCTTCAGTTTGAATAAGAAGCGATAAAAAAATAAATACGAATCAATCTTGTGATTCAAGATTTTTTTAATTAACATGAGCTCGCTTTTGCAATTCCAGTCTTATTCGCAGTCGCTCATTCAAGTTACCTCACACGGAGATTCAGATGAAAAAATTCGCTCTCAACCTGCGCCGCCAACGCGGCCAGGGGATGATGGAGTACGTGATTATCGTGGCCCTGATCGCGGTGGCCGCGATCGGCGTGTACTCGGTATTCGGCCAGACCATGCGTAACCAGACCGCCGGCCTGGCCAACGAAATGGCCGGTGTCGACTCGGCAACCCAGATCCAGGCGGCGGGCACCACCGCCGGCACCGCGGCGACCCGTGCCGACACGACCAAGGGCATGTCCACCTACAACGACCAGAATGACCAGGGCGGCGGCGGCGGCGGTGCAGGCGGCGGCGGTGGCGGCGGCCTGGGCGGTAACTGATCGCCCGCGCACACGCAGGAGGCAAGGGTTGGCAATGCCGTTGACGAAAAAGAAAGCGCGGCCGTTCGGCGCCGCGCCGCAGGGCGGCCAGGCACTGGTGTTCACGCTGCTGTTCGGCGCGGCCGCCGG
>Ga0265798_10011130_pt1 | contig 10990 bp, 19 predicted proteins | sample P3T30metagenome_FD_192430 | JGI IMG/M metagenome (GOLD analysis project Ga0265798, IMG submission 192430) | Plant litter microbial communities from East Loma Ridge, Irvine, California - P3 T30 | ecosystem: Environmental > Terrestrial > Plant litter > Unclassified | place: USA: California... | reverse complement strand
GCTGCGACGGAAGAGCCGGCCCAGCCCACCAGGATCATTACCATTGAAACACCCTCTGCTCCGCGGCGCGTTTCGCACCGTCATAGCGCGCAATAAGTCCTGTTTTTGTATGGTTAACAAGACACGAAGAGTGACCCAACAGTCATTTATTTGACGACGGGCTAGGCTGGCGACCGGGTGACGTCGAGGCCCCCCGAGCTGCTTCAATTTCCGAATCCTCGCGCGTTCTCGGACTGCGGGCAGCCGCAAACTGGTTGGGAATAATAGCGGAACGATGCAGCTCAGGTGCGATCCTGATTCGCTGCCCGGACGCGCCCGATGAGGATGTAACCCCTACGCATCCGACTGCCCGAGCACGCCAAGGAGCAGGCAGGAGCCTCGCTAGCCTCTCTACGATGATAGGGCGAGAGGTCGCCTAGATGAACCAGTTCGTCACGCGCGGTTCGCCGCGACGCCTGCCAGCGGAGGAACGCCGCCACCGCGCGATCGTCCTCAACGCCGACGAGCGGGCACTGGGCGCGCGCGATCCTTGGTCACCGGGAGAGCCTACGGATCCTGTCAGCTCGCGCGAGACAAGGCGTTGCCGCGCATCAGGTGCGGCTGCGGCCGGAAGGTTTGGAAATCGCCAGCTGCATGTTCGGATGGCCTTGCGGGGATATTGGGCGAGGGTAATTCGAAATACCCCCTGAGCCGCCCCCGGAACGCCTAATCTGCGACGGTTGTGCGCGGCCGAAGTGTCGGAAATCCGCCGCTTCGTGCCAGCATGACGAAAGCGGCGTTGTGCGCGCAATGAGCAGCTTCTCTCGGCGCTCAATCAGATTGCCGCATCCGATTCCACTGTCAGGCGGCGAGCATTGCAGGAAATCGCCGCTGCGGCCCTCGCGGCGCATGCGAGCGGCGCATGATCATCGACACCCTCAATCCTAAATGTAGGAGTGCTGCAACTCGTGTACCTAGCCTCGGATCTTGGGGGTGCGGGGAAGTGCTATGCGGGTTTTAATGCTTGTCGCGATGCCGCTGGCGCTGATCGGATGTAAGGAACGGCAGACCACGCACGATGCAACGATGGCGATCGCAAAAGACGTATCAGAAGACGCCATCTCCCCGCTCAAGGACAAGGTTGCGGACCTCGAGGAGCGGCTGGCTGCCCTTGAGGCCGACCTTCGGGCGGAAGAAACCTATTCGAAAGCGGTGCACGCCGCGCTCGGCGAAGAATGCGAAAACCGCGTCAAGGACGTGAACGCGCTGCGAGACCACTACAACGACCACCTCAGCCGATTCCACGGCGCGCCGTGAACGGCCGGAGCGCTGGACCCGCCTCGACCAGATGGTCGGAGAGGGCGTTCTGACACTGAACGAGTCTACGCGCCAGAACCAGGAGCCCCCTTTGGACGCGATGCCCCGAACTCCGGCCCTTCCTCATCTAACTCAGTGCGGCACACCGGTCGTGGTCATTCGATACACATCCCGGGTCTGCTGCGCGCCGTCAGCAGTAAGCCCATCAAACTTGCGCCACGCCGCAGCCGAATTGCAGACGCGCGTGGCCATGAAGGAGCCCGTCGGCGTCATTGACCGGCAGATCTTCTTCTCTTTGGTTGGCAACTCTACGGCCTTGGCAGGGGCTTCTGACGTTTGCGCCTTTACGCCAATGGGGGTGAGGATCAGCGCAACTGCAACGCGATATTTCATCGTTCGACTCCTGCAATTCGACCGAAAGTATACGATCGACCTTCGTATGCAAGAGCGTCACTGGGACTGACGTTTTCTGACCTAGCTAGCGCGCTGCTCCGCTCCAAACTCGCCGCCTCCCTCAACAGGAGGCGAGCGATCTCGGTCACTGAGTATCGTCCTGCCGTGGATCAATACACGGAACGATGTGCCGCCACTGGTCGCTGATTGTTCTACGGGAGAATTGGCATGCTGCGTACCTTGCGTCCGGACATTGTGAACGTCTCAGCAAACGAGGGGAGGGTGCTGATTGATGGGCCGGGCGTTGCTGTCACGCTCGACATCGAAGCGGCATCAGTCCTATCCGATCAGCTGCTCGCCGGGTGCACCTCGGCACGGCGGCAACAGCGTGACGCGATCGGTCGAGTGCCCCATTCAGATCCTTGCTCACCAGTATAGCTGGCAGCGGGTTCAGTCAGGCTGGCTTGGGTTTTGACGGAAAGTAACCTAGGTTAATCTTAACCTTGTATGCCGAACGCGAGCTTGGCTCCCAAGCATTCGCTTTGTAACAAACCGCGCCATGAACACGCCCTTTGGACACGACGCAGAAATCTTGCGTTCCGCGATCGCTTGGGCGCTTCACGTAGCCGACGTAACTAACAATCCGCTTGTGGCCTCTTTCTTGGCCGATGCACTTCACCATACCGAGAATGACGCCTACCGCTCTTGCGCACCCGCTGGCGCTACCTTGCCAGGGTGGAACGTGTTTGCAGTGTCTGCGGACAGTTCAGCTGGATCGGAAGTTCGGTAACCAGAGTGCGATTCAGGCACCATCGCGAGCAGTGCGGCACGCATTGCTTTGAGGGCGTCTCGTTTTCCAAAGCTATTTTCGCGGGCCTTAGCGATCGTGCCGCGTTCGTCAGCCCCAGCGTTTGCCCTAGCAGTCGATCATAGTACGGGACGAACTTGCTAAGCTTCATATTGGTCAAACCGGGCCAGTCCGATGTTAAGCGCCGAATTCGGGGCCTTTCTTGTCAGGGTAAAAGGCGTGGGGATCGTAGACCGGTCGCTGCGCCGGCCGAGCCTGGCGGGGAGGTGGGCGCTTTAAAGCATCGGGGACCGGGTCGGGCAGGGTAAGCACCCCGCTTCCGTGCATCGTCTGAAAGACGGCGATCGCCTTGCCTTCCGCTATCCGCTTGCCGATCAGCGGCGCGCGCTCTGCGCTGACATAGCCCAGTTGGGTGCCGCGCTCGCTAAATATGGCAACGGCGTTCTCGTCGTATGGGTTGCTCGGCTCGAAGCGCAGCTCGACCGCTACGCCAGGCGCGCACAGCATGCGCCGGTTGCTCTTGCTCGTGTCCTCGTTCGGAAAGTCGATGCGATCAACGAAGGACCGTCGCAGTAGTTCGGCGTAACGAACGCCTTTAATTGGCTATCCGGTAGGCGGGCAGTTTAAACTGCGCGCACAGCTATGCAAAAAGCAGTGAAACCTCTTGGCCTTGCTTTTTCGCACATGCACCGATGAGATTCCGGCAAAGGATATGACGCGGTCGTGAACACAAAAAATGCCCGGCTCGGAAAGCCGGGCATTTTAAGCTTCAGCCGTTGTAAGGGTCACCATTGGCCTAGTAACGCATTGCTTTGCACCCTGAAGGATACGTCAATGACGCCAATAGTGATCCCCAAGCTGATTGCAAAGTTAACCCCGAATGGGCTTGCCGATTGGCCAGTAGCGCATGTGAACCCCCAAAGTTGAAAGTGCTTGTCTTTCGACAAGGGGATTTATGCATTGAATCTGTTTAGTAATTGCAACTCCATGCGGTTAAAGTGGATTAACTGAAAATTCTTGATGCCAATGCCGCCCGCGCGTTGCTGACTGCGGTATATGCGCCGGATCGACGCAGATGCCGCAGAATGCCGTTGAATGAGGCCGTCACGCTCTGGCACCGACCGATTTCGCTATCCTGCTGCGCGGCTTCCCAAAAGATCACGAGGGGCCAGCGCTCGGGGCAGTGATGTCAGAGACAGCGCAGGGTTAGGCGGACTGCTGGTGTGTCTACGCAACCGTTGACGGTCTCAATGAGCGCGGCTCTTATTGGATTTTCTGCATTGTCACTCCGTCGACGTTTGACCACTCAAACCCGACCCATGCGGTCCCTCGGTATCCGGACCATAGATCTGATCCGTGGCTGTGGACGGCATAAGGAAGTCGACTTCGACCAGTTCGCGCCTGACCGTACGCTTCGGTGTCGGTCAACGGCGGTCGTCGCGCCACATCAATCCCTCCGCAGCCTCAATCGCGCTGGATTCAAATGAAAACAGCCGCCAACCCCGAAAGGTTGGCGGCTGCCTTCACACGGCCGGACACTGGGACCGGCTGTGAAATGTGCTTAGGCGAATGCGATCTTCGCCTGGCGACGACGAACGCGCATCGATGAGCCGATACCGCCGATACCGAACAGCATGATTGCCCAGGTACCGGCCTCGGGAACTGCTGCCGTCGGCTCAAACGTTGCGGTGCCGGCATAGGCGCCGTTACCACGCGACAGGCCGTTCACGACGATCTGGTTCGTCGCACCTTTTGCGATCGCCACGTTGTTGATCTCGAAAAACTCGGCCTTGCCGACGACAGTCTTCGATGCTGCGAAGCCATTGATGAACACCGACAGGATATCGAGATCGGTAGGGCTGAAGAACCGCGTCGTGGTCGTGCTGAGCGTACCGCTAGCGAGACCGGCCTGGTCGATGATGAAATTGAAAGTATCCGTGAATGCACCACGCTTGATGCCCGCACGGCCGAAATCTGCCGAAACGGTACCATTCTTTATATCGCCGCTGACGGTGAACTCCGGGTCGTTCGGAGTGAAGTTAACTGCGTGAGCCGCTGGGGCCATCGCGAATGCAGATACGAATGCCATTGTCGAAAGAAGTAAGCGCTTCATGATGGTCCCTTTTTACGTGTTCCTTGGAAAAAAAGTAAAGGGGGCCATAGAGTTATGCAATTGCCTGAAAACGGCCACCACCCAACCATTGTGTGGTTTCGGGACAATCTTGCATCGTGAGCGGAGTGCGATGAGCGTCATGAATTCGCGCGGCCGGATCGTTTGCATCCGGGGGCATTTTCCACGGTAGAAGCGTGCAATAGGCCCTGCTCAAACTTGGTTAACAAGACAAGAAGAATGACCTAAATCTTCAATATTTGTTGACGGGCACACTGTTCTTCCAGCGACATTCAAACCCCCCCGAGTTACGAGGTTTTCCGAACTATCCCGTGCCTCGTTCCGCCCGGCGATGGCAGGCAGGTTGAGAACAAAAAAGGAGCAGTATAGCTCGGGCGCTACCCTGATTCGTTGTTTGGATGCGCCCAATGAGAATGCAAACGCCGCGAGTTCGACTGCCGAGCTCGCCAAAGAGCAAGGCAGGAGCCTCGCTAGCCCCTCTACGATGATAGGGCGTAACGCCGCCTATCTGAACCGGTTCGTCACTCGCGGTTCGCCGCGACGCCTGCCGGAGCAGGAGCCTCGCCACCTCGCAATCGTGCTCAACGTCGACGAGCGGGAGCTGGGCGCGCGCGATCCCTGGTCACCTGGCTGTGGCGTATAAGAGCCTTCGGATCCTGTCGAATTGCGCGAGGCAAGGTGCCTTGTTGCGCATCAGGTGCGGCTGCGGACGGGACATCTGGAAAGCCCCTGCGGAATTCACCACGCAAGGGTCTGAGCGCCCCAAGGTCCGAGGCCAAGTTGAGATCAACGATTTGGCCCAACGATTGCTGTGCCGATGCGGGCGGAAAGGCGCAGCCATTGCCGTCGTGATCGATCCACCCGTGCCGCTAGGTGTCCCAGCGCTCGACTTTCTTCGAGCAGATGACCGGGAACGGAAGCGGATGATACGGATCGCCCGAGGTTGAACCTGCCATATTCGCGTCGACTAGATTTAAAACTTAACTCGCTGCCGCGTTCAGACGCGGCGGCAGCGGGCGCGGACAGCTAACCGGAGCATGAAAATATTGACAGCGCGCGGTCCCGCATTGATGTCAAAGTCCGAGTTGAGTCCGCATGCAATTAGCAATCCGAGATGAGAAACTACAACCGATTGAGGTTGCCGCGATAATCGCGATTGGACGGCCCCAAACGACCGCAAGCACGCTGTACAATCATCATGCGACAATGATGGCAGAAATACTGATCGCGGTTAGTTGCAGTTTCATTCTAGGGGGCGAGGGTGTCGCGAAACCAAACCAGTGCCTACTACATCGTAACGTCGTGCACGGGTTAGTGTCGGGAAGCCTGCAGGCAGCACTGCTGCACTAGTTCGCAACCGGCGCCTCAATTATCCAGTCGTTGAACCGACCGAAGCGCTCTACCTGCCCGCGGACCAGTCGCTGCTGCTTCGGCGAAACGCCCGGCTCTTTCGAACCGGGCGCCCTGATCACTTAATCGGCTTGTCGACGATCCAATAACGCATTTTCGGTCCCCTTCTAGGCTGATAGAAAACGCCGACCATCTCGGCATAACCAACGTTAAAAGGTTAACATTTCATTAATACTAATTGTTAGCAGTGTATTGACGTCCGTACGACGATCCGGTGTCCTGAAGAGGCAGGGTGAGCGATTTACGAAAGCATTGTTCGTGCGTTTGCGCTGCGCAGATGCCGACCACGTTCGGTGCGGGAGTGCGTCAAGCGCCCGAAGACCGCGCGGCCTGGGCGACTGCATCGGGGCGCGGCAGGGTCTACATCGATCCGGTCAATGAACCTGACCGAAGAGCGCTGCCTATCCGGGGATGAGGCACTAATAAGCTATTAGCGCAACCTGCATCAGTCGTCACGCATGCCAAATGTTTATAAAGGCACGCAAAGTTCGATGGAGCGAGGGCGTCGTGCCGATCTGGGCATTGCTAGTGAGGGTGTATTTTTGGCCCGCAAGGTGGCTCAGCAGAGCGATGTTCAATAATCGAACCGCCACGCTGTCACATCAATGCAAATGCGGTAATGCTAAGAATGTGGGCGAATTACTCTGTGATGAGTGTAAAGCTTGGTGACCTTGGCGGATGAATAAGCCATTCCGACGATAATGCGGGGCTTCCGGTAAGACAGTGCGGTTGGCGCCAGAAACAGGCGAGCGTCGGCAGCTTTACCGGAGCGCGAACCGACGGCAATTCGATCACTGGACGTAACTGAAGAGCGCTACCTGCCAGGGGCCAACGATGCTGGATTACTAGAGCCCGACCAGATGCAGCGACAGCATAAAGGTAATAGAGCTGTCTATCTGCGTAATGCTCCTTCGGAATCGACCGGTCGCACATAGGTTCCGCTCATGGAACAAAGACCCGTCGCCGCGTTTCTCTGAATGCACGTTAAGCAGTTCATCATTTTGCTCGTTCTGCCATTTCGAGCTTACGCCCAATATTTCAGGCTCCATCGAGAACGACAGGTCAACGCGGTCGTTACCGGGGCTTGTTCGGTGTGTGGCGCAGAGGCGGTCGATCAAGGGCCGTATTGCGAATTGCATCATCCGGAAACGGCAGGATGGTAAAGCGCCCGGCTGTCTCGATATATTAGCCGCTCTCAGAGGCATCCCACGCGATCTCCACGACGGGCGTGAGCCCCTGCCATGCTATCTGGAAAGGGCCGGACTGGCGAAACTCGACGTACCCGGTAATGGGCATCGCCTCCTTTCGGCGTGAATTATCGCGTCGGCTGGCGGGCGTCATGTTTGCGTGCCGAGTGTGTGTATCAGGAGGTTGGCTAGGCCGAAGTCACCTCACCACGACAGGCGCGGGCATCTTACGTGCTAGAAATTTCGTCGCGGCGCCTCGGATAATGTTTTGGAGCGGCATCTCTAAGAAACGATAGGAGATTACTGCGGCCGCCAAGGCGCTCGCGAAGGCGATGACCAGTTGTCCCGGCCAGGATACGCCCGCAGCGTCAGCAACACGGCGAGCAGTGTCCATAACGGGCTCATGCAGCAGGTATAGCGAAAAGCTAATCGCCCCCAGTTGTCGAACTGCCCAGTTGCCGAAAACGAAACGCGCAAATGCGGTGTCGATAGAGAACGACAAGATCGAACATCCCACTACCAGCACAATAGGAATATGACCGTAAACCGCGCCGTCGTGTTGCCAGCTTTCAGATAGCATCTCGCGAAAATTCACTGGCGATAGCAACAGGAAAACCACGGCCAATGTCGACGTGATTTGAACGAAGGACACAACAGCCTGACTCACGGCGCCTTCGACCATGCGCCGCCTAATAAGTGCAACAGCGATCCCAGTCAGAAAAATATGCAAATGGCTAAATACTGTTATGCCCGGGAACACTGGCCGGGCCAAAAATATCAGAGCGGAAACGAACAGAACACCCGGCAAGAATCTCACTGCTTTACCGCTCGCAACCAGCCCCCATATTCCTACGAAGACAAAGTAAAACTGGAACTCTGGTGGGATAGACCAAAAGACATGCGAGCTTCCGATAAATAGCAATTGCTTAACCGTCGCCATTGCTGACATGTAGTATATGAAATCAGGCCCGGAAAACTGGGAGATAAAAAACGCTGCTATGACGACGATATAATAGATTGGCACAACGCGAGCGATGCGGGCAATGAGGTATCGTACGATCGCAGGCCTATCCATTGGTTTCCACAGGTAAAGATGGCCCATCAGAAAACCGCTGAGAACGAAAAATAGGAGAACTCCAGCGGGCCCTGAAAACTGTGGAGTCGTATCGGTCAAACCGACCCGTGCAAGATGGGATAGGACGACTAGGACTGCTGCGCAGCCACGGATTCCATCAAGAGCGGGTATGTGTTTGCCAATCATGGCGGCGTGCCTGCCTCAGTCGAAAACCTGTGTCGAGCGCAATTTTTACAATTCCCAAGTTGGGACAATCTGTCGTCACAGACCTGTCGCCGTAGAGCCACAGTCAAGAACTTCACAGTATAAGGTTAACGCAATCGTTTGCGTTTCTTTGTCGCGCATTAATTATGCCTCAATTTAACACATACGCTCGAAGGCCGGGCGGTATAATTGCTATTTTGCTTGCAGGCCCGCCACCCTATTCGGTGACCGGATCGTGGTGTCAGGTTCTAAGTTCCGTCCGCAAAAACTGGGCAAGGCTCCAGATGTGAAACGCCCGGCCCTTTCGAGCCGGGCGCATTAGTCACATCGCGTCGGAATAGTCGGCGTGCAGCCTCGCCAAAATGGCGTTGAACGTGCCGCCATTGGCATCTGCATCCTTCGCACGATCGCGGCCGTACTCGGTCTTGCCCTTGGCAGAGAGCTTCTTAGACCGTGCGTTTTCGGTATTGCTTATGGTTTTTCTTCCCACTTCGGTTGTCCAAATCGACAATGGTATAGAGGCCTGCGAGGCGCTTGGCTCCGAGGATCCCTATAAGCCTCCCGCTGACGTGATTATCGGGGGATGCGTGAAACGAGAGGGTTGGCTTGCCGCTGCGGCGCCATAGCTTCCGAAATTTCGCCAAATCGCAGCGTTGCTCGCCGGCACCGGGCTGACTGATCCCCCACAGACGCTGCCGATCACCTGCGGCTGGATGATGGGTTATCCGCCAGGTTGGCTGGCCGCGTTGATATCGGCGATGGCAAAGGGCAGTCTGCGGCCAGCTTCATCGTCGAGGCGTTCGGCGGCACCGTCATCCCGCAAATCCCCGAAGCCATTAGCCGAGCCATTTTGAGAACCGAGCGCGCGCTGGTCGAGATCTACGGGCGGGAAGCCGCATGATCACGCTTCGCCCGGTCCAGCGCATCGAGGCGCGGCAGTTTGTCCTGGATCATCACCGCCACCACGGATGGGTGTTGGGCTTCCTATGGCTGCATGGCTTGGCGGGGGAGGGCGGCGCGCTGGTCGGCATCGCCGTAGTCGGCCGCCTGGGCGCGCGCGCCCTGCAGGACGGGCTGACCATGGAGGTCGCCCGCCTATGCAGCGACGGGAAGCTGAATGGCTGCTCAATGCTGTACGGCGCGGCGCGGCGTGCCGGGGTCGCCAAAGGATACAGGCGCGGGCTGGCGGTTCCTTTGGCGCGTACCTGGTCGCAGCAGGCATGCGCCCTCTCGGCCGAGCACTGACAAGCACCCAACCGAGGACATGTGAGCCTACGGAAGGGGCGATTGGCCGGCACTCGAATCGACGGAATGCCGCCGTTTACGCACCGTTCTGGGGGTACAGAAATTGCCATCTGGAATTATACCCCCAGATATCCCCCCGAATGCGCCGCACTCTCACCCCGCCGTATGGAACGTGTGAGACGCAAAGCCCCACAAACGACGCAATTCTGCGCATTCCTGACGAGGTAAGGTAGTGATAATTTCAAAAATTGGTGGGCCCGGCAGGAATCGAACCCGCAACCTAGCCGTTATGAGCGGCCAGCTCTAACCGTTGAGCTACAGGCCCCACCGCCGCCTGCGTTAGCGCAAGCGTTCTCAAAGAAAAAGGGTGCCAAAGAAAAAGGGCGCTCCCGAAGGAACGCCCTTTCCGACTCCAAAACGCTGTCGAGCGCAAGCGCCCGACAAGGTCTTAGTTCATGTTGTCGGTCTTCTCGTCGGCAGCGTCGCGGACGTTGTCTGCTGCTGCGTTCATGTTGTCGGCTGCGTTCTCGAGCACGTCGGTTGCGACGGCGTTCGAGGTGTTGTCCGCCATGGCGTCCATGTTGTCAGCCTGCATTTCCATGTTGTCAGCCAGCATGTCCGCGTTGTTCTCAACTGCGGCGGCTTCTGGCGACTTGCTGCAGGCTGCGACGGACATCAGGCCGGCGGCAGCAGCGATCAGAACGATCTTCTTCATTCGAATGCTCCCAAGCATAGTTTCACTCGCGGCCGACCCGATTGCCGTCGCGAAGCCCCGTCAAATAGCGGCCCCCGACCGGCGGTCAATCCGCTAAATTCATCGCCCAGCAAGCTTTGCGACAGTCCGATGACGGGCGGGTTGCTGCAACTGGTCACTTTCTTGGCACGACCGAGCCGATTTCCTCGGGCGCGTTGGCGACGATCGCGAGCATCGTCGTCCAGGCCGCGACGTTCTGGCGAAGCTGCTCGGGATCGACCCGGTCGAGCGTGTCGTCAGGCGTGTGGTGCGTGTCGAAATAGCGCGTACCCGACTGGTTCAGGTCGATCGCCGCGACGCCGAGCGCCATGGTCGGGCCGACATCGGTGCCGTCACCGCCGACCCCTGCGCCGCGCGCGATGCCGAGCGGGGCGAGCGCGGAGGCGAGGCGATCGGCGACCGGCTTCGCGCTGTCGGGCAGGTTGGTCTCGAACCGCCAGACGCGATCCGCGCCGAAATCGGATTCGCCCGCGGTCGCGTGGCGCTC
>Ga0265798_10011129_pt1 | contig 10992 bp, 9 predicted proteins | sample P3T30metagenome_FD_192430 | JGI IMG/M metagenome (GOLD analysis project Ga0265798, IMG submission 192430) | Plant litter microbial communities from East Loma Ridge, Irvine, California - P3 T30 | ecosystem: Environmental > Terrestrial > Plant litter > Unclassified | place: USA: California... | reverse complement strand
ATCGACATGGTCTTGGTCGCCAGCAGCAATATGCAGCGGGCCTACCCGGCCATGGCGGTGGAAGTGCAAAACGCGCTGGGCATCGAAGGCTTCGGTTTCGACATGAACGTGGCCTGCTCGTCGGCCACCTTCGGCATCCAGACTGCCATGGCCGCCGTGCAGACGGGACAGGCGCGCGCCGTGCTGGTGTTGAATCCTGAAATCACCAGCGGCCACCTGAACTTCCGCGACCGCGACAGCCATTTTATTTTTGGCGACGCCTGCACGGCCATCGTCATCGAAGCGGCCGACACCGCCGTCAGCGAGCACCAGTTCGAGATCCTCGAATCGAAACTCAAGACCTCGTTTTCGAACAATATCCGCAACAATTTTGGTTTCATGAACCGCTTCGATGAAGCCGGTGTCGGCAAGCCCGATAAACTGTTCCGCCAGCAGGGCCGCAAGGTGTTCAAGGAAGTCTGCCCCATGGCCGCCGAGATGATCCGCGACACGGTGGCGGCCGCCCACGTCGAACTGCCCGAAGTAAAACGCTACTGGCTGCATCAGGCCAATCTCAACATGAATTTGTTGATCACCAAGATGCTGCTGGGCCGCGACGCCGAGCCGAACGAAGCGCCCGTCATTCTCGACACCTACGCCAACACCTCCTCGGCCGGCTCCATCATCGCCTTTCACAAGTACCAGGACGATCTGCCGAAAGGCGCGTTGGGCGTGATCTGCTCGTTTGGCGCCGGTTATTCGATCGGCTGCGTGGTGGTGCGCAGGAAGTAAGCGTTACAGGCTGCTCGCCATAAGCGGGCCTTCCTTGATGGCGCGCTCAAAAAGCGGGACAGACACCTTCGGCGTCAGTCCCGTTTTGCTTTTGAATCTACAAGGACGACGCCAGGAGAGCGCCTTCCTTGATCGCGCGCTTGGCGTCCAGTTCGGCCGCCAGCGCGGCGCCGCCGATCTTGTGGAAGCGTGGCCCGCTTGTCACGTCCTCCGCCGGCAGCAATTCCGCCAGGCTGTCCTGCCCCGCGCAGATGATGACGTTGTCGACATCGAGCACCTGCTGCTGCCCGCCCACCGTGATGTGCAGGCCCGCGTCGTCGATGCGGTCGTACTGCACGCCCGCCATCATTTTCACGCCGCCCCGCGCCAGCGTCGCCCGGTGCACCCAGCCGCTGGTCTTGCCGAGCGTGGCGCCGGGCCGTGTCGTCTTTCGCTGCATCAGCCAGATCTGGCGCAGGGGCGCGCCGACTTCCGGCTTCGTCAGACCGCCGGGCCCGGAGACGGTCAGATCGACACCCCACTCGCGCGTCCAGCGTTCCAGCGGCACGGGCAAGACGTCGTGGGCATCGTGCAGCAGATATTCACCGACATCGAAACCAATCCCACCAGCGCCAATGATGGCGACCTTTTTGCCCACCGGCGCCTTGCGCTCCAGCACATCGAGGTAGGACAGCACTTTCGGATGGCCGATGCCGTCAATCGCAGGCATGCGCACCTTGATACCGGTGGCGACAATCACGTGATCGAAGTCCTTTAAATCGTCCGCCCCGGCCCGTCGGTTCAGCACCACCTTGACGCCCGTCAGCGCCAGCTTGCGGCCAAAATAGCGCAGGGTCTCGGCAAATTCTTCTTTTCCCGGAATTTGCATGGCAATGCGAAATTGTCCACCTATACTGGCGCCGCTATCGAACAGGGTGACCTGGTGGCCGCATTCGGCCGCCACCGTTGCCGCCGACAGGCCGGCGGGACCGGCGCCCACCACCGCCACTTTTTTTGGCGCCGCCGTTTTGGTATAAACGATTTCCGTTTCGTGGCAGGCGCGCGGGTTGACCAGGCAGGAGGCGCGCTGGTTGGCAAAAGTGTGGTCGAGACAGGCCTGGTTGCAGCCGATACAAGTGTTGATTTCATCGGCCCGACCGGTGGCCGCCTTGATGACGAAGTCGGGATCGGCCAGGAAGGGGCGCGCCATCGACACCAGGTCGCATTCGCCGGCGGCGATCAACTGCTCCGCCTCGAACGGCATATTGATGCGGTTCGAGGCCACCACGGGAATGCTGACCTGCTGGCGCAAGCGGCCCGCCAGAGAAGCAAAGGCGGCGCGCGGCACCGAGGTGACGATGGTCGGAATTCTCGCCTCATGCCAGCCGTAGCCGCTATTTAAAATCGTCACCCCGGCCGCTTCCAGCGCCTTGGCCACGGCGACGACTTCGTCCCAGGTATTGCCGCCGTCGACCAGGTCGAGCAGGGAATGGCGCACCATGATGATGAAGTTGGCGCCGACCCTGGCGCGGATGCGTTTGACGATCTCCACCGCCAGGCGCATGCGGTTCTCGATGCTGCCGCCCCAGCGGTCGGTTCGCTTGTTGGTGCGGGCGCACAGGAACTGGTTGAGCAGATAGCCCTCGCTGCCCATGATTTCGACACCATCGTAGCCGGCCGCCTTGGCCAGGCTGGCGCAGCGGGCGTAGGCGGCGATGGTCTTTTCGATGCCCCGCTCGGACAGGGCGCGCGGTTTAAAAGGCGAAATGGGCGACTTGAGGCTCGAGGCAGATACCACCAGGGGCTGGTAGCCGTAGCGGCCCGCGTGCAGGATCTGCATGACGATCTTGCCGCCTTCTTCGTGCACCGCGCGGGTGACCTTGCGGTGATTGAGCACGTCGCCAGCGAAATTCATGGTGCCGCCAAAGGGCAGCAGCCAGCCTTCCCGGTTGGGGGAAATGCCGCCGGTGACGATCAGTCCGACCCCGCCGCGCGCCCGCTCGCGATAAAACGCGGCCAATTTGCCGTAGTGGTAAAAGCGGTCTTCCAGTCCCGTGTGCATGGAACCCATGATGACGCGGTTGCGCAGGCTGGTGAAACCGAGGTCGAGTGGGGCGAGCAGATGGGGGAAGGTGGCGGTCATGGCTTGCTGGCAAGTTAAAGGGTGTCCGATTTAACCCTGTTTTGCATGGAGCGGGGGCTCTAATCGGTGGCTGGGGCAGACTGAAGCGCACGATACAGACGGGACTATCGCCACCGCCCTGTCAGCGTGTTACGCTCATTCAATGATGATACGCATCTTACTCGTGCTGTTGCTCTGCTGTACTGCCCAGGTCCGGGCGGAGGAGGACCTCACGCCCGCGTCGGCGCCGCAGGTGCTGGAATTGCAGGTCGACCGCATCGACGCCGTCGACGGCGGCAAGATGTACCAGATTGAATCGAGCGGCACGGTGGCGGCATCGCCCGCGGCGGTCTGGCGCATTCTCACCGACTACAACCACATGGCCGACTATGTGCCGGACATGAAAAGCGCACGCGTGGTGGCGCGCACTGGCGACAAGGTCATCATCGAGCAGCACGGCGCGGCGCGTCTGCTGTTTTTCAGCCGCGACATCCGCCTGGTGGTGCAGGTGCACGAACAGGCGCCGAATAAAATCGACGTCAGCCTGGTCGATGGCGACATGAAGGTGTATCGCTGCCGCTGGGAACTAACGCCCGTGGCTGCGACGGGCGGCACGCGCATTCTCTACAGCGCCACCATCGAGCCGAAGTTTTATGTGCCGGGCCTGGTCGGAGCGAGCCTGGTGCGCAAGGACATTGCCAAGATGATGAAGGCGGTCCTGGCGCGGCTCGACCGCACCGACTAGGCGCTGGCGCTATTTCATTACGCCGCGTAACTGCCGCGTTCCCGGATCTCGGCGAAATTTTCCAGGCTGCCGATCTTGACGGTCAGCGCGTTCATGCGTGTCTGGGGCGACATGGGACGCCAGGCGAACTGCCATTCTTTCTCATGGGCTTCGGCCAGCGATTTCGTGAACAGGGCGCCCAGCGCGGCGCGGGCGCCGTATTCGACGGCGCCATCAATGCCGGCCCAGGTCGACAGGACCTTCTGCACGGCGCGGTGCAGGCGTTCGCCGAATTCTTCCGTGTTGTGGATCACCAGGCAGGCGCCGTCGGGCGAATACTGGTCGAACATGGCGTTGTCCCAGTGGGTGGAAAACGGCAGCACCAGGGCGCCGTTGGCGGGCGTGAGGCGAAATTGGCCGTCCCGCAGGGCGGCATCGAGCTCGTCACGGGGCGCGTAGCGGTACAGGGTGGGAGGACGTTGGTAGTCGTGCATGGTGAGTCAATCCGGTCGTAAATAAACGCTCAGGCGGTGAGCGCGCGGCGGGCGATGTGGGCCAGCCGCAAATGTCTGGAGGCGATAAAAATCTCGCGCAGGAAGAAAACAAAGGCGCCGATCAGGCCGAACACGGCCAGCACGAAGCAGCCGGCGACGTATTTGTCGAGCGGCAGGCTGGTGGTGTCGCCCAGGAACAGCATGGCGATGACCAGGCAAATCAGGAGGCCACAGCCGGTGGCCAGCGTGATGGCGAAATTGATCAGGTGAGCGCGCCCGTACAGGATGTCCAGCTCCGACACCCAGCGTTCATCATGCGCCACTTCGAGCCGGTCTTCCAGCACGCGCGAACGGTCAATGATACGGGCTAGCCGGTTGGTCAGCACCGTCAGCATGGTGGCCACACCCGTCAGCAGGAAGACGGGCGCGATGGCCAACTGGATCACATGGCCGATATCGGTGATCTGGAAATTCATGGCCGCGCGCTCCTTGTTGATTTTATTGGTCGAGCGTAGTTTAACAGCCTGGTGCTTTCAAACTTCTTACGGCTCAGTTGAAACGGCCCCGTTTGCGGAACTGTTCCGTCGCCGCCACCAGCGCAGCGGCAATGCCCGTTTCCAGTGCGCCATGGCCGGCATCGGCAATCATGCGCAGCTGCGAGCCGGGCCAGGCCTGGTGCAGGCGGTAAGCGGACACGGGTGGACAGATAACGTCGTAGCGGCCTTGCACGATCACAGCGGGCAAGTGAGAAATTTTGTCTACATCGCGCAGCAACTGGCCCTCTTCCAGGAAACCCAGCTGCGCCATGTAATGCGATTCCAGCCGGCCCACGCCCAGGTCGAGCGTATCGGACACGGTTTCTTCGGGCTGGGGCAGCAGAAACACGCGGCGGCCCTCGAAGCGGCTCCAGGCGCGCGCGGCGGGCCAGTAGCGCTCGGGGTCGTCGCACAGCATGCGCGCCGTGTAGGCCTTGAGCAAATCGCTTCGCTCGTTTTCGGGAATCAGTGCGACGAACTCGTCGTACAGCTCCGGATAAAACGCCTCGACACCGTGTAGAAACCAGTCGATCTCGCTGGCGGTGCAAAGGAAAATGCCGCGCAAGATAAAACCCAGGCAACGCGCGGGATGGGCTTGTCCGTAAGCCAGCGCCAGGGTCGAACCCCAGGAGCCGCCGAACACCAGCCACTGGGCGATATTGAATTTTTCGCGCAGGGTCTCGATGTCTGCTATCAGCAACTGGGTCGTGTTGTTGCGCCATTCGCCCAGCGGGGTCGACTTGCCGGCGCCGCGCTGATCGAACAGGATGACGCGGTAGTGCTGGGGATCGAAAAAGCGCCGGTGCTGGGGAGATAAGCCCGCACCCGGACCGCCGTGCAGGAACAGCACCGGCACACCGTCGGGGTTGCCCACCTCTTCCCAGTAAATCGTATGCATCGCATCGACTTTCAGCATGCCGTGGCGGTTGGGCTGGATCGGCGGAAACAGGGAAGTCGGGCTGGCTGGCATGGTCGATCTTTCGTGGGAGGTAGGTCGATTGTAGCGTACCGGCCCGCCGCTCAAAAGAAGGTGTTGATGGCGTAGCCCACGGTGTAGTCGTCGTCCACCGCCAGCAGCAGCGGCCATTTGTCGAAGGTGGTGCAAGGGTGCGAGATGCCGCAGCCGATCAGGTCTCCCACGGCCAGCAATTCTTCCTGCCCCGGCGGCAGGCGCAGATAGGCGTGCTGGTCGTTCATTTTAAAGATGGTGCAACCGGGCGGCAGCGCGCTCGGCGCCGTCGCGCCGCTGTCGGGCCGGTGCTGCCACAGGGGAATCGGCAGGTCGATATCGTAGGACGCATCGCGCTTGCCCATCGTCAGGATCGCCAGGTCCGGTTCCGGCCGCGACTGCACCATGGACCACACTTCCAGCGCCGGCCGCAGACCGTCGCCATGTGCAGGCAGGTGAGCATGCCCGCAATGCTGCGCTTCCCGTTCATCGAGTTCACCGATCTGGCGCAGGTAGGAGCCGTGATCGCTCGTCAGATAACAGCCGCTGCGCAGGATCGGCAGCACGCGGCGCGACAGATCGGACAGACCCTGAAAGCCCCGCGCGACGAGATCAAAATAGCCGGAACCGCCGGCGGAAATGATGATGTCACCGCGGCCCATGAACAGTTGATCGGCATCGGCCTGGCGGGTCAACCCCACCAGCCGCGCCAGAAAGCCATCGACGGCGGCGATATCGGCGGCGCGGTCGCTCGTCACCTGCAAACCCTCGTAGCCTTCAAAACCGGCCAGTTGCAGCCCCGGCGCGCGCGCCACCGCATGCGCCAGCGCCAGCGCCTCGGCATCGCTGCGGCAACCAGCCCGTTTGCCCGGCATGCCCAGTTCCACCAGCAGCGGCAAGGGCCGCGACAGCTTGCGCGCCCCCACCGCATCCATCAGGCGCGCCACGCCCGCGTAAGAATCAACCAGCGCCAGCACCTCGAAATCAGGATCATCATGCAGCAGGCTCAGCACGCTCTCAATGTCCGCCGGCGCCACCAGCTGATTGGCAATGAGCACCCGCCGCACCCCAAACCGATGCGCCACCTGCACCTGGGTCGCATTGGCCAGCGTGATGCCCCAGGCGCCATTGGCCAGCTGGGCCGCAAACAGCTGCGGGCTCATGGTGGTCTTGCCGTGCGGCGCAAGAATGGCGCCGTATTTCTCGCAAAACTGCTGCATCCACGCCAGGTTGTGTTTCAAGGCCGACTGTTTCAAGACAGCGACCGGAAAACTGGTCTCGGCGCGCAGCACGTTCCAGCCTTGCACAGGAATGGCGCCCTGGCGCAATGGTTCAGTGATCGGCAGGCCTTTGACGCCGGGATGCAGCAGTTGGTCGTCGAGGTCGGCGAGGGCGAGGCCGTCGTGGGGGAGTGGAGTCATTCGGTGTCCTCGGCGCCTCCCAGCAATTGTTCCAGGCGGCGCGGGTAGTGATTGAGAAAGTCGCGCGTGACGGCGACGTGTTCGGTGTCTTCATAGGCGGTTACGCTGATGCCGCTGGCGTCACACACCCATATTTTAGCCCCCGGATAGGCCAGCAGGATAGGCGAGTGGGTGGCGATGATCAATTGCGATCCGGCTTGGACCAGGTCGTCGATGATGGCGAGGGCCGCCAGCTGGCGGTTGGGCGACAGGGCGGCTTCCGGTTCGTCCAGCAGATAAAAGCCGTTTTTGCTCAGTCGCTGCAGCAGGTTCATGAACCCTTCGCCGTGCGAGCGGGTATGCAGGGACGGCGGCGGTGTCCAGCCGCTTTCTATAAAAGTGTTGTCGTCGTAGCTGATGAGGTCGAACGCCGTTTCCGCGCGCAAGAAATAGGACCAGCCGGGGCGGCGGTGGCCACGGTCGATTTGCAGCGCGCTATGCAGGATGGAGGGCGCCTGCTGCAAGCGGGACGCGTTCTGGGAGCCGCCCTCGGCCGGCAATCCCATCGCCAGCGCGATCGCCTCCAGCAGGGTGGATTTGCCGGCGCCGTTTTCGCCCACCAGGAAGGTGACGGGGCTGTCGAATTTCAGCACCCCGAGACTGCGCACGGCGGGAATGGCAAAGGGATAGCGGTCGAAGTCGATGCGGGCGGCCGGGTCAAGCGCGATGCTGCGCAGGAACAGGCGGCTGGATGGCGGGCCCCCCTGCAGTTCGCGGCCCAGCTGTTCAAGGGCGGCCAGCGCAGCCATGGCGCCATCGGGACGGTGGGTGTCGAGCGGGCGCTCGAGCAGTTGCGACAGCCGCCGCCGGTGGTGACGCAAAAAATCACGCGTAACAGCGTAGTGTTCGGTGTCGTCGTAGGCGCACGGCGCGATGCCGGACTCGTCGCAGCGATAAATCAGCGCGTCGGGGTAGGCCAGCAGGATGGGCGAGTGGGTCGCGATGATGAGCTGGGCGCCGCTCTTGACGAGCTGGTCGATGAGATCCAGCGCGGCCAGCTGGCGATTGGGCGACAGGGCTGCTTCCGGTTCATCGAGCAGATAAAACCCGTCGCCTTTGAGGTCCATCAGCAGTTGCAGGAATGCCTGACCGTGCGAGCGGCGGTGCAGCGAATCCTCTGGCGGCGGGGTGTCCGCTGGCGGCTGCACGGGCGCGCCGATATGGTCCATATAGCTGATCACGTCGAACGCCGATTCGGCGCGCAAGAAATACGACCAGCGCGGTTGCTGAAAACCTTTGATGAGCCGCAGCGCATCGGCCAGCGCCGATACCGGCTGCTGCGGGCGATTGACATTGCGCGATCCCCCTTCCGCCGGCAGGCCCATGGCGACAGCGATCGCTTCGAGCAAAGTCGATTTGCCAGCGCCGTTTTCGCCGACGAGGAAGGTGACCCTGGGGTGGAATTGCAGGGCGCCCAGTTCGCGGATGGCGGGAATATTAAAAGGGTAGTTGGTGAAATCGATGGGGACGTCGGGGCGAAGGGAAATTTCGCGCAGGAAGGGGCGGGAGCTGAGCGCCATCGGAAGATAGAGGTGGACTTGAGGTGGACTTGTTCTGGCAGCGGTTTGAAAAACGGGGACAGGCGCCAAGCGCCAGTCCCCGATGCTGATGATGCTGCCGTTACGCAGGCGTCAGGACATATGCTGGCCACCGTTAATAGCGATGTTGGCGCCGGTCACGAAGGCAGCCTCGTCCGATGCCAGATACGCCACCAGGCCGGCCACTTCTTCCGGCTTGCCGAGGCGGGCCATGGGGATTTGCGGGATGATTTTGGTGTCCAGCACTTCCTTGTCGATGGCCATGACCATCTTGGTGCCGATGTAGCCGGGCGAGATGGTGTTGACGGTGACGCCTTTGCGGGCCACTTCCAGCGCCAGGGCCTTGGTGAAGCCGTGGATGCCGGCTTTGGCGGCGGAGTAGTTGGTCTGGCCGAAAGCGCCTTTCTGGCCGTTGACGGAGGAGATGTTGATGATGCGGCCCCAGCCCCGCTCGACCATGCCGTCGCAGACGGGCTTGGTCATGTTGAAGATGGAGTCGAGGTTGGTGCGCATGACCAGGTCCCAGTTGGGCTTGTCCATTTTTTTAAAGGTCATGTCACGCGTGATGCCGGCGTTGTTGACCAGCACGTCGATGGGGCCGACTTCTTGAACGATGCGGGAGATGGCTTGCTCGGCCGAATCGTAGTCGGCCACGTCGCACTCGTAGGCCTTGAAATCAAACCCCATTTCGCGGGTCTGCGCCAGCCAGTTTTCCACCTTGGTGTTGCCGGGCGAATAGGTGGTGACCACCTTGTAGCCCAGCGCCGCCAGCTTGATGCACACCGCTTCACCCAAACCGCCCATACCGCCTGTTACCAATGCAACTCGTGACATGTCTCTGCTCCTTATAGTTTGAATGGTCCCGCTCCGCTACTGCCGCCCTGCTATTGTTTACACTAATCGTGACGCTGGCATGACGCCAGCGTTATTCCGCCTTTCTTGTGCATGCTCAGTCGCGCTCGACCGCCAGCGCCACGCCCATGCCGCCGCCGATGCACAGGCTGGCCAGGCCGCGCTTGGCATCGCGCCGCACCATTTCGTGCAGCAGGGTCACCAGAATGCGGGCGCCCGAGGCGCCGATCGGGTGACCAAGGGCAATGGCGCCGCCGTTGACGTTGATCTTGCTGGTGTCCCAGCCCATTTCGCGGTTGACCGCCACGGCCTGCGCGGCAAAGGCTTCGTTAATTTCCATCAGGTCGACCTCTTCATGGGTCCAGCCCGCCTTCTTCATTGCAAGCCGCGTGGCCGAGACGGGGCCCATGCCCATGATGGCGGGGTCGATGCCCGACGACGAATAAGCCTTGATGCGCGCCAGCGGGGTCAGGCCCAGCGCCTTGGCTTTAGAGGCGCTCATCATGATGACGGCGGCGGCGCCGTCGTTCAGGCCCGAGGCGTTGCCGGCGGTGACGCTGCCTTCCTTGTTGAAGGCGGGGCGCAGCGAGGCCAGCGCCTCCAGCGTGCTGCCGTGTTTCGGGTATTCGTCCGTGTCGAATACGGTGACGCCCTTTTTGCCGGGGATTTCAAGGGGGATGATTTCATCCTTGAACTTGCCGGCCAGCTGGGCCGCTTCGGCCTTTTGCTGGGAAGCGAGGGCGAATTCATCCTGCGCCGCGCGCGAGATCTCAAATTTCTTGGCCACGTTTTCAGCCGTGACGCCCATGTGGTACTGGTTATAGACGTCCCACAGGCCGTCGACGATCATGGTGTCGACCAGCTTGGTGTCGCCCATGCGGAAGCCTTCGCGCGAGTTCGGCAGCACGTGGGGCGAGGCGCTCATGTTTTCCTGGCCGCCGGCAATGATGATCTCGGCGTCGCCGCACATGATGGCCTGGGCCGCCAGGTGGGTGGCCTTCAGGCCCGAGCCGCATACTTTATTGATGGTCATGGCCGGCACCATATCGGGCAGGCCGGCCTTGATGGAGGCCTGGCGGGCCGGGTTCTGGCCGGCGCCCGCGGTGAGGACCTGGCCCATGATGACTTCGCTGACGGTGGCGGGGTCGATGCCCGTCTGCGCCAGCAACTGGCGGATCACGTGGGCGCCAAGCTCGACGGCCGGGATCTTGGACAGGGTGCCGCCGAATTTGCCCACTGCGGTGCGGCCGGCCGCGACGATGACTACTTCTTCCATGGTGTTCTCCGAAGGTGCTGGCTGGGCCAGCGGGTGGTGACGACGACAAATAAGGATTTAGACAAGGCCCGGCGGTGAAAGATCACCGGCGCATCCCCGGCGACTGCCTGTCGAGCAGGGATGTTTGATCAAAAACAATCTTATCAGCTAATCTAGCGGAAGCAATAAGGGAAAGCCCCAAGCCTATCATTTCATGGTGTAGATCAAATAAGCCTTGTTTCCATTGGGTTTTATTGCCGTTCGGCACGTGTCCGGCGAAGCTCCCCATTCGTCAAATTTCTCAGTAGAATG
>Ga0265798_10011124_pt1 | contig 10995 bp, 8 predicted proteins | sample P3T30metagenome_FD_192430 | JGI IMG/M metagenome (GOLD analysis project Ga0265798, IMG submission 192430) | Plant litter microbial communities from East Loma Ridge, Irvine, California - P3 T30 | ecosystem: Environmental > Terrestrial > Plant litter > Unclassified | place: USA: California... | reverse complement strand
CCGTCAACCGCTATTGCGCTTCGGGCATCACCGCCCTGGCCATGGCGGCCGACCGCATCCGCGTGGGCGAAGCCGACGTGATGATCGCCGGCGGCGTCGAATCGATGTCGATGGTGCCGATGATGGGTCACCACCCATCGATCAATATGGACACCTTCAAGGACGAGAACGTGGGCCTGGCCTACGGCATGGGCTTGACCGCCGAAAAGGTGGCGACGCAGTGGAAGGTATCGCGCGAAGACCAGGACGCCTTCGGCCTCGAATCGCACCGCCGCGCCATTGCCGCCCAGCAGGCCGGCTACTTCAAGGACGAGATCACCCCGGTCGAAGCCATCACCCGCACGCCGAACCTGGCCACCGGCCAGATCGACATCAAGCGCCGCATGGTCGACACCGACGAAGGCCCGCGCGCCGATGCCAGCATGGAAGGCATGGCCAAACTCAAGCCGGTGTTCGCGGCCAAGGGTTCCGTCACCGCCGCTACGTCGTCGCAGATGTCGGACGGTGCCGGCGCCCTGATCGTGGTCAGCGAAAAAATCCTGCGTGAGCACAACCTGACCCCGCTGGCCAAGTTCTCGTCGTTCGCCGTACGCGGCGTGCCGCCTGAAATCATGGGCATCGGCCCGAAGGTGGCGATTCCGGCTGCGCTGGCTGCCGCCGGCATCACGCAAGATCAGTTGGACTGGATCGAGCTGAACGAAGCCTTCGCCGCACAGGCACTGGCCGTGATCCGCGATCTGGGCCTGGATACCAGCAAAGTGAACCCGATGGGCGGCGCGATTGCCCTCGGCCACCCGCTGGGCGCGACCGGCGCGATCCGCGCCGCGACCGTGGTGCACGCGCTGCGCCGCAATAACCTCAAGTACGGCATGGTGACGATGTGCGTCGGCGCCGGCATGGGCGCGGCCGGCATCATCGAGCGCGTGTAAATGTTGAAGGCGGCGCGAATCAGCAGCCGCCATGTATCACCGCGTGGGCGGGAGACCCGCCACCCTACGAATGCCGCTGTGTGTCGTAGGGTGGGCGGGTTTCCCGCCCACGGGTTTATCCAGCCCAAGAATAATCCGGAGACCTGCATGTCCATCCTCACCACCATTTCCGCCGGCATCCTCACGCTCGAATTCAACCGCCTGGAGCGCAAGAATGCCATCACCGGCGCCATGTACCAGGCCCTGGCCGACGCCCTGCGCGGCGCCGAAGCCGACAGCGCGGTACGCGCCATCCTGATCACCGGCAAACCCGAGATCTTCACCGCCGGTAACGACCTCGATGACTTCCTCAACAACGCCAGCGTCGGCGCCATGACCGAACAGCGCCCCGTGTTCCAGTTCATGACCGCGCTGCAAGACTGCACCAAGCCGGTGGTGGCGGCCGTCGCCGGCGCCGCGGTCGGCATCGGCACCACGCTGCTGATGCACTGCGACCTGGTGTACGCCGCCGACAACGCCAAGTTCTCGATGCCGTTCACCCAGCTCGGCCTGTGCCCGGAATTCGCGTCGTCGCTATTGGTCGCGCAAGCGGCCGGCTATACCCGCGCCGCCGAGAAGCTGCTGCTGGGCGAACCCTTCCTGGCCCAGGAAGCGCTCGAGATGGGGATCGTGGCGCGCGTGCTGCCAGCCGCTGAACTGCTGGCGTTTGCCCAGGGCCAGGCCGCCAAGCTGGCAAAGCTGCCCCCAAGCTCGGTGCGCACCACCAAGGCGCTGATGCAGCGTGGACGTTCGCCGATGATCAAGGAAACCATCGCCGCCGAAAACGAGCGCTTCAGCGCCATGCTGCAAGGCGCCGAGGCGAAAGAAGCGTTTACCGCCTTCTTCGAGAAACGCAAGCCCGATTTCAGCAAGTTCGACTGACAGCCTATCTTGAAGGCGGCCAGGTCAGGGTGGTCCAGGCCAGCGTGCAAAACAGCAGGTTAACGAGGCCGCGATGGCCTCCTGTGATCCACACACCCAAGGTGCAGATTGTCAGGGCAAGCCATTCCTGCGTCGTGAGCAGGTAGTAGCATACGGCGCTGAAGAACAGGACGGTTGCCTCTGACGGCCCGGCCGCTGTCTGCATCCGGATTTGCTCGGCATAGTCGGGATCGGCCTCCAGCCGGGCGTACACTTCTTCCACGATCTGCCGGCGGCGCGCGCCGTCGATCAGATGCTTTTGCGCGTCCACCCGTGCGCGCAGGGCGAGCATGTGCGGCGCCGTTACGATGCCATCCTTGCACAGCGTGAGCAGCATGTCCGAGATCGACGCGATGCGCCAGGCATGGTCATGCTCGGTCAGTTGGCTGCGTTGCTCGGCCGTGATCAGCTCAAGCGTCAGCAATTGATCCAGCAGGTGGCGATGGTGGGCGCTGATGTCGTCGGCAATCTGATCATTGACTGCGTCAAGGATGTCGTCGCGCTCGGATTGGCCGATCGTGACCATGGCGTCGAGCTCTTGATGGGAAATCAGCCCTTGCCGGTATGCCCACAGTAATTGCTGGTGCGGTTGCGCGAGCGCTGCAAAGGTCGCGTAATCCGGGTGTGCAAGTACAGCCTCGCGCTGATCGTCGGTGATCAGGCCATGTGCGCTTAACTTGTCGAATGGTGTCGTCGATAGCGATGTCATGACTCTCAATCAAAATTTCGCTTGAGAATCTTATCTTGTTGGATGGATTCGGGCTACTTCATTTTAGTGGCGCGTGCTTGCGCAGCTGGTGAGCGACATGGCCGACCAGGATGTTCAATACCATCCGCCGCAACAGGCTGTGCGCACTTGGGTAGTGCAGCCGTGGCCGGCGTCTCAGCGTCTTTGCGTGATGTGTGATTCGCGCAGCGGCAGCCACCCCAGCTGCGCTTCGATCGTGCGCCGGTAGCGCGTGTCGATATGCGCCGGCGTACGGCGGATGTAATCCTCGGCAGCGTCGCGCTGCTCGCCCTTGCAGCTGTCAAGCCAAGCCACCACCTGCTGCGGCGTCGGCACATTGCCGTTCTGGCCGTCGAATTTGGGTGGCACTGCCGTCCACACCGCGGCGTCGATGCGTTTCTCACGTAACCAGGCCGCCACACGCGCATCGGCTTGCGCGCCATCGCGTGGCGGGATACTGGCGACCCATTCCGGTTTTTCAGGCGTGATCTTTTCGCGCTCGTGCAGCATGGCGCGGGCGCTGGTCAAGTCCTGGGTATCGAGATAGGCCCAGTAAGTGGGCATCAGGCGCGCGCTCTCGCACAGCACGAGCGCCAGTTCCGGACTGTCGTCGCTCTGGCGCACGAATTCGAGCGGCATCGGCGGGCCGCCCGGATGCCAGCCGGAGGCCAGTTTCAGGGCGCCCGGCTTCCACAGCAGCGAGCCCCAGGCAATACAGACGATATTCATGAATACTACCCTGACGAATAAAACCTTAGTCTAGCCGCTTCGCGCAAACAGCGAGCGCGGCTATCGCGCGGCTGTGAATATGGGCTGCACCTGGGTGCCTGGACGGAATCTTCAGATCAGCCCGCTCACGCGCCGGCCCGCTTCGCTATATGGCTCGCGCCTGGCGCGATCCAGATGCAGATAACTGGCTTCATAGCCCACGGCCTTGCGCAGGCCTTGCGGATCGAGCACGGTCCAGGTCTTGCCGTCGATGGCGATCAGGTTTTCTTCTCTAAACTGCCTGAGCATGCGATTGACATGGACCGGCGTCAGTCCGGTCGCATCTGCAAGGTCGACCTGGGTAACAGGAAAATCGAATGTCTGGCCGTCGATCACCCCGAACGCCCTTGAACGCAAAAATATTTCATAGATCAGAAAGCCGATGCGCCCGTACGCATCGCGCCGCCCTTCATCGATGATTCGTTCACGCAAAACACCTTCGTCCTGAAGTGTATTCCACCAGAATGCCAGCGCAATGCTGCCCCGGTTGAGCAGCAGCTGTTTCATGCGCGCTCCCGAAACCGCAGCAACGATGCTCGGCGACAAGGTGCCGATACTGTGATCCATCTTGTCGAGAATAAAAATCTCGGAGTCACATGGATCGCCTGGCACCAGGAAGGCCATGATTTGACGTGACCCGTCTTCGAGATGCTTGTAGCGGCACGCCAGGCCGGTAAGCACCACATGGATGTCTGCCGAATGTTCACCCTCGCGCACGATATCTTCACGCGCGCCATACAGACGTTGGCGGTCCGAGGTGAGTGCATTGATCAGGGATTTGTCGTCCGAAGAAAAATCGGAAAACTGCATGAGTTTCTTGAGCAATGGACTATCCAAAATATTCTCCTGTAGTGCGACGTTGGGCGATTTCGGGCAACTTGATCCAGTTAAGTTTCAACAACATTCCGATCCCTCATAGTACGAGGATGAGCACCAAAAAACCAATTTCCGACCAGGGCGAGATAGCACGCCAGGACCTGTCCTGCATGGCCCCGGACGGCGCCAGTCTGCGTTCGGAACAACGCGCGGTTCTCAGCATGCACGCCGTGGTGGCGGCAGTGAGCAGCGATCTGCGCACGTCGAGTACAAAATCCGTCGAATTGATGCAGCGCAGCGCGGCCAGCAAATCCAGGACGACGGAGATCGTGGCCTGGGCGCGTGACGCAATTGCGCGCTCGCGGGTACTGCTCGACGGGCGCAGATACCCATCGTACAGAGTCGGCGCTTATCGTGGCGCTCGTACTGATGAGATAACGAAAGACGCGGCCGACGTCGAGCGTGTGCCTCGCCCGGGGGCGCGCTGACGCAGCGCCTTATTGAATCGCCCTACCTGAAGGGTTCGCATGCATCCTAGAAATAGTAGTGGTGGGAGGCAGCCGAAGGGCCAGCGTGCACTGGCGTTCATTGCTTGTCGAGATGAAGTGCTCGATCGATGGCAACAGCGTGTTTCTGCCGAAGTGCAGGCCGCAGCGACGCTGGGCGGCCCCATTCTGACCGACACCATGCCCGTTCTCTACGACTATATTGCCGATGCGCTCTCTGTCGATACTCGACGAGACGTTGCCACGTCCGGCACCAACCTGGGCGCCGTTCACGGCCGTGAACGGGCCAACATGACCGAATACAGCCCGCAAGACCTGATTCACGAACTGCAGATATTTCGCGATGTGTTGTTTTCGGTAATGAAAAGCAATGGTGTGCGCTTGGGACGGCATGCCGCCGAGATCATCGGCCACTCGATCGAAGACGCCGCGCGCGAGTCGATCGGTGGCTACAGCGCAGTCAACAAAGAGGTCAACGAGGCTTTTATCGCCAGCCTGTCGCACGATTTGAGAAATCCGCTGCATGTCGCCAACGCATCTGCCCAGCTGATCGAGCTAAAAGCGTCCGATCCCGGCATCATCGAACTGGCCGGGCGCATCCGTCAAAAAATCAGGGAAACGGATGACATGATCCAGACCTTGCTCGACGCTGCGCAGCGCAAAGGGAGAATGAAGCTCAAGCTGCACCTGACGCCATTCGACATCATGGGCCTGGTGGATGAGGTATGCGCCGATATTCTGCTCGAAGGCCAACTGGTGCAGATCATGGGCGAAAAGATCATGGGCCAGTGGTGCCGCCTTTCGATGAAACGCGTACTCGAAAATCTGACCAGCAATGCCCAGAAATACGGCGACGCCTCGAAACCGGTCACGGTCAGCGTGAACCGAACCGACGACCGGATGCTGTTATCGGTGCATAACGACGGCAAGCCGATCCCGGAAACTGAAATAACACGCCTGTTCAATCCGTTCGAACGCATCGAAGATGGCGCCGTCAAAGGCTGGGGCCTGGGCTTGCCATTCGTGCAGAGCGTCATTGAAGGGCATGGCGGCAGCGTCGTCGTCGACAGTGCCGCCGAAAGGGGAACCACGTTTACGGTATCGGTTCCCATCGATGCACGGCCCTACGTGGCCAGATAAGAACCCAGCTTTTTCAATCGTCTTTCGCCTGTTCGCGGCCGTCTTTCGCCCCTGTAGCGCCAAACAGGCGGTCCTTGGCCGACAGCAGCTTTTGTACCTTGGACCCCATTTTCATCAGCTGCGCCATCGATTCCGGCGACAGGCGCTGCAGGTCATCGAACCAGTTGTTTGCCAGGTCGACCAGCTCGTGCATCTCGCGCATGCGCTCTTGCGCGAACTTGTCTTCGGGGTTCCTGGCGTTGGCCATGAGCGACTCGCGCAGCACCGACAGCGTCGGCGCCACCTCGCGCCGGCGCCGCTCGGCCGCCACCACGCGGAAGATTTCCCAGACGTCGCCCAGCGACCCGAAATATTCACGGCGGTCGCCCGGAATCCGGGTCAGGCGCACCAGCCCCCACGATTGCAGCTCTTTCAGGCCGATGCTCACGTTCGAGCGCGAGATGCCGAGCTTTTCGCCAATGTCGTCCGCGTTGAGCTGCTCCTGGCTGACAAACAGCAGCGCATAGATCTGGCCCACGGTGCGGTTGATGCCCCAGCGGCTGCCCATCTCGCCGAAGTGGCTGACAAAGGTTTGGACGAGTGGAGTCATGGTTGGCAACTTTTCGGTGTTCTTGAAAGATGGATTATCCCACGTCGCCCCGACCTTCACACGGCCCGGCCACGCTTGCGCCAGGTTGGCAGGCAGGTCACGGCAATTCCCGACCAGGCTACTCCACCTTTACTGACAGAAACAGATTTAGCGCGCATACTTTCACTAATTCCTGAAAATTCAGAAGTTTCTCGCCCTGGCCATGCCGGGACGGGATGGACGGCGCATGTCTGCGCCATCTGGCAACACCCGCCTGGAGAATCACCATGCCCGATCAACACAGCTCCCGCCCCGACCCGCACGCGACAGTTCGTCAAGCGCGGCGCGCGCGCCTTGGTGCACTGGTTGCCAGCCTGGCCGCGCTGCTGTGGATTGCGCAGGCGGCGCTGCTGGCGGGCGCAGTGCAGCAGCTGGCCGATGGCGCCGGCCTGGCCGCCATGGTCATTCCGGCACTGGCCTACCTGGCGCTGGGTGTGGTCCGCGCCAGCAGCGAAGCCTGGGGCGCGCGCCGCCTGTTCGTGGCAGCGCGCCTGCAGGTGGCGCACTTGCGTGCTGATGCCGCCGCCAGCCTGGCCAGCCGCTCGCCACTGGAGCGCAACCGCCTGGCATCTGGCCAGGGCGCCAGCGTACTGGCCGAGCAGGCCGAAGCCGTGTTGCCCTGGCTGGTGCGCTACCAGCCGGCGCGCATGCGCACGATGCTCGTTCCACCGGCGATCGCGCTGGCGGTGACTTGCCACTCGTGGTTAGCGGCCTTGATCCTGGTGCTGGCCGCGCCGCTGATTCCGCTCTTCATGGCGGTGATTGGCTGGCGCGCCAAGGCCGCCAGCGAAGCGCAGTTGCACGTGGTGGGCGGCATGAGCGGCTTTTTGCTCGATCGCCTGCGCGGCTTGTCGACGCTGCGCGCGCTGGGCGCGCAGGACGCCACGGCCAATCGTGTGCGCGACAGCGGCGAAACCGTCCGCGCCAGCACCATGTGCGTGCTGCGCATTGCTTTTCTGTCGTCCACGGCGCTGGAACTGTTTTCGGCGCTGGGCGTGGCGCTGGTGGCGGTGTATGTGGGCTTTCATCTGCTGGGCGAAATTGGTCCAGGCAGCTGGGGCGTGCGCTTGACCCTCGAGCAGGGCTTGTTCGTGCTGCTGCTGGCGCCCGCCTTTTTCGAGCCGCTGCGCGAACTGGCGGCGCTCTGGCACGACAAGGCGTCCGGTGAAGCGGCGCTGGAGGCGCTCGGCAAACTGCAGCACGACGCGCTGCCATTGCCCGGCGCATTGACCCCGCAACGCCTGCGCAGCGGCGCGCCGCAAGCGCCTTCGGTCGATGTCGAGGGATTGCGCTTTGGCCACGCCGGGGAAGCACCGCTGTTCGACGCCGAAGATGTGTATATCGGCGCCGGCGAACACGTGGCGCTGGTGGGGCCGAGCGGCAGCGGCAAGACCACGCTGCTGTCGATCATTGCCGGCCTGGCGCCAATCGAGGCCGGCACGATCCGCATCGGCGGCGTGCCGCTCGACGCGCACAGCACTGCCGGCCTGCGCGCGCGCATGGCCTGGATCGGCCAGAGGCCGCATGTGTTCTGCGGCTCGGTGCGCGCCAACGTGGCGCTCGGGCGTCCCGGCGTATCGCATTTTGCGGTCACCACCGCGGTCGGGCGCGCCGGCCTGGCGCACGTGCAGCACGCCACGCCCGACGCCAGCGTGGGCGAGGGCGGCACCGGCTTGTCAGGTGGCGAACTGGTACGTCTGGCGCTGGCGCGCGCGATCGCCGCACCGCAGGCGGGCCTGCTGCTGGTCGACGAGCCGACCGCGCACCTGGACCGCGATACCGCCGATGGCGTCATCGACGCGCTGATCCAGCTGGCGCAAGGGCGCACGCTGATCGTGGCAACCCACGACCTGGCCCTGGCGGCGCGCTTCAAGCGCGTGGTGCGCCTGGGCGAACCTCTCACCAAACGGAGCGCCGCATGAATGACCTGTTGCCAGTTTTGGCCCTGTTCGCAAAAAGTGGCGGCCGCCGCATGGCGCTGGGCGCCTTTCTGTCGATGCTGGTGGTGCTGGCCGGGATGGCATTGCTCGGCACCTCGGGCTGGTTCATCACCGCCACCGCGCTGGCCGGCTTGAGCACGGCCGGCCTGGCCGGCTTCAACGTGTTCGTGCCGAGCGCCACGATCCGGCTGCTGGCATTGGGCCGCACCTTTGGCCGCTACGCCGAGCGGGTGGTGACGCACGACGCCACGCTGGGCGTACTGGCCGCCTTGCGCGAACGGTTGTTTCGCGGCTGGGTCCAGCCGATGGCGGCGCGCGCACTGCTGCGCCGCCCGGCGCGGCTGCTGTTCCGGCTCACCAACGACATCGATGCCCTCGATTCGATCTACCTGCGCCTGCTGGTGCCGGCGGTCGCGGCCTGCGGCGCGGCGCTGCTTGCGGGCGTGGTACTGGGCGCGATGGACGTGCGTCTCGGCCTGGGGCTGTGCGCCTGGCTGTTGAGCTTCGGTCTTGGCGTCGCATTCATCGTTGCGCGCGCCGGGCGCAAGCTGGCCTTGCGCCGCGCCCGTGGGTTGGAGCGCTTGCGGGCCCAGACCATCGACCTGATCGCCGGCCAGACCGACCTGGCCATGGCCGGCCGCCTGGCGGCGCAATGCGACACCATCGCACGCACCGATGCCACACTGGCGCGCGCCGACGATGCGCTGCACCGCCTCGATACCGGCGCGGCGTTGGCGTATGCCGTCGGTGGCCATGTGAGCGTCGCTGCGGTGCTGCTGGCAAGCGGCGCGCTGGCGCAGCACCAACGATTGGGCGCACCGGCCGCCGCGCTGGCGCTATTGATTGCGCTCGCTGCGCTGGAACCATTCGCCGCCTTGCGGCGCGGCGCCATCGAGGCTGGCCGCAGCTGGCTGGCCGCGCGCCGCGTCGGCCCGCGTCTGCGCGATAGCGATGCGCCACCAGCCGCGCCGCCGGCCGAAGCGAGCAGCGCCCTGTGCCTGCATGACGTCAGCGTCACCCACGCTGGCCGCGACAATGCGGCCCTGCACGGCATCGAACTGCGCATCGATGCCGGCGAGCGTGTCGCCATCATCGGCAGCAGCGGCGCCGGCAAGTCGACCTTGCTGGCGCTGGCCGCCGGCGAATTGCAGGCGCAATCGGGCCAGGTCTTCACGCGGCCCTGCACCTGGCTGACCCAGCGCACCGAACTGTTCCAGGACAGCCTGCGCGACAACCTGCGCCTGGCCGACCCGCAAGCGAACGATGAGCAACTGTGGGACGCGCTGCGCGCCGCCGGCCTGGAATGCGACGTGCGTGGCTTGGCCCAGGGCCTGGACACGGCACTGGGCGAGGGCGGCCTGGGCCTGTCGGGCGGCCAGTCGCGCCGCCTGGCGCTGGCGCGCTTGCTGCTGCGCCGCGCAGATTTCTGGCTGCTCGACGAACCGACCGAAGCGCTCGATGCCGCCACCGCCGCCGATGTACTGGCGCGCCTGCGCCGCCATGCCCGGGGGCGCACGGTGCTGCTGGCCACCCACCTGCGGCGCGAGGCCGAACTGGCCGACCGGCTTCTAGTCATGAAACACGCACGCCTGGTCGCCGACCTGCGGCGCGGCAGCCACGAATTCGACGCGGCGCTGGCAAGCCTGCGTCAGCACTGAACCCCAACCCGACCATTGATCAACCCTTAGAAGAAAGGATCCACCATGGATCTCGACGTTGTCGGGCTCTCCCGACTACAGTTTGCCCTTACGGCGCTGTACCACTTTCTGTTCATCCCACTGACCCTGGGCCTGTCGATGCTGCTGGCGATCATGGAGACCGTGTATGTAATGACCGGGCGCCCGATCTGGCGCCAGATGACCAAGTTCTGGGGTGTGCTGTTCGGGATTAACTTCGCCATCGGCGTCTCGACCGGCCTGGTGATGGAGTTTCAGTTCGGGATGAACTGGAGCTACTACAGCCACTACGTGGGCGACGTGTTCGGCGCGCCGCTGGCGATCGAAGGCCTGATGGCGTTCTTCCTCGAAGCGACCTTTGTCGGCCTGTTCTTCTTCGGGTGGGACCGCCTGTCGAAGCGCCAGCACCTGATCGTAACCTGGCTCACGGCCCTGGGCACCAACTTCTCGGCGCTGTGGATCCTGATTGCCAACGGCTGGATGCAAAACCCGGTCGGCGCTGCGCTCAACCCCCAGACGCTGCGCATGGAAGTGTCCGATTTTGGCGCGGTGCTGGCCAATCCGGTGGCGCAAGCGAAGTTCGTGCACACGGTGTCGGCCGGCTACGTAGTGGCCTCGATGTTCGTGCTGGGTGTCTCGGCCTGGTTCCTGCTCAAGGGCCGCCATACCGACCTGGCCAAGCGCTCGATGACGGTGGCCGCCTCGTTCGGCCTGGCCGCCTCGCTGTCGGTGGTGGTGCTGGGTGACGAAAGCGGCTACATGGCCACCGAACACCAGAAGATGAAACTGGCCGCGGTCGAGGCGATGTGGGAAACCCAGCCGGCGCCGGCCGCATTCACCGCGATCGGTTTTCCCGACCAGGGAGCACGCGAAACCCATTACGCGATCCACATTCCGTTCGTGAT
>Ga0265798_10011122_pt1 | contig 10998 bp, 12 predicted proteins | sample P3T30metagenome_FD_192430 | JGI IMG/M metagenome (GOLD analysis project Ga0265798, IMG submission 192430) | Plant litter microbial communities from East Loma Ridge, Irvine, California - P3 T30 | ecosystem: Environmental > Terrestrial > Plant litter > Unclassified | place: USA: California... | reverse complement strand
CGCCACGCATGCTTCTGCGCCGCATTGCGGTCCTTCATGATCTGATCGAGCCGATCTCTGTCGGACGGGGAAAGGCTGATCGAGATACCGCTGCGCATCCAGCCTGACTCGCACAATCTCCAAGCTCCGGGAATCCTCAAAGGACTCTTGCGTCAGACTTTGTCCACTAGCTCGCGGCCCTATGCGCAGTTCAGCAGCCGGAGCGGTTGTCCGCCGCGTTAGGCCTTAAGGCGAACGTCGGGGAAAAGCTGACGGTCGGGGAGCGCCCAATCCTGGTCGTTTGAGGGTATTTGCCTGTGTGCCTGAAGCGGTCATAGAGTCACAAGCGCGCGTTTGCTTCTAACACCGAGCAAACGTAATTCGGGCACCTCATCGCTTATTTTATGCGGTTCGTGCATCCGTCTCGACGGGCGTTCCGTTTCTGCCACACCGTTCCGGAGAAGATCGTGCAGGGGTAGGACGGGGCATTTGAACATTCGCGAACAACGATTGCAACGCGCGCGTCTGGCGTGCGTGCGGCATCGTCTCAAGCTCGACCCGGTGGACGACGTGGTGGAATGCGCGGCCATTCTCGGGCTTTGGCGAACTGCCGAACAACATCGCTCCGGCGCGATCGTCAAGATCGATCGACCGCGCATCATTACAACGGGATGGGCCGCGTGGTGTCGCCAAACCAGCGACCGTCAGCGGGTAATCTTCCTGTTCTTGATGCCGGGCGACGTCATCACTCCCGCGATCGCCGGCGGCGGCAATTGCGAGTTACTGGCGCTAACCCGGCTCAGCAGCGTCGATGCGGGCGAGTTACAGGACGACGCACCCATCGCTCGCGCTTGGATCGATAACGCCGATCAAGACTATGGCTCACGCCTGCTCGATCATCTCGCGTGGCTGAACGACGGGTCGGCGCTGCGCAATGTCGCGCGTCTGTTGCTCGAACTGCATGATCGCGCCGATGCGAATGGTCTGTGCAGGCTGGGGCGGTTCGAACTGCCGATCGGCCAGCGGGTGATCGCCCAAGCGCTGGGCTTGAGCCTCGTCCAGGTAAACAAGATGCTCCAGCACATGCGCGATGCCGCGCTAGTGACATATGAGCGTGGCTGGCTCCGTATCGAGGATGCCGCCACGCTGCGCGCGATCGCCCATGGTGCGACGCCGTCGGGGCAACGACGGTCGGCCAGTGTTGCCGCCGCCGTGCCGATGCTGGCCGACTGACGTTACAGCTCACGCCGACGCGTCCGTAGACATAGTTTCGGGAAGCGGGCAGCGCTCTTGAAATGCAACGCCATTCGGTGAGCCGCTACGTCTGCTGAAGGGCAAAAAGCAGCCATGCTGCTGCCGCTCACTTTTTGCCATTCACCCGTCAGGCTGCGCGACCTGAAACCGGACATTGCCTCTCAAAGCGATACGACGGTAAATGAAACGTGCGAGCGTGACCGAATTGGTAGACGTATCGCTAAAGCAATCCCGGGGACGGGTGCGGGTTCGACCCCTGCCGCTGGCAATCTTGTCCAATCCTTGCCGTACAGGATGATCCAACGCCACTTGAGAGCTGCCGTTCAGATACGATGGGGTGCATTGTCGAACACGGCGGCTGCGTCCGAGCAAATAATAGTTACTGCGAGAACCGAAGCCCAATCGCGCGGCGGCTACAATGCAGCTCGCGTCCTATTGAGTGACTACCGGGAACGACACTACAAAGGTTGCGCCGGCTGCCAAGCCACCTCTTGGGCGAAACCGGATTGCGTTCACGATCTTTTGCGAAGCAAGATCCCCTTGAATAGGTGCGTAAACCCATGTCGCACCTCCGTCAGATGAAAAGTCGACATCATCACTGGTGCTTGCTGCCGAACTGTAGGTAAGCGTAGTCGCTGTTCCGGTCGTAGACTGTATTGCCGCCGATCCTCCGGAAGCGCCGTCCCCATCCAAGGCAAGCGATTGACGCGCATTTACCGGAACAACGACAGCTATGCCAGTATCGGTCGGAATGATGTCAGGATTGTTCATCGAGATGCTGATACGTTGCTTGCTACCAGGTATAGCTTTTGGCGAGGAGGTGTTGTTGATCGGATCCCACGTTGTCTGACTGCTGGTACTGACAACCATATCCTTCGGCGTGACCGTGAGCGTGATATCGACAACGGTCTGGCCCGTCCCCTTATCTTCGTTCAGTACACATGCTGCCAGAGCTCCGGCACCTTGGCAAAGGTACCAGTTCCACTTGATCGTGACGCTGTCGGTGTACGTGCCCACGGGGGGCACGGAGATTGCGCTCGGCTTCACGTAGAAAGGTAAGTCTGCTGAACTCCCGCCCAGCAAGCCAAGGATGTTCAGAAGGTTGTTCTGCATGTAGTCGATAGTGCCGTTTTGGGTCGCAACAACGGTGCCGCCCGGATCAGCCGACAAGACGTAAGAAATCGCAGTACTAGCGCCTCCAGCCTGCTTCAGCGTCAGCCCATTCTTGCTCTGGAACGTCGCTCTGATGTAGTTGCCGCCTAGCAGCGTGAGAACACTGGATGAACAGGTGAGACCAGCCCGGCTTTGCAGGGCTGGTACAGCCGCAGCCCTGACAGCGGCGGGAGAGAATGAGCCCAGGCTTGTAGCAATGCTCGGGCTGACGTCGCACGCTAAAGCCGGATTGGCGAACAATGCCCCGATCCCAAGAATGAGTGCGATCAACCACGTCCTTCGAGCCGAGCGGTTCGGACCACTAACGTGGTTTGCGTGCATGGTCACCGCCTCGCCTTCTGCGGCTTGATTGGCTTGGATGGCTTGGAGGGCGAACTCGCCCGATCGATCTTGATCGGCTCGCCGCATACGGTCACGCTCTGCTTCACCCCAGAGACACTGTAATTCAGCGTTGCTGATGGAGCATCAGGACTGCAGGCGGGAGTTGCTGCCAACGGCCTGGCAGCCTCGTCCGGCGCCATTTGCGGGCTTATCGCTAATAGGCACAATGCCAAAATATCAAACACGCCTACCTCATCTACGCTGGTGAGCACTTCACGTCATTATAGACGGCGGACAATCACTCGGACGGCGGAACGCTTTGCGTTGGCCTGAAGAAGCCGTTTGCTCCACAGGCGTTATCCTACATGCGTTGCCAGTTTGCGTTTGCTTAGCCTCCAGTGGCCTTGAAGCCGCCGGACTGCTCACCAACACATCGCGACATTCAGCCGGTGCTGCGCCCCTCAGCTATGCCTTTTGAGATCGCCCGCAATGCGATATAGCCGGTTAGTTCAAGCCTGACGGCAAAGCAGTTGGTACAGAGACGGAACCAATTTAGCCTTGCGGCTTGCCCCTTCGGATACTCGTGCTGCCTCACTCCCGCGATTCGAGGATTTAAATCGGCAACAAACTGCGAGCGACCTTGTTGATGTGAATCAGCGAGGAGATAGCATTTGCGGAGCGATCAAATCGTAGCAGTGGGACTGTTCACCCAGCGAGACCTTGAAGCATTGGGCAATAAGCTGAGCGGCGTCTACATGGTAGACGCGCAGGACGATGGCTTCGATGATCTTTTAGCTCAACTCGATCAGATCGAGGCTACTCCGGACAGACGACCTTACCACGCTTGATCCTTGCAGGCCGTCAACGTTGGTTACCTGCCTACTTCCGGTGGTAGTTGCAAATGCAGCGCTTAGAGCAACGCGCCATCGGTTGCGTTAAGCGTGACGAGGCAGTTGGACGCGTCTGCGTTCCACCAGACCAAGGCGTTCGCGGCGCGAATTTGCGACGGCGCCGCCCGTAAGCCGAGCGGCGGCTAACGGTGAGAGACGCGGTCGGACGGTAGTCGCCCAATTGGCGACGTTCCTGCTCGCCTAAGCGGCCCCTTGAAGCTGAACGGCGGTGAACGGCCAATATGCGGCGACCCGCAATCGCGCAGCTCAAGCAAAGGCGGCTCGTCAGGCCGCTGGCTGAGAGTCCTCCGCCTCAAGTCCTTCGACGTTGGCTAGGACGCGTTGGAGGAGCGACACCAGCGTCGCGACGTCGTCTGACGACAGGCCCTTGGTCATGTCGGCATTGCCCTGGCGCAGGACCGCGCGGCCGGCGGGCAGACGCGCCCGCGCCTTCTCGGTCAGCGAAACCAGGCTGGCACGGCGGTCGCGCGGGTCAGGGCGGCGCTCGATCATGCCTTCCCGCTCCATGCGCGCGAGCATCTGCGCCATGCTGGGCTGCTCGACCTTGGCCCAGCGTGCGAGCTCAGTCTGGGACATTGCCTCACCGTCCTTGAGCGCCGCAAGCACCGGCAGCTGCGCCGTCGCGAAGCCGAGCGGGCGCAGCCGGGCGTCGCCGACGCGCGTGAGGGCGCGAGCGATGCGGCTGAAATAATGGCCCGGATGGCGAAACGGATCCCAGTCGACATCAGCCATTGCATAGGGCCCTATATTTATTTAATATAGGCTCCTATGTATCGGGAGATCGACATGACTGCAATGACGCGGATCGCAATCATCGGCGGCGGCCCCGGCGGGCTAATGCTGGCACGGCTGCTGCAGTTGCGAGGCCTCTCGCCAGTGGTGTTCGAGCGCGACGGCCATGCCGGCGAACGGCCGCAGGGCGGATCGCTGGACCTGCACGGCGACACCGGCCAGCGAGCGATGCGGCTGGCGGCGCTGAAAGCCGAGTTCGCCGCAGCGGCGCGGCCTGAAGATCAGGGCGACCGGCTCTACGATGCGGGCGGCACGCTGCTGTTCGATCGAGACGGCGAGGGCGACAACCGTCCCGAGATCGACCGCTCGGCGCTGCGGGACATCTTGCTGGCGTCGCTGGCGCCGGACACGGTGCGATGGGGCAGCCGGGTGGCGGCGATTGAGCCTGACGGCAGCGGTTGTCGGATCGCGGGGGAGCGGTTCGACATGGTTGTGGGCGCCGACGGCGCCTGGTCGCGGGTGCGGCCGCTGCTGAGCGACGCCCAGCCGCTCTATGAAGGCGTTGCCTTTGCCGAGCTGGGCTTCGAAGCCGCCCTGCATCCCGATGTCGCGGCGCTAACCGGGCAGGGCAAGATGTTCGCGGTCGGCGAGAACCGGGCGCTGATCACCCAGCTTAACGGGCATGGGCACATCCGCGGCTATGCGGGATTGCGCGCGCCGGAGGCGGTGGCGCAGCATTGGGCCAGTCTGGGGCCGGAGCCATTGCGGGTGGCGCTGCTCAAGGCGTTTGAGGGCTGGGCGCCGGCGCTGCTGCGGGTGATCGAGACGGGGACGATCGTCGGGGCGCGACCGCTCTATGCGCTGCCGATCGGGCACCGCTGGACGAGCCGACCGGGTGTGACGCTGATCGGGGATGCCGCGCACCTGATGTCGCCATTCGCCGGTGAAGGTGTGAACTTGGCGCTGGCCGATGCCGCGGACCTGGCGGAGGCGCTTACCTCGGGCGGGAGCTGGGCGGCGGTCGCGACCCATGAAGCTGCGATGGCGGCGCGGGCAGCGGTTGCGGCAGAGGGATCGGCGGCGGGGCTGCGCGCGGTGTTCTCGGCGGCGGGTGTCGGGCCAGCGCTCGACCAGTATCGCGAGCGGCTGGGCGCCGATGTGTGAGGGCTGTGCACCGGTTCGTTGCGGCGAACGTTCGAATGGGTGAAAGCGGGATGGCAGCTTCTGCCCCTTCCGCTCCCAAGAGAGGAGCGGTAGTTAACCGCCAGACCAAGCCATTTCGGCACGCTCAGTCGGTGCGAACCGACCGAAAGCCGTCCGTCCGCTGACGGGAAGAAAAGCAGCCTGACGGCTGCCGCCCATTAGCTGCCATTGAGATCAGCCGGCCAAGTTCATTCGGGAAACTGCTTCACCGCGATCGAATGTGCGGGGATAAGCCGCGCTGTAATGGGGCCGCAATCACATAATGCCGGGTACAGGTGATGACCTGCACCACGCTCGAAACGTCGCTGGTGGGGTAGACTGGGGAGGCGAACATGCGCTGGTCCAATTGGTTATAAACAAATGCGAAAGTGTGGTCGTCAAGGCTCCCGGCGATTGTTGGCGCTTGTTAAAGCGGCACAACTTGTGTCAGGCAGAGTATATGTCGAGATTGGGTCCCCTTATGCTGGCTGTCGGCATCGGCGCTTGTTCGCCGACTGAGCAGCCTGTAGATTACTATAAATCACACCCTGCAATTCTTGGGAGACGTTTAACAGAATGCGTTGCGCGTTTTGACCAGTCGAAAGACTGCGTTAACGCAAAAACAGCATATCTTGAAATTCATCATCTACCTACCGAATGACGCTTCAGTTTACTTCTCGATAATGTTTGTTAGATCTGGTAAAATCAATATAATTTGTCTTTAGCAGTATTGACTTTCCCCAAGGTACTTTGCTATACTACCCGCCGGCCTTAGTACAGTGTTCAGAATAGCGTTGGTGAGTAGCAGCTATATCCAGCGTCGGCTTTCCTATGGCGAAGTTCCAAAAGCGGCCGGACGGCTCACCACCACCTCAAGCCGTTCCGATGGGCTGAGGCTGCGCGGACCGCCCGTAAGCCGTCCGTCCGCTAACGGGAAGAAAAGCAGACCGACGGCAGTCGGCCATTTTCGGCCATTCCACCCGCTTGGGTGCCACCTCGAACTACTGCTGATTCCGGTGCTTTCCCGTCGCTTATTTCTCCCCGCAGCCAGGTCTCAGGCGGTAAGATCGCGGCGTCAGCCGCTGATCTGGATACCGCTTACGTCCCTCCTGTCCGCAGCTAATGGCGTGCTTTTACCTCGCCTTGCATCCGTTCCGCACTGCAACCTTCTAAAATGAAGGTTAACTGCTTCGCGGCTTCCGATCCGCCGTGTTCGACATCGAGGAACTGTGGCTTGCGTATGAAAACAACGATTTGCTGCGCGCTGTTGGCTACAGCCATTCTCACTAGCTCCTGCGGCGAAGGTCAAAGCGGAGAGTCGAGCGTGCCGGTCGTGACCGCGCCGACACCTACGGCATCTCCTACGCCAACACCGACACCCACTCCGGCGCAAGCACCTGTCACTCCGGTATCGCTGACCTTCTCGTCGATCTCCGTTGACGCTCTTCTCGATGCGACCGGTGCAGCGACCGTTTACCCAGCTCTTGCTGGCGCCGATGCAGGTTCAATCGTCGTTTCTGATCCGGACGCGCCTGCAGCTACGTCATTCGAGGATTTTCGTTTTAGCGGAAACGAGACATTCGGCATCAGCCGGAATCAGGCCAGTTCCAGCTACTCCGGCCTGTTCCCGACAGCCAACAGCACGGGAGGCACGACGCTCGACTTCTATTCGCCGGGTACGACGCAGATGGCGCGCTCAGTCTCGCTTTTTGGTTGGAAAACTGTTGCCAGCGGAGGTTCGAGCGCTGAGCTTCATCTCATCCAAACACAAGCCGAAGACGTTCCTCTTCCTAGCCCGCCAACGAGCTACCTTCCTTCCCACGCGCGGCTGCTGGAAGCCGTATTTCCGGACAGGCAGGGTATCCAGATTTTCGGCAACGCCACACCGGCAGCCTCCTGGCCGAAAGCTAGCAGCCTCGAATACGATGGCGAGGTTTATGGGACGGCATTCACCGCCGCAAAGGAGAAGCTGCCGTACATCGGTGACGCTACGATCTACGTCGATGGTACGAAGTCCGACGCCCAAATTCACGGGATCATTCATGCCTCGTATTACAAAGGTCAGGGAAACACCGGCCTCCCGCTCGAGATCGATGTTGTGGCGGACATCGTAGGGGGTACCATCGTCTCCCGCACCCTGACCGTTACGGGCGCAGGTGGAATGGCTACCTTTGGTAGCGTAAACGGCTCCTTCTATGGATCCACAGCGAATGAACTCGGCTTAATATTTTCAGCCAGCGGGGCACCCGGAAGTTCTATCGGCGGGTTGATAGTGCGTTTGAAGAAGTGAAGGTGCGAGAATCCACGTGCGGCAGCATCTGGTAAGGCAGAGATGATGCTGCACTATGACGAGGCAGACAGTGCGGCGGCTGCCGGGAGCGGCGGGTGCCGTTTCCATCGGTGGGGAAAGCGGACGGACCGCTCTCCACCAGATTAAGACATTCCCCGAAGCTTGGAACGGCGCACGGAGCTTCAACGATACCTTTTGATTGGGTGCCGTATGGTCCTCTTTGGTTTGGGCTTTAACCGGACCAGACGAGCGAATTGAGCAAAATTATATACGTCGTTTTCTCACGTTAAACGAACCAGCCTAGAGAGGTGCGGTCCGGGCATACGTAAAACGTACCGCGTCGTTCAGCGACGCGGCCTTTCGGCAGTCGCTCAAAGGTCGGTCATAGCTGCCACGCTCAAGCTTCCCGAATTGCAACCAATCCATCAAATAGCTAAATGGATGCGACGGGGGATAGGAGACGATGGAATGCGCTTCTTGCCCCTCGTTGTTTCAGCTTTCTTCTTATTCGCGGATACCTTGGCGATAGCCGATCCGCGTGGCTCGACATCGTGGGGGAAAGCCGGCGTCTCGTTGAGCCAATTCGCACTCGATGCGAATGAGTGTTCCGATACTTCTCGGACAGTAGCAGTGTCGATTAAGCCGAAAACATTACAAGCATTGGATGTTCTCAGCAGCGCAGCCTTGCTTGATATCGCGATGCAGAGCGGCGGCGGAGCGGACTACAATCCGATGCTAACCGTAGCCGGCGTAACGAGCCAGCACAGGGCCGAGGATATCGCCCGCCGGACCAACACTTTCGGCGGAAAATATGTCGCCATGGTCCGCCCCGACGTGAAGGACGAGTTGCAAGAGGTTCTGGATAAATGCCTTACGGAACGGGGATATGCCCGCATCATCTTGAACGCCGATCAGCAGAAACGATTATCTAAATTGAAGCACCATACCGCTGCGCGGACAGCCTATTTACATTCGGTCGATTCCGATCCCGTTATTATTGAACGGCAGCGGTCTAGCTCCGCAAACTGATCTGAAAGCGTCAACTAGCTGCTAGCGCCCCCCTCTGATCCAAAGAGCTGCCCTTCCGCACTCGGAAGAAAAGCAGACGGGCAAAATTCGCCCAGAAGCGGGCTTTCATTCACAGTCGGATTGGCACCATACCGTGAGAGGGCTAAGGCCGGACAAGCGGCCGAGAGGGCAAAATGAAGATAACCAGGGTCGTCATTAGGAACTGGCGCTCAATTAAGAATATTGATTTTTATCCAAAAGATATCACTGTTCTGGTTGGACCCAACAACGCCGGAAAGACTAATATACTGAGCGCGATCAACTTTCTAATGGGGAGTCGCTGGCCCATGCCAGCAAACCTCAACGACCAAGATTTTTACCTTGGGGATCGCAAGCGGGACATCTACATCGCGATCCATCTGGATCACTCCGAAGTGAGCTGCATCGAGTTCGATACGTCCAAGGACAAGTACGTCCTAACTGCATTTGACGAGCTTCATCGCCCCATATACGGCTTTAACAACGCCTACCGAGAGCAGGTTGCCTTCGCCTACGTCGATGCCGCTCGCAGCTTTGAACGGCAGTTTGGCGTCTCACGCTGGACTATGTTTGGCCAAGCCGTCCGCCTCTTGCACGAGGACTTGAAGGCGTATGAGGATGGCGCCGCGCTGCCACCACTCAAAGATGCGCTCGACAAGGCACATGAAATCCTGCGGACTGAACTGTATGTGAAGTTCGAGAAGGCCATGAAAGATGCGTTTGCGGCTCAGCTAAAGTCCGCTGGCTATGACGTCTCGTTCGAGTTCCGCACCATTGATGAGACAAACCTTTATCGTAGCCTCTACCCCATGTTGGTGGAGAACGGCAAAGCTAAATCTCCAAATGAGGTTGGCTCCGGTGTTCGTAATCTGCTGGTGCTCGCATTGTTTCAGGCATTCGCTGAAAGCTTTCGCGGAGGTGCTATCCTCGGGATCGAGGAACCAGAATTATATCTGCATCCCCACGCGCAGCGCAGTCTCGCGTCTCAGTTCGAGAACTTAGCCGCACTTGGCAATCAAGTCTTTATCTCCACACATAGCGCCGCGTTCTTGGACATAACTTTAAGCGAGCGCATCGTTATCGTAGATCGCTGCCCAGATGATGAAGAAGAGGTTTGCTCCTCAGTTCGAGCCGAGCGCCTCATCGACGGGAAAGGCCAGATATGCTCGAACTGTTTGACCTCGATGCGTTCGCGACACGCTTTGCCGACACGCCGGGCATCGCGGCGCTGAAGCCGCTGATCCGTGCCGCCATCTCAATGAGTTCGGTTCGCAACGATCTGAAGCGAGCGCGCGAGATGTTGGATGCCTGCAAGAGCCTATCAGGAGCGATGCAGGTTAGCGCCGGACAAGGGGGACCTATCCGTCGCGACCAAGCGGCAACCGTGCAGGCGTTGTTCGCGCAGGCGGTGCTGCTCTACACCCGTGCGACCCACAGCAGCGGCAAGGGCCGTAACAAGCTTCAGATCACCGCGCATCTCGGTGAGGAGGAGCGGGCAGTGCATAACCGGATGACCGAGCTTCGCGATCGATATTTGGCGCACTTCGGCGATGCGTCTGGCTGGGAGGCTCATCGCGCCGTGCTCGCACTCGACATTGACGGTGCGAAGATGGCGCTCAGCTATCCACATTCGAGCGCGTACATCCAGGTCGCCGATGCGGTCGCCTTCGAGCGCCTGCTGGGCGTCGCCGTGCCGATCGCCCAGACGCAATCCGACAAGATCTCGCTCAGGCTCAATCTAGCGCTGAACGAGCTGTTCAACACCGATCCGGAGCTGCTCGAGCGGCTACGATGCACCAGTTTCGACCCCGCAGGCTTCTTCGAAGCCGACGAGGTCCAGCCCTATCTCGATAGCGTCGGCACCCTTGATCCTGATGCTCCGACCGAACCTAGGATCGGCAAGGTTCAGCGACCGTGAAACGGGCGGCACGGTGTAGACGCCTTGCCTCTTCCCACCGCTATCCTTGATCGCCGATCGCCCCCGTTATATATTACCACGAATGGGAAGACATTCAGAGGTGCAGCCCGTGACCGAAACGGTGAACTTGCTAAAGCCGACGGAAGTGGCGGTCATTTCCGGCGTTGAGCTCAATATTGTCAACCATGCGA
>Ga0265798_10011121_pt1 | contig 10998 bp, 14 predicted proteins | sample P3T30metagenome_FD_192430 | JGI IMG/M metagenome (GOLD analysis project Ga0265798, IMG submission 192430) | Plant litter microbial communities from East Loma Ridge, Irvine, California - P3 T30 | ecosystem: Environmental > Terrestrial > Plant litter > Unclassified | place: USA: California... | reverse complement strand
AAGGGCGAACTGCACATCGACGAACATCATACCGTCGAGGATACCGGCATCGCGATCGGGCAGGCGTTCGCGCAGGCGCTCGGCGATAAACGCGGCATCGCGCGGTACGGCGATGCGCTGTCGCCGATGGACGAGACGCTGACGCGGGTGGCGCTGGATATTTCCGGGCGGCCTTGGCTGGTGTGGAAGGATTTGTTTTCGCAGAAGCGGCTCGGGGGGATGGATACCGAGATGTTCGAGCATTTCTTTCACAGCTTCGCGCAGGCGGCGGGGATCACGCTGCACGTCGAGACGCTCTACGGGTCGAACAACCACCACATCGCCGAGGCGGCGTTCAAGGGTGTCGCACGTGCGCTGCGGACCGCGATCGAGATCGACCCACGCAAGGCCGACGCTATTCCGTCGACCAAGGGAATCCTGTGAGCGATCCCTTTGCGCGGACCGACGCGCCGTTGTGCGTGGTCGTGCTGACCTATGGCGCGCCGCTGGATGCGATCGATGCGCGGATGAAGGAGCATGTCGCTTGGCTCGCCAAGGGCTATGCCGAGGGCGTGTTTCTCGCATCGGGCCGGCAAATTCCGCGTACCGGCGGCGTCATACTGATCCGCGGGGAGAAGGCGGCGGTCGAGGCGGTGGTCGCGACCGATCCTTTCGTGAGCGGTGGGCTGGCGACGGCTGAGATCACTGCATTCACGGCGAGCATGGTCTTGCCCGAGATCGCCGGGCTGCTGAAGTGACGCTCGCGCTGATCGATTATGGCGCGGGGAATCTGCATTCGGTCGAGAATGCTTTGCGGACGGCGGGGTGTGTCGATCTGGTCGTGACTTCGGATGCGGACGTCGTTGCGAAAGCTGAGCGGATCGTGTTGCCGGGGGTGGGCGCGTATGGCGCTTGTGCGGCGGCTTTGCGCGCGGTGCCGGGGATGGTCGAGGCTTTGAACCGGCGGGTTCTGGATGAGGGTACGCCGTTTCTCGGGATCTGCGTCGGCATGCAGTTGATGGCCGAGGCTGGCGAAGAGATGGGGACGCATGCCGGGCTTGGCTGGGTTTCGGGGCGCGTGCGGCGGCTGGAGCCTGGGACGATGGAGGCGAAGGTGCCGCATATGGGGTGGAACGACGTCGTTCCCTCCGTCGCGCATCCGCTGATCGAGCCAGGCGAGGCTTATTTCCTGCATAGTTTTGCGTTCGAACCCTCTGATCCTGGGAGCGCCGACGTGCTTGCGACGACCGACCATGCTCGCCCGGTCACTGCGGCGATCGGTCGCGACACGATGATCGGCGTGCAGTTTCATCCTGAGAAGAGCCAGCGCTATGGCCTGGCCTTGCTCGAACGATTCCTGGAGTGGCGGCCGTGAGCCTGATTATCTTTCCCGCGATCGACCTGAAGGCGGGCCAGGTGGTGCGTCTCGCCGAGGGCGATATGGACCGCGCGACCGTCTATGGCGACGATCCTGCGGCGCAGGCGATGCTGTTCGCCGAGGCGGGTGCGGAGCATCTGCACGTGGTCGATCTCGACGGGGCGTTCGCGGGGGCTTCGGTCAACGGCGACGCGGTGCGGTCGATCGTCGCGCAGTTTCCGGGGCATGTGCAGCTTGGCGGCGGTATCCGGACGCGGGCGAGCGTCGAGGGCTGGTTCGATCTGGGCGTGTCCCGCGTCGTGATCGGCACGGCGGCGCTGGAGGACCCCGAGTTCGTGCGCGGCGTCGCGAAGGATTTTCCCGGCGGGATCGTCGTCGCGGTCGACGCGAAGGACGGCATGGTCGCGACCAAGGGCTGGGCGGACGTGTCGACCACGACTGCCGTCGATCTTGCGCGGCGGTTCGAGGATGCGGGAGTGGCGTCGTTGCTGTTCACCGATGTCGGGCGCGACGGGATGCTCAAGGGGTGCAATGTCGACGCGACGGTCGATCTGGCGCGGTCGGTGGACATTCCGGTGATCGCTAGTGGCGGGGTGAAGGGCATTGCCGAGATCCACGTTCTCGCGTTGCATGTGCGGGATGGCGTCGAGGGCGTGATTACCGGGCGGGCTTTGTATGATGGCCGGCTCGATCTCGCGGCGGCGATGAGCGTGGCGAAGGCAGCAGGATGATTCACGCGGAGACGCGGAGACGCGGAGGAAGTGAGAGCTTTTCGCGCAGAGGCGCAGAGAACGCGGAGGAGGTGTGCGGCAGCATTCATTGCTTCCTCATTGGCAACAGAACCCCGCCCGCCCCAGCGCACCCTTTCTTCTCTGCATCCTCTGCGACTCTGCGCGAAAATTGCTTAGCGGCTTTGCCGCGTCTCCGCGTCTCCGCGTCTCCGCGTGAACAAAACCTTCGGCCCAGCGCATGACGGTTCGCGCGCGCGTCATTCCGTGTCTCGACGTTGCCGATGGGCGCGTGGTGAAGGGCGTAAACTTCGTTGAACTGCGTGATGCGGGCGATCCGGTCGAGCAGGCGCGGGCGTATGATGCGGCCGGGGCGGACGAGCTGTGTTTCCTCGATATCGGTGCTTCCTATGAGGGTCGGGGTACGATTCTCGACGTCGTGCGACGGACTGCGGCGGTGTGCTTCATGCCGCTTACCGTCGGCGGCGGTGTGCGGACGGCGGACGATGCGCGGGCACTGCTACTGGCGGGGGCGGACAAGGTCGCGGTCAATTCGGCGGCGGTCGAGCGGCCGGAACTGGTCGCGGATATCGCCGAGCGTTTCGGCAGCCAGTGCTGCGTCGCGAGTGTCGATGCGCGGCGTTCCGGTGAAGGGTGGGAAGTGTTCACGCATGGCGGTCGGCGCGCGACCGGGATCGATGCGATCACGCATGCGCTGAAGCTTGCCGAACTGGGCGCGGGCGAATTGCTCGTCACGTCGATGGACCGTGACGGCACGCGCAGTGGTTACGACCTCGACCTGATCCGGGCGATTTCCGACCGGGTGAGCGTACCCGTGGTGGCGAGCGGTGGGGTCGGTGGGCTCGACGATCTGGTGGCAGGGATCCGCGACGGGCATGCGAGCGCAGTGCTAGCGGCGTCGATCTTCCATTTCGGGCAGGCATCGATCGGCGATGCGCACGCCGCGCTGGCGGCGGCGGGGATTCCCGTGCGCTCGCCGATGCGTCCGGCCTGATCTAATGATCGCACTGCCCTTCCTCGCGGTGCAATCGGGGCATAGCGGCATCGTTCATCCCCGCACCGGGCCCGAACTGTCGGACATCGCACTCTTCGGGTTTGCAGCGATCGGCGTGTGGCTGGTGCGGCGGGCGTTGCGGAAGCGGTTCGCGAAGACCAAACGACCCGCAGAGGATTGACCCGCCTGCGCACCTGCTCCAGCACGCCGCGCATGGACCCCGTATTCGACCGCCTCGAGGCGACCATCCGCGCCCGCCGCGATGCGCCCGCCGACACTTCCTATACCGCGAGCCTGTTCGCGAAAGGCCGCCCGAAGATCGCGCAGAAGCTCGGCGAGGAAGCCGTCGAGACGGTGATCGCGGCGTGCTCGGGCGACGAAGCGAGCATCGTGCCGGAAGCGGCCGACTTGATGTTCCATCTGGCCGTGTTGCTGGCGGATGCAGGGCTTAGCCTAGACGACGTGCGAGCCGAGTTGGAGCGGCGCGAGGGTGTTGGCGGCTTGGTCGAGAAGGCCGGGCGGACGGGCTGACCTGCCGCTTGCGGGAGGGGGCGGGGGAGGGCATGACGCACATGCTCCGCCGGGATCGGGATGGCCAGCCCCTCCCCTAACCCCTCCCGCAAGCGCGAGAGGAATATATGTCGATCGACGCCACCCAGCCTTATGACGACCAGAACATCTTCGCGAAGATCCTGCGCGGCGAGATCCCGTCGAAGCGGGTGTACGAAGATGACTTTGCGATCGCCTTTCATGACATCAATCCGCAGGCGCCGACGCATCTGCTCGTGATCCCCAAGGGCGCATACGTGTCCTGGGACGATTTTTCCGCGCGTGCGCCAGACGCCGAGATCGCCGGGTTCATCCGCGCGGTGGGCACCGTCGCGCGCGCCACCGGCCTTGTCGAACCGGGCTATCGCCTGCTCGCGAACATCGGGCAGGACGGACACCAGGAGGTGCCGCATCTGCATGTTCATGTCTTCGGCGGGCGCCCGCTCGGGCCGATGCTGACGCGATAGGCCAGCTTCACCGCACTAAAGGATTGCGCGTAATAAAATTGCCATTAGGCTCGGGCGCTTGAGCAAAGGGGGCCATTTGACCCGGCCCTCGCTATCCCCGGGGGACACCGCGTTGATTTTTGGTCGCGTAAAATCGCTGGATGCCATTCTGGCGACGGCAGAGAAAAAGGGTCTGGCGCGAACGCTCAGCGCGTTCCAGCTGACGCTGCTGGGCGTCGGTGCGGTGATCGGCACGGGTATCTTCGTGCTGACGTCCGAAGCCGCGCAGAAGGCCGGGCCGGGCATGTTGCTGAGCTTCGTCGTCGCAGGCTTCGTCTGCGCGGTTGCGGCGCTCTGCTATTCCGAACTCGCGTCGATGGTGCCGGTGTCGGGCTCGGCCTACACCTACACCTACGCCGTCACGGGTGAGTTGCTGGCGTGGATGGTCGGCTGGGCGCTCATCCTCGAATATGCGGTCGGCGCGAGCGCGGTTGCGGTGGGGTGGTCGAACCATTTGGCCGGGCTGCTCGACGGGATCGGCTTCCATATTCCCAACGGGTTGCGCAACGCGGACGCGCTGATGGCGAACGTCCAGGTCGCGTTCGGCGCGACGCCCAACGCAGATCTTCAGACCGCGATGACCGTTGGCGGGTTCATCAACCTGCCCGCGGTGATCGTCATCGCGCTGGTCACTTGGCTGCTGGTGGTGGGCACGACCGAGAGCGCACGCGTCAACGCGGTGCTGGTGCTGATCAAGATCGCCGCGCTGACTGCGTTCATCGCGCTGACGATCCCGGTCCTTAAAGCCGATAATTTTCATCCGTTCCTGCCCTACGGCGTCGGCAATCCGCTGAGCTCGTCGGGTGTCGGCGTGCTGGGTGCGGCGGCGTCGATCTTCTTCGCCTATGTCGGCTTCGATGCGGTTTCGACGGCGGCGGAGGAGACCAAGAACCCGCAGCGCAACGTGCCGATCGGGCTGATCGCCAGCCTCGGCATCTGTACGTTGTTCTACCTGCTGGTCGCGTCGGGCGCGATCGGTGCGATCGGTGCGAACCCGGTGACGACCGCCGATGGCGGTATCCTGGCACCGGGCTCGGCCGAGATGGCCGGGCGTTGCGCGGCGATCGTCGCCGGCGGCGCGATGGAGCCGCTGGTGTGCTCGAAGGAAGCACTCGTCCATGTGCTTCAGGTCATCAACTGGCCGATCATGGGCCGGCTGGTCGGGCTTTCGGCGGTACTGGCGCTGCCATCCGTCGTGCTGATGATGATGTTCGGCCAGACCCGCGTGTTCTTCACGATGGCGCGCGACGGCCTGTTGCCCGCCAAGCTCGCGTCGATCCACCCGAAGTTCCGTACGCCACACGTCGTCACGGTCGTGACGGGTATCGCCGCGGCGATCGCAGCGGCGGTGCTGCCGGTCGGCAAGCTCGCCGATTATTCGAACGCGGGGACGTTGTTCGCGTTCATGATGGTGGCGATCTCGGTGATGGTCCTGCGCAAGACCGATCCCGGCCGCAAGCGTCCGTTCCGCACGCCGGCGGTGTATATCGTCGCGCCGCTCGCGATCATCGGCTGCGTCGGGCTGTACCTGTCACTGCCGTTGACCGCCAAGCTGGTGCTGCCGGGCTGGGGTGCGATCGGGTTGGCGATCTACTTCCTGTATAGCCGCTCGCGCAGTCATGTCGGGCTGGGGCTCGACGATGGTGTAGCAGAGGACGACCGGACGCCTCCGGCCAGCCACTGATCGAGTCCAACGAAAAAAAGGGCCGCGGGAGAAACTCCCGCGGCCCTTTTTTGTGCCTTCGCACCAAGCTTGTTCTCCCGCGGAGGCGGGAGCCCAGTCTGCGTCCCCGCCTTCGCGGGGACACGTGCCTCAGCCGATGTGCTTGGCGGCTAGCGCCTTCATGTCGACCATCGGGCGGGCGCCGACATGACTGATGATCTCCGCCGCGCAGACCGCACCGAGCTTCAGCGACGCCTGCAGGTCGTAGCCCTGCGCCTGACCGTGGAGGAAGCCAGCCGCGAACAGATCGCCCGCGCCGGTGGTGTCGACGACCTTTGCGATCGGCTCGGCCTTCACTTCGGCGCGCGCGCCGTTCTGGATCGCGCAGGCGCCGTGCTCACCGCGGGTGACGACCAGGGTCGGGACCTGTGCGGCAATCTTGGCAACCGCTGCATCGAAATCTTCGGTCTCGGCAAGCGCGGCGAGTTCGCTCTCGTTGGCGAACAGGATGTCGATCAGGCCGTCCGACAGCAGCTGGCGGAAATCGCCGCCGTGGCGCGAGATGCAGAACACGTCGCTGAGCGTAAAGGCGACCTTCCGCCCTGCGTCGCGCGCGCAATCGATCGCGGCGCGCATTGCGGCGCGCGGCTCTTCGGGATCCCAGAGATAGCCTTCGAGATACAGGATCGCGCTGTCGGCGATCATCGCGGTGTCGATCGCGGCGGCGGGGAGGAACTGGCCCGCGCCAAGGAAGGTGTTCATCGTGCGCTGGCCGTCGGGCGTCACGAAGATTAGGCAGCGGCCGGTGGTCGGATCGCCGGCGCGGACGGGGGTGGCGAACTCGATGCCGATGCTGCGGACGTCATGCGCGAAGACCTGGCCGAGCTGATCGTCGGCGACCTGGCCGATGAACCCGCATTTGCCGCCGAGCGCGGCGATGCCGGCGACGGTGTTGGCGGCTGAGCCACCGGAGATTTCCATGCCGGGGCCCATCTTGGCGTAGAGTGCGTCGGCTTCTTCCGACGAGAACATGAGCTGCATCGAGCCCTTGGCGACGCCGATCTCGGTGATGAACGCGTCGTCGGCGGTGGCGAGGATGTCGACGATCGCATTGCCGATCGCGACGACGTCGTAAGTGGGTGTGCTCAAGGGGAAACTCCGGGGGTGCGGGAAAGCTCTGCCGTAAATCGCGGGGGGGATTGGTGCAACTGGTGTGGGGGGTGGGAATGATTGGCCACAACGAACGCAATGATCGAAAAGGGGATTAATAGCTGGGAAAGGCCACCACCCCGGCGGAGGCCGGGGTCCAATTGGGGACGGTGATAACGACGGGCTGCGCCTCATTACGACGACCTTTCCAATTGGGCCCCGGCCTCCGCCGGGGTGGTGGCTTTAATTTGGAAGGGCCAAACTTCGGCGGCTGGGCGGTTTGGATAATCCGTGACACACCCCCCGCCCTCTGCTGTTCCCCCGCGAACGCGGGGGGCCAGGGTCTCGGGCGGTGCTCGTGGTTTAGCTGGGCCCCCGCGTCCGCGGGAGAACGGGACAAGGACGGGCTGCCGAAAAGCCAAAACGACGGAGACACGGCGGAAACGCGCGTTGACCTTCGCCTGCACCCACGGCATCCCGAGCCATGCTCCGCGCCCTCGCCCTCTCGCTTGGCCAGCTTACCGATCCGCCCGTGCTCCGCGTGTTCGTCAAGTCGATGGTCGTCACGCTACTTGTCTTCGCGCTGCTCGGCGCTGGCACGTGGTGGGGTACGCAAGCCGCACTGGCCGCGTGGCTCGACTGGCATTCCGGCGGGCTCGCGGCCGCGTTCGCGCTGTTCGTCACGATCCTGGCGCTGTGGCTGCTGTTCCGTGCCGTCGCGATCGCCGTGGTCGGGATTTTCGCGGACGAGGTCGTCGAAGCGGTCGAGGCGCGGCATTATCCCGACGCGCTGCGCACCGCTCGCCCTGTCCCGTTCGCGCGCAGCCTCGCGATGGGGCTACGCTCCGCTGCGCGCGTCGTGCTCGTCAATCTGGTGATGGTGCCCGTCTACATCGCGCTGCTCGTCACCGGTGTCGGCACGGCGGCCGCGTTCTTCGTCGTCAACGGCTGGCTGCTCGGGCGCGATCTGGGGGACATGGTGGCGGCGCGGCATATGGACGCGGCGGCGATGCGGGGCTGGCGTGCGACGACGAAGGGGAGGCGGTTCGTGCTGGGGCTTGCGAACACCGGGCTGTTCGTGGTTCCGGTCCTCAACATCACCGCGCCCGTGCTGGGGGCCGCGATAGCGACGCATTATTTCCACAGCCAGTATTCTCGCAAAGGCCGACCATGACGCGATTGACCACTATAGCCATCGCGCTGGCACTCGGTAGCGGACTGGCAGGCTGCGCCGCACCGATCGCGAAACCTGCGGTCGGACGCCCGGCGATCCCGTATACGAGCGTCGGCCTGGAACGCGTGCTTGGCCAGGATGCCGCCGGCCTGACCAAGCTGTTCGGCCCACCCGACGCCGACGTCCGCGAGGGCAGCGCACGGAAGCTCCAGTTCCAGAGCGGGATCTGCGTGCTCGACGCGTATCTCTATCCCAAGGGGTCGGATGCCCCCCGCGTGACGTATCTCGACGCGCGAGAACCCGACGGGAGCACGATCGACCGTGCGAGTTGCGTCGCGGCGCTGACGCGACGGGAAGGCGGGAAGTAAAGCACGGTCGCGCAGTAGGCTTGCACTTCTGCGGTCAACGCATCCGATAAAGATTAACCGCGCTGACCTCGTCGATGGGCAACGGGAGCGCGAGATCGGTTCACCGTGCCGTCGCGTGAAGCGATCGCATACGACCCGCCGACACTATGGACGCACGCTCCATCACGCCGCACGACGGTGATCCACCCGGGGGGCCGGAGTCAGTGATCGTGTTGAAGACCATGTGGAATATGCCCGCAAAGGTAGTGCGCGAGCATGCAGCGAACGAAGAGGACATCGGCAAGTCCGTCGCCAGCGGATCTTTGCAAGAGATGGTTCGGGCATTCGATGGGTATGACGACGTCGAAGCGGCGGACCTGATCATTCAGTGCGCGGGCCGCGACCGACCGATCACCTGGGACGAAATCCGGGACCTTCGGCGTATCGAGGCCCAGAGCGCGGGAGACTGACACGCGTCAATATCCCGCTCGTCATGGACTTGGTGCGACGGAGCGTTATGGCGCCTGGAGACCCGATAGCGAAAGACGATCATGGCAACGACCGTAATTACCCCGAGCGGCCCCGGCGCGATGGAAGCCGGCCTGATTCTCGACGAAGACGGCCAGCGCTTCGTCGTGCTGACATTCAAGGAACCGGGGGGCGAGCCGACGCTGGTCACCTTCACGGTTCCGATTTTCCAGCATTATGTCGAGCATCTTGTTCGCACCGCCGCATCGGCTGACGATGAGGCGAACTGGGGCATTCCCGGCTGAGTCTAGGCGGCGGGCAACTCGTCCGGAACAGGCCCAGCCTCAGGGCGCTGGCCGCTCCACCTGAGCTTCGGCCAGATACACGCCGAACAAACCTTCGGTATCGGTCCATGCCGCCACCGGCGTCCATCCGCCCGACCGCAGGAGGATCCGCGCATCCCGTGCGCCATATTTGTGGCTGTTCTCGGTGTGAATCGTCTCACCCACGGTCATCTCGAACGATCGCCCGTCAATGGTGAACGCGACGTCGCGCACCGCCTCCAGATGCATTTCGATCCGAGCGCGATCATCGTTCCACACAGCCTTGTGCCGGAACGCGTCGACCGGGATGTCGCCGTCCAGTTCGCGGTTGATCCGCTCTAGCAGGTTCAAGTTAAACGCCGCCGTCACGCCCTGCGCATCGTCATACGCGGGCACTAGCACGTCCTCGCTTTTGATCCGGTCCATCCCGATCAGCAGCATCGCGCCCACGCCAAGCGAAGACCGCATCGCGCGCAGCAGGTCGACCGCCATCAACGGGATCATGTTGCCGATCGTCGATCCCGGAAAGAACCCGAGCTTGGGCGTATCCGCGATCGTCTTCGGCAAGCTCAGGGGCCGCATGAAGTCCGCCTCGAACGGCAGCACCAGTAGGTCGGGGAACTGATCGCCCAGCACCTTCGACGACTCGCGCAGGAAATCCCCCGAGATGTCGATCGGCACGTATACCGACGGCGCTACGGCATCGAGAAGGATCGGCGTCTTGGTCGACGATCCCGAGCCGAACTCGACGACCGCACGCCCTCCGCCTGCAAGCGTCGCGACTTCAGGGCACGCGGTCTCAAGAATCGAGCGCTCGGTCCGCGTCGGATAATATTCCGGCAGATCGGTGATCTTCTCGAACAGCTCCGAGCCGCGCCGGTCGTAGAACCACCGCGCCGGGATTGCCCGCGGCCGCCGCGCAAGGCCGTCCAGCACGTCCGCACGGAATTGCGGGTCGGCAAGCATCTGCTGGCCGTCCTCGATCTCAGGCTTCAACATCACATATCTTTCGCGAGACGCACACCGGTGAACTGCCACCGTTGGTGCGGATAGAAGAAATTGCGGTAGCTCGCGCGTGCATGGCCGCGTGGCGTCGCACAGCTGCCACCGCGCAGGATGAACTGTGAACTCATGAACTTGCCGTTGTATTCGCCAACGGCACCGGCCGCGGTCACGAAACCGGGATACGGACGGTACGCGCTGCCGGTCCACTCCCATACGTCGCCGAAGAACGCCGGGCCATTCGTCGCAGGCCGAGGCTCGACCGGACCCGCCACGTCCATCTGGTTGCCGCCGTTCGCGTCGTGCGTAGCGGCCGCGGCCTCCCATTCGAACTCGGTCGGCAACCTTGCGCCAGCCCAGCTCGCATACGCATCCGCCTCGAAGAAGCTCACATGCGTCACTGGCGCGGCAGGATCGATCGCGCGTCGGCCGTCGAGCCCGAACCGCGTCCAGCCCGCCTCGCCCTGCTCCCAATACAGCGGCGCGACGATGCCCTCGGCCTTCACCCACGCCCAGCCATCCGCCAGCCAATGCCGCGCTTCGGTGTAGCCGCCATCGGCAATGAACGCCGCCCACTCGCCGTTCGTCACGGTACGGTCCGCGATCGCATGCGGTACCAGCAGGGCGGCGTGACGCGGTCCCTCGCAATCGAATGCGAACCCATCGCCGTCATGCCCGACCTCGACGATCCCGCTCTCGCGCGCGATCCACCCGATC
>Ga0265798_10011119_pt1 | contig 10998 bp, 4 predicted proteins | sample P3T30metagenome_FD_192430 | JGI IMG/M metagenome (GOLD analysis project Ga0265798, IMG submission 192430) | Plant litter microbial communities from East Loma Ridge, Irvine, California - P3 T30 | ecosystem: Environmental > Terrestrial > Plant litter > Unclassified | place: USA: California... | reverse complement strand
AAGAAGCGCAATGAGAGACACGACATAGCAGTGAGGTCAAAGAATGAGTAGAGAAAGTGGCAAGAGACCCAAGTACAGAAGCATAATAAGTAATCAAGCGGGTATATCCTTATTCATCGCGCAACGCAAAAACCAATCGGAAAAAAAAACTGTTCGCCCTCGTCGACAGCCCAAAGTAGCTCGCGAGATGACCCAGCCTGCGCAGGACAGACACGGAAGCTCGCAAGGGACGTCGGAGACCCTCGGACAAAGTTGTAAACTTTTCTTCTCCTTCTCCGTCTTCCATCACTCCAACACTGAAGCCGATCCGCCTCTGCTCAGGCATCGGTAACTCTCGAAAATCGCAGTAGCATGTTGGGGTATTGTCTTTTCCTTCCAATAAAACAGAAGCAGAGTGAACCGTTGGAAAAACAAAACACCCCGTTTTCCCCGTTTGCGAAAAATAGCGGACTGATCAAAATCATCAAAAGCAAAAAGCAAAAATCACAAAAACAAAGCAAGGCCCGACAAGGGGCCGGATATCTTTAACGCTGAGACCCAATCGGGGCCGGGTATCCTGAACTAGCATTCGCATCAGAAGTATTCGTAGCGGTGTGAGCCGCGCGCGAGGCCGGGCGAGACGTCCCGTTGCGCGCGTCGTACTTGGGCGTGATGTCTCCGGCGAGGGAGGAGACGCTGGTGGTGTGTTGGCCGTGGCCGTTGACCATTCCCAATCCCGGGATGAGCGGGGTGGAGAGAGACGAGGTCGAGGCGTTTCCATTGGTGCCAAAGGGGAATTTGGTCTCGAAGGCACCAGAGAGGGAGTTGGAGGAGGTGTTGGGGCGGGAAGTAGAGCCAACACCGTTGGAAGTGGGAGCGGGAGCACTCAGATTACCCCAGCTGGCAGACATGCCGTGAGAGTTAGAGTGAGCATGGCCGTTAGACGGAGCGGCGAGACCCTGCATACCAGTACCAGCAGTGTCGTGCTCGAGTTCAATGCCCGAGTCGTTCCACGGGTTGCGGTAGCCCGAATCGCGGGATTCCATCGAGACAAGGGAAGCCTTGCTTGCGTTAGACGATGCATGCTTGAAGAGTGAGCCGGGCGAGTTGGACCCGTTGCGGCGACGGTCGAGGAAGGAGCTGAAGCTGCTCATACTGCCAGGCTTGCGCAGCTTGTCGAAGAACGACCGTTGCTGGCCGTCTTCCGCAAAGGTAGAACGAGTAGGGGACTCAGTGGTCAGCGGAGCTTCGGCACGTTGAAGCAACTTCGACTCGAAGTAGGGCATGTTGTCCTCAAACGAGTCAGACTTTGGCCGCGGGATAGCACCCTTAATCTCAGTGGCTTCGAGTCCGCGCGAAATGAAGGGGAGAAGGAGGAAGTCAATAGCGTCTTTGAGACCGCCAGCGTTGTTGCGGGTGTAGCTGAGCATCAGCTTCTCCACCACGATCTCCTTGTCGCCTTGCATGACAGCCTTCGGTTCACCTAGGGCAACATCGACCTCGTATTGGTCCCTGAGCTTCTGAGCAGTCTCGAGAAGGAACTCATGAGACCTGACAAACATGCTGAGCTCTTCGGAGGTTTGGAATTCGAGCTCGTGGGTCTCTGGTACCATGCCCAAAAACTCGTCCAAAGCCTGAGGCACCTGATACTCAGGACCTGAGATAGTGATGATGTCGCTTGCCTGCTCGGTGCCGGGGAACGTGATCTTGCAGTTCCACTTCTTCTCCAAGGCTTCAATCTCCGGCATGCGGGTAATGAGCTCACGGTGGTAGAGACGGTCAACGGGGACAGGCTCGGAGACGAACTCGGCGTCAACCTTCTCAACCATGTCCATGATCTCCTGCTTGACAAGCTCAAGGTTGTCGGCGTTGCGCGCAGGAGTGCGGCAGATGACGTTGTCGACCTTGATGTCATCGTCGTCCTTGCCAATGCCACCGCGGTCCATGGCGTTGGAAAACTTGACGAAGACGGAGTACTTCTTCATGATGCGTTGGATGTGCTGACCGCCGATGCCAATGATGCGCTTGTGGTACTGATCAGGCACGTGGAACGAGATGGAAGCCGGCATCTCAAGCTCCACAAGATCCAGACCGCTCTTCGTAGCTTCGTACTGCGCGCCGCGCACGTCGATGTAGAAGTTGTACTCATTAAAGCCATCAAAAACAATTTGCACGTTGCTTTGGCTCATGATCTTGTTGATCTTACCATTCTTCTTGCCACTGACGAACTCCTTGTGTTCGTTGGCGAGCTCGACCTTGACACGCAGGGTGCACTGGGCACGCTGGAGGAAGGGAAGGCTGTTGATGATAGCCATCGCTGCCTTGACAGAGTCGTCACTGCCGTTGATGTGGAAGTTGAGCTGCTCGAAAGTGATCTCGGCACCAGAGTTGATACAGATATCTGGGAGCATCGCGCGAATGTCCGAAGGAGTAGGTTGTCTCTGGTGAGGATCGGCAGTGGTGACCCACCACGAAGCACTGTAGAACTGGCCTGCCAGGCTCATAATTTCGCGGACCGTCCTCTCAACGTTCAAGATGTCTGTTGCTTGTACACGAAGCACGCCGCTCGTGTTACCGAGAGGTGGGAGAAGCACGTACGAGCCGTTCGCCTCAATGATCTTGCGAATTTTGTCCAGTCGCTCCAGGAGGATGTAGTCAACCTTGCAGGTTGTGACTTGCACGTCCTTGACGAATGTCTTGGTTGTCATGACCAGATCGTGAAGCCTCTTCTTCGCTTGCAGGATGTTATCCATGGTGTCTCCCGTGATGATGATTTCATCTCTCCCGCGTAGAGGAACAGAGCCCGGTGCCGAGTAACCGAAGACAGACGGGAACATTGGCGGGAAGTAGATCGCAGTACCGGTGGCAGACTCGATCATCTTGATGTTGCGGCGATGACGACCAGATATCAGACTGTGTAACGAGAGTTCGAGTCTGATAGTGTCGACTTGTCGCCCGAGAATCTGATCGATCATGATCAACAATCTCGTCTTTGCATTCTCGCAGCTCTCCATGTCACCGTAGACCTGAACTCGGAGACGGTTGTCCATACTCGTTTCAAAGTTGCCGTTCGTGCTCGCTGATTCCGAGTCCTTCCGCCGGGCCTTCGCCTCTAAGAGAAACACGTCGGCCTTCGTCTTATCCGCTATTTCGTCCATGTGGTTTAAAATGTCTGCTCTTGCGGCGTCCTGGCCCTTTGGAAAGATGATCTCGCGGTCGATGTCGATCGTGGCACATTGCTAGCATTCGTTAGTTGATGATTATGTATTCCACGTCCGGCATGAATACTTACGAGCGTGATGGGCGTCTCATTGAGCAGGTTCTGCCTCATCTTGTGCACAGCTTCGGAGTCGCCAGAGATGCAGACATTGGTGACAAGTGCCGTCAGAGGGCCACGTTGCATACCAGGCACAGGCTTGGGCTTCGATGATGTGACAGTCGCGTGCAATCGGTCTCCGCTGCCATCACTCACCTGCTTACACAGGCTTCTCAAGTTATCGACATTACGCGCGTGCACGGGCAGAGCATGGACGGGCACGTCGTCGGCGGCGCCATCAGGGTGTGTCCATTTCTGGAAAGCACCCAAGCTGCTGTAAAGCACATCTTCCCTATCCGGGCCGGGCAGATTCGAGTTGAAGGGTACGTTGAAGGAGATGTTGACGAGACGGCCGCCCGGCATGGTCGGGTTCGGGCTCATTGAGGCGCCAGGCATCGAGTTGCCGGGCATGGGTCGTTTGAGCGGTGGCGGCGTGACGGACATGTCCTGTTGATGAGGCCGCGACATGCCGAAGCCCATCGAGGGCGTCATCTTCTCCCAGCCATGGCGAGCCTGGCCGGTGAAGTTTTGGATCTTGTGCATGACAGGACTGTGCGTGGGCGAGCGAGACCAGGCGTGCGGACAGATGGCACGCGTGGACTCGGTGGGAGCTGGGAGCGGAGCGGAGGGAGGAAAGGCAAAAGAGTGACGCGAAACAAGAAAGCCCCAGGCCTTTGCGCGTGCGGAGAGACGGACGGCGCTGCTCGTCGTCAGTTGCAAGCGGCAGGCATAAAGCGGGCGGTGGGGTTAGTAAGGCGGTGGTGGTGGTGGAGGTGGTGTTGGAGGTGGAGAGATGCCCGGGAAAGGTAGATGCTTTGGCTTTGCTTTGCCAGAGAGAGAGAGAGAGTTGGGGAACGAGAGCGATTCTCTGCAGCACGTGACGTCTGCCCTCCTCCAGACGTAGACGGGCTGGCAGCGCCTGGGCCCAACACACACCACTACTGGATCTCGACCTTGAACGGGGAGCAACGGCCGCCAGGCACGTCCCTCCTCCCCTACCGCAGCCCCCAGGTGGAATCATGCGTACCAGGAATCATAGACATTAATTAAATCTCCAGAAATACACCACTGTTCAATCTCGACCCAATCTACCTCGTCCTGCACCCGCTGCCGTTTGCCATCCGCGACCCGGGAGACACAGTTGGGCGAAACATCATTGCTATCAAGCTACTACTATGTACTACTGAGCTCTCTCAGGCAACCCGGGTCAGACGACATGTCAGTATATACCTTATATCGCGGCATACGCAGGCAGCAACGCACATGTAGCCTTTGACACCGACAAGCTACGGACAGCAAGCTCGCATCATCGTCAGTCCATCGCCCAGTGGAAACACGACACCTGTTCTCGTGCAGTGCAGGCAATACACATGCGATGCAGGTTCACACGATAAGCGTATGCCTGAGCTCGCCCTTGTTGATGATCGCCGCACTATCTACCCGATCAGACGCCGTTGGCTCACTGACCCTGGTCATCGCTTACATTCTGACAACTGAAACGTCTTCGCCTGTGGAACTCGATCATACAATGCATTTATGCCTCCTTAAGAAAGGGGACTCCTGGACTGTCTACCTGCAACCTCTAGAGACTGAATACACTTTTTCCCCCTTCGACAGGCCACCGTGATCAAAGCGCTGAATTCAACGCGTTGAATCCACTGGTAAACCAACCCTACAAAATGCTGAACAAATGCCCAAGTCGTACATGTGAACGCCCTCCCACTTTGCCCTCCAATCCTCCAATCAGTACCTGTAGTGGCCTGCCTGGCTCATTTCTCTCGGTACCACTTCTCTTCCGTACTCGTCTACATACCGCGCGGCAGGTTGAGGCGCGTAGCTTGGTGCTCGTGGCTGGTACACGGGTGCACCATATTCAGGTCCCGGCATTACACTCATTGCACGGGCTGGGGGCGCCACGTCGTGGCGAACATATTGTACCGGAGCGACACTGGCTTGTCTTGGTGCATATGTGATTTGCGGTGCATCTTCGCCGTCTGGTCGAACACTGTAAGCTCTAGGCGGAGGTGCGTAGACTGGGGAGGTTGGTTCACGCGACTGCTGAGGCATCGGTGGTGGCGGCATGTCGTAGTGTAGTTCCCTGGGTGCCGGTCTTGCTGACGGTGGTGGCATGTGATCAAACTGGGCAGCCGGCTGGTAGACCGGAGATTTCGGAGCATGAGAGTAGCGGATCGGCTCTGCTGGGCGAGTGCTATATTCCCTGACTCGGTATCCGTGCGAGTCGATGTACTCTACAGGCTGTTCCTGGTGTGCGTGATGTCTGATAGGCGGAGGAGGCGGTGCCATGATAGGCTCGGCAGGCTCGTAGTGGGCCGGCTGGGGAGGTGGTTGATATGCACCTGCCATTCTGCTAGGCGCGCGCTCGTATCCTAGCTCGGCATCAGGATGCCTAGCAATGGGTGCTACTGATGCTCTTGGTTGTGAGATGGGCTGCTCAGCGTAGTACCTGTTGCCGTATTGATCTACGACAACGCGGCGAGGGGCGGCGGGTGGTGGAGCCATCAAAGCTGGGCTAGACTCTCTGTATTCCTGGAGACGTACTGGTTCGTGGCGCGGCTCAGCAGGCGGATAGCGGAGGCCGGACGCATCCTCGCCGTATGGTGAGTAAGGAGCCACGGAACCTTGACGAGGCGCAGCATATGCTCTGCCGTTCGGCGGTGGGTAATGTCCCGCGGGCGAGTAGACGCGCTGAGTTGGCGAAGCTGGGCGCTGTGCGTAATGCAAGCTGGCAACGCGACGGAGATCCTGCGTGTCTCTCTGCGGCGGTCGATATCCAGAGGCCGAACTGACGCGAACAACGGCCGGCGGTGGCATCTGCGGAGCGTATTCGTGTCGAGGCGCGGAAGCGTACACATACTGAGGCTGGGGTGGATGGCGTGGCGACTCCGGGTCGAGTTGAATAGGGGCAGCCTGATTTGTATATCTCGGCGGGTAAGGTTGCGCCTCTGGTACGTTTGCGAAGGGCGGAGGAGAAACTGGTTCTGGCTTGATGTACGGCTCTCGATACACAGGTGAAGGTGGAGACTGCACGCTCTGTCGGTCATGTCGTTTCTTGGACCGATTCGTTGCCTCTTGCTCTCTCTTCCTCTTCTTGTTGCTATTGCCGTTCTTCTTTTTGCGTGCGCTCGCACCAGGACCGGATGGTGAAGCAGACGAAGGACGAGACTGCGCCGGAGGATTTCGTTTTTGCGGCTTCGACACCATTTCAGGACGGCCATTCACCAATTCAAGTTCAATGCTTGGGCCTTTCTGCACCGCAAGTGGCGAGACACGGTTTGGTTGCGGAGCTGCGATATGGCTCAGGTGGTTGCGGTAGATTGGCACTTGCGGAGAGGGCTGTGCACTCGACTGGTGGTGTGGATAGGCATTTACCACTACACTGCCCTGGGTGACCTCACCCGGCTCATACTCTGAGTCGTCGTCATCCTCGTCTGCAACTGGGTCCATAGTTGTGTCCGCGTCGTAGTAACCTTCAAAGGCAGTGGGCTCTGGTGGAGAATACTCCTCATCCTCGTCGTCAGCCTCGTGCACACCATCATGCTCATGGGCATCAAATTGGGGTTGGTTCTTGGAAGACGGGAGAATGTCTGCACGATATGAGGCACCATTCGCCTGGACGGGCTGCTTGCCGCGCGACTTTGAAGATAACGCTGGAGCTCCGCGAGCACGACGATCGAGTGTCTCGTTACCAGCGGCGAAGGCGCCTACAGCGTGTTCAGAGCCGGCCTCTGACGACCACTCGCTCTGCACCTGACTAGAGTAGTAGTCATTCTCGTCGAAGGACGTTGCAATACTTGCCGCACGAGGTGGTGACTTCAGGCCTGACACGGGTTTCACGCGCTTCGTAGCCTCCGCCAACGCAGCATCGATGCTCATGCTGGAAGGTGCATCGGCGTGATACTCTTTGTCGCGCCCCGAACTTGGCTTCTTCTTCTCCCAGTGATCGGAAAGATCACGTTCAATACGCTGACGCTTCAAGTGTCCTTCTGCTCTTACAAGGCTGTCTGACTTTTCCAGGAAAATGGGATCGAGTCCGGAGGACGTGGGCTTCGCGTGACTGTGCTGCGCAGTGGATGATGCTCCAGCTGACGGAACATTCGAATTCAATCCAGGAAGGCCAGGGAACATGGAAACTGGACTGGCTGCGTTAGTAGTCGCGGCGACACCATTTGCAAGAGCACTGCTGGTCCCACTAGGGGCTGCGCGCTGCTGACTGGCATTGTCTGTGGAATCTGAAGCAACAAGAGTCGCCTTGAGCGCCGCTAGAGCCGCTGGTGGCAGCTTGATTCTAGGGTGAGTCCCTGCGACAACGGCATCTTGGACATCCAAGAGCGTCGCGAGAAAATGGTCTTCATCTTCAAGAGTAGGCAGATCTGAGTGTATGTCTAGCGCGTGCGCCTGAGCGTGTAGCGCCATCATACGCTCTCGGTGCTATACTTTGGATATCGACAACAGCTATTCGCACAGGTGCGTGATATGCTTTTTGTGTACTGTGGGCGGAGCAGTGTGCAGCAAAGGAGACCAAGTCCAAGTCCAAGCCTGTCGCGACTTTGAATCTCCGGCCGACTTTAAAGTTGTGGCGGGCGTGAGAGCACAGACCGCTTTGACCGCCTGTCGGAAACGTAAGCGTGAGTCGAGTAACTCTCGCATTCGCCGCCCGCCGCGGTGAATGGATGCAGTCACCCGCCCAGCCATGAACAGTCGTCACTTTTCAAGACATCTCAATCTTTCTTCTTCTCGTTTTTTTGGTCGTTCAGTACCCGCATATAGACGATCCTTCTCATACAGCATGGCATCAAACGGCACATCGACCAACGGCGTCCAGCGCGACAACCGAAAGGTCTTCTTCTTTGACATCGACAATTGTCTTTACCCAAAGTCGTATCAGATCCATGACAAGATGGCTATCCTCATCGACAACTACTTCAAGAACCACCTCTCACTCTCCGAGGAAGACGCGACAACATTGCACCAACGCTACTACAAGGATTACGGTCTCGCCATTGAAGGTCTCGTTCGCCACCACAAAGTCGATCCCTTGGAGTACAACGAAAAAGTGGACGACGCACTACCATTGGACGATATAATCAAGCCCGACCCGAAGCTCAGGCAATTGCTGCAAGACATAGACTCGGAGAAGGTCAGGTTATGGCTGTTCACCAACGCGTACGTCAATCACGGCAAGAGAGTGACTCGTCTACTTGGTGTGGACGACCTGTTTGGTGGTATGACTTTCTGCGACTATGCCGCCGAAAGGCTCCTTTGCAAGCCTTCGCCAGAGATGTTCGATAAAGCGATGAGGGAGGCAAACGTTACTAACGTTGACGACTGCTATTTTGTTGGTACGTGCTATTACCTTTTGTTTGGTCTCCACCGTTTCTAACTTACCATCAGATGACTCCGCATTGAATGCAGCAGCCGCCATGAAATATGGATGGAAGTGTGCGCATCTGGTTGAGCCTGATGCGAAGTCGCCTCCTGAGCCGGTGTCCCAGCACCAAATCAGCAACCTGCAAGACCTTCGCAAGGTCTTCCCGGAAGTTTTCAAATCTTCTTGAGTGTAGTCGACTTGAGAGTTGCATGATGGCAACACGACCGGAGATTATTAACGAATACACGAATCGATGGCACATATGAGGACGCGAGGCGGAACTCCATCACCAGAATAGACTAGATTAGAAGTTATCGCCAACCTGCTTGATCGTACGCAGTCTCATCGCCCTTTAGATTGAGGTCTGGTAAATATGGCAACATGGGTCATCTTTCGTTCGAATGGTACAATCTCAGATGCTGTCGACCACACCCAAGTAGTGAAGTTCTGGCGGAATCAACGACTAAGATTGACGCTCCCATCCAAAATGGTTGCATTGCAGATTGGGGAATAACTACACTGCTATTCTTACACGGTGTACGACTACCCGCATTCTAACATCAACGGCCCAATTGTTCCTATTGACTCTTCGTGCGATGGTGGATCTAACATCCGTTGACGTATTGCTTATGCAACAATGTACAGCAACTTGCACGTCCTTTTGCTATATGCGAAGATCTGGAGAGACAACAATGTCAAAATCGCCTACTTCAGTCATAGATCGACGTAATTTTGCAAAATCAGCTGAAGGCAATATGTACCTAACACATTGTTTGTCAAGTAAATCGCCGTACATCCCCAAGCTGCAGTCATGGATCCAGCGAGCCAATAGCAGACCCGCAAAGCCCGCGCGCCAAGACGGCCGTAACCTGCCCACAACTCCCACCATATTCAGCGCTCCTCGCCATCACCGACGACTACTGATTACGACGACCTCCGATCGACAACCTTAGCAAAGAGTGAGTACAGGATGCTCTGAACCGTACAGGCGTAATCGCGAGAATGAAATACTGACAATTTTACAGTGCAGATGTATGTATTCGCGCCCACGAAATCTCGAACCGAAAACCGCACCCGCACAACCACAAACCCACCCGCGACACGAGCAGCCATGCGCAAATGAAGGAACGGCGACTAACGCATATATCGCAACAGCTTCGTTAAGACCCTGACGGGCAAGACCATCACCCTTGAGGTCGAGTCCTCCGACACCATCGACAATGTGAAGAGCAAGATCCAGGACAAGGAGGGCATTCCCCCAGACCAACAGCGCCTTATCTTCGCTGGCAAGCAGCTTGAGGATGGCCGTACCCTGTCGGACTACAACATCCAGAAGGTCCGTTGATCCTAGGAAGCCGGAAGCCGCGACTAAGGAAGAATGAGCGGAATACTGATAATCGCCTTAGGAGTCTACCCTCCACCTGGTCCTCCGTCTCCGTGGTGGCATCATTGAGCCTTCGCTCAAGGCCCTTGCCTCCAAGTACAACTGCGACAAGGCCATCTGCCGCAAGTGCTACGTAAGTTGCCGCCGCATGAATTTACTACCTGGATCGGATCTCTAACATGTCTTGCGCGACAGGCTCGTCTCCCTCCCCGTGCCACCAACTGCCGCAAGAAGAAGTGTGGCCACACCAACCAGCTCCGCCCCAAGAAGAAGCTGAAGTGATCTACTCGCCTTCGGCTGGCGCGCAAAGTTCGACAGAGGAAGACAAGAACGTCGGAGCTTTTTTTGGTGGATTACTGCGGCGTACCCGTCTTATAGGTAGCGGGAAAATGCCAACTGCCATGTTTGAATGCCATCAACAGCCTTGCCCGACCAATTTCACTTTCATCACTCTTATTCTCAGCGGCGACTGGACGCGACTGGGAGCGGTCACTCCATGCATTGTTCTCGGGATCACGGTTCACGCAAAGAGGTTCTTTTTACAATGGCTGTGGTCGGGTACGGCATTTGGAAACAAAAGCGGCAGTATTGGGTAGGTGTGCCCGGACTGGGAGCCAAAGGATGGAGCGAAGTCACTAAGACGCAACTTCTCTTATGCCTTCTCTACTTCCTGGACAAACGTGTTGGTACATGTAGTACAATTGCAGTCAGCAGACGAAAACGTCCCTTTGCTCTTGCGCCGAGGACAAGTCACTACTGAATCTTTGACTGGCAACAATCTTCTTCCAGCCTGACTAATGTGTTGTAGGTCAACAGAGAAAAGACACGACTAGAATCACATAGTCTTAATGCCGATGACACGCAGATTTGCGTATAGACCTACATTGGAATGACTGTCAGCGACTCGACTCTAGCAGAATGATGGCGATA
>Ga0265798_10011118_pt1 | contig 10999 bp, 9 predicted proteins | sample P3T30metagenome_FD_192430 | JGI IMG/M metagenome (GOLD analysis project Ga0265798, IMG submission 192430) | Plant litter microbial communities from East Loma Ridge, Irvine, California - P3 T30 | ecosystem: Environmental > Terrestrial > Plant litter > Unclassified | place: USA: California... | reverse complement strand
GCATTATCACCAACACGAGAACCATCTCACAAAAGTAATTACATCCTGCACAAGAGCAAAAAGAAGTCCAAAAAGAATTCAATAGTGAACAGAGTGGGAATCGACTAGAAGAATCATTAGAACCCTATTGCTACAAGAGGAATAGCGGGAAAAACTTACACCCACGCAGATTTCTCTACTAGCACCTGAAGCTAGCGCCTTAACCGCCTTGAAGAAGGTTAGTAAGTATGAGGATGAAGGTCGTGGTGTGACGTACTCGGCCATCTGTCCGTTTTGTATTTTATGAAGATTTGGGAAGATATGTCTTTATAGATAAAATGAAATGGATTGGTGGAGCAGTGAGGGGCAGATTTAAGTGGATGACTGGTTTGTGCCGCTGCTAGCCGTGAGATAATGCACACCATAAGTCAGGAAGAACATTGCGGTTGTGAGGATGCCTTGTTAGGATCTGTAAAGCGACAATTCAAAGACCGACGATGTATCTACAACCTCGAGTGCGAGACGAACTCCCAGTGCATGCACTTGCTATGTTCAGAGATCCATCCACATGCAAACATTTACATGCAGCCAGATACACAAGTCTCTCTGTCCATCCTCTTCTCCCGACCGACCACCTAGAAAATATCCACAAAGCAGGAACAAACAATCCCACTATCCATCTTCGCCCCACGCCTACACACCACTCAATCGCAAAGCTATATAGCAAAACAAGTCAGATTCTGTTTGAATTGGTTAGGAGATGCTTCAGCACGCTAAGGCGCTAATACACACACCCCGAGTAGCGCTAGCTTACTAGTCAGGAACAAGCTTCAATGTCCCAGTCCCTGCATCAAAGCCGCAAAGTCACCCGTATGTAGATCACCAAATACGACAATTGTAAAAGCTGACATGACATTCACATTTAGACCAATATTCTATACAACGCGTGAGTAACGCAGCGCACATACAGCCAGGCAATGCAGAGAAAAAGAACGCATTACAAAGATATACCGTGCGTGCATCTCCCATCCCATTCCTTTCCCTCCGTCTCAGTATGCAAAGAAGAGAGAAAGAAAAAGAAAAGAGATAGTACACCTCTCCCAGCCGCTTCCCGGAGCATAATGCCCTCAGTCTACCCCGGTATTGCAAAATGGCCTTCAGATTGCTTTTTATCCAGAAAAAACACAAGTCCAGGTAAAGGCCGATCTGCAAGGAGACTTTAATGCGCCGCTAAACTCCATCGCTAGTATGATATGATACAGTGCAGTGCAGAGACAAAAATGAAAAGTGGATGTGGTGCTAGGAACGGTGAGGAGACGTGGGATGATGTTTGGTGGTCGGATCGTCGTAAGGAGGCGTGAGAGGTTGGTTGATCGGTCGAGATCAAAATGGATGGACTTGAGTGTTGGCGTTGCCATTGGGTCCCAGCATCGATGGAATCGGCTTACGACGCGCCTTCGCCATCGGGATGCGTGGGACGCCTTGGATGACGCGTGGCTCTTTCATGAGCGTGGGATCGAGCTTCGCGGGGATGCGGCTGATGACCGCACGGTAGTCGCCTGGGAAGCGGGAGTTGGGTGGGTTCGCAGAGGCCGTGCGCCAGAGGTGGTCGCTTGTGTCGGAGAGGAAGTCGGCCTTGGACCTGGAGAAGAAGGAGGATTTACCGCGGTTTCGCTTTGCAAGGATGACTTCGTCGAAGAGCTTGATCGTCGGGTCATCTGCGCGCTTACTTTCGCGTTCGTGGATGAATTCATTGAAACCTTGTGTTTGCTGCAGGGTCGCCAGGTACTGCACATTCTCGCTCGGCTGGCTCTTCATGAACTCTTCCATCTTGAATTGGTAGAGCATGCCAGCCTTCTTTCGGTCGCCAGTAGCAGGTATCAAGAAGCGTCGGTAAGTGTACAACAAGCTAGCGAAACATCGAACAAATGATGCGCGAACCTGATCTGGTCGGAAAGCTGTTGGGCAAACAATACAGATCGACTCAAGACATCTGCCATGAGCGAAGGTGGTGCAGCCTGTGATAAATTAGCTTTTGCGTGTTTTCCTTTCAGACGCAGGACTTACCAGTGCAACGATAGAGGCCATCCTCAGCCTTCTCATCGCAGATCGAACACACAGCCTTATCCTCCTTGGGCCTCCATGTCATGCAATGGCCTTCCTGCCATTGAGTGGTAGCAGTGTTGCGCACAGGTTGCATTGCCATGCCAGGCATGATCGTCGATGCCGCTAATGTTGATTGCGCATACACCGAAGGCGCATACGAAGAGCCAGCTCGATACTCATGGCTGAGCGACGACGTCGAGGCGCTTTGAGCGTGTCCAAGGAAGGGCTGGCTGGGTCTCCGCAGTTGCGGATGGCGCTCAAAACCGAACGAGGAGCTTCGACGCGAAGATGTTTCAAAGTGGCCTGATCGCTTCTCACGAAGCTGCTGAACCTGAAGTGCGTAACCGGAATCGCTGCGTGAGATAGGCGTGCTCGGCATCGGTGGGAAAACTGTGGATACGGGTGATATCTTGGGCGAAGGGGGCGAGCCATAAGTTTTCATTGTGGTCGCCGTCGAAGGCCTGTCGCTGCCACGGCTGGATGCACCCGACTGTAAGAATGCGTTGTGGATCAAGGGCTTTGAACTGGGTGGTCCGCCAGGATGTCCAAACGAAGTCGAATTGAGCCCAACATAAGTATGAACGGTCGAAGGATGAGCCTTGTGAGAGAACACGCCGGGATTCTCGGAGCTGAATGTGTCGTATGGGTAGGCTTCAACAGCGTATGCAGGAGGGCCAGTGGGCACTCCATATCGCGCGTGGTGTGGAGCAGAATGCTGCAGAAGCGACATCAACTTCCGCCGTTGTTGCCGAGGAAGTGATGGAGGTGGAGGACCGTTTGAAACAATGGAGTCGCTGTCCAGGTCAATGAGCACGTATTCGTCCTCAGGGTAATCAACAGGCTCATAGCGACGCTCGATTCCAACAATGTAAGGACAAGGCGCTTCTATCGTCTGGACCAAACGGGCTGGTAAAATCGGAATAAACACTCCAGTCCACTGGAACGGGTAAATCAAGTTCACAATGGCCATGCTTGCAAGGTGCAGCATCGCAGTGTGAGAGGACAGAAGGATGATCCTCGACTCAGCGAGCACAAATTCGAAAAGTGTGACGATATTTGGGATGGAAAGGCATCGAAATAGCGCATAGATGTCGATGTTACGAGATCCTGGTATCTCGTTGAGCGCTTCCTTCCGAGCGTACATGCGAAGTTCGCGGACTGCCAATTCGACCTGGGTGATGGATGTGATTGGACTGAGAGCCTCCGCACACAGATTAACCACATATCGCTCCAGCGGTTGCCACATGCCAATTCGTGGTGAGCTTGCTGGAACTCGCAGAATAGCACCGTTGGTCATCGGTACCACCACAGCCTTCAACCATTCTTTCCAGAATGGAGTCAAGCTCGCATCTCGTCCCATCACTCCATAGGCTCGAGGTATCCAGAGTCCAGTCTCTCCATCGGTCAGGCCTTCGATTTTCGATGCTGCTCCATGTCTGACTGGCCGTAGAAGATCGGTCATAAGCTGAATCTTTTCCTCAACGGCTCCAATTTGGTCTTCCAGATTCTCGCGCTCCTCGGACTCCGGTGCTACAGTTGGAAGTAGGGTCAGTAATTGCGAAAGCTTCGCACGCTCAGTCGCAAGACGCTCCCCCAGACTGCTCGCAAGCTCTCGCTCTTCAGGGTTCATGTGCACTCTTCGCCATTCTTCGCACTGGCGCTCGAGACCCTCTGCAGCCGCAGCGTTCAGTGGCAGCCAGACAATGACGCAGATGCCGTAGAGCTTGTTGTTATCGCCACCGGTCATGGCAAATCCGTGCCACTGGGTCTTCGGCCGCTCATCTGAGGAGACTACGCTGACGTCGTTGGGAAATGCGAACATCGGTACATAGTCAGGGAAGGGATTTCGCCGCTTGAGCTCTTCGACCATGTTCTTTGGCGGGTAGCGGTCGAGCAGAACCGGCTCGTAGCGACGGAGAAGGGGGTGCATGTTCGGCTCTGGCGTGAATGGCTGCGGCGCCGGTATGACTGAGTTGTAGCCCGACATTCGCTTCGACGTTCGAATAGACGCTGCAACCTTGTCAGTATGGGCGATCAAAAAGCAAGCCCTGCGTCACCAGTTCGCTCGTATGTCTCAGTCCCACTCACATTGTCGCGCCACCGAAGACTGCCGCTTCAGGCTGCTCTGCATGGTCGATATGCGCCGTCTGATGCTGCCCACGCTGGACCTGAGATTCCCCGCGCCATCCTCGTTGCCGGTCTGCTGCACCCGCTGTGGCCGTGGGCGCGAGCGTGCTGGTGTTGTGCGGTTCTGTTGCGCGACGCCAGCAGTAAACTGAATCTCCTCAAGAAACGTGTCGCGCTCCGAGGCAAACTTGCGCAGGGCATTCTCAAAGTCCTGCTCGCTGAGGCCGGAGCCGCCTACCATCTGCACGCCCTTGATGGTCGTGCTGCTGCGGTTGCTGGCCGACTGCTTTGCGTCCGAGCCGGGGCCAATGATTGTGCCCACCGACGTGCGATGCTCGCTCATGCGTCCCCCGGACCGCCTCCAGTAGCCATCGCCGTTGCCATTGGGCACGCCCTCCTGTGACGTTGGGCGGATCGAGTCCGTCTCGAACACGCGGTCCTCCTCAATCGTCTCGTCCAGCGGGCCGGACGCCAACGGGGACGTCACGCTGTTGATGCCATTCGGCTGGGCGCGCTCGTCGTAGACCTGCGACGACTCAATGCCCGAGATGAAGAAATAGTCGGCGAGTGGCGCGGACGAGGCATCGGCGGTGGGAGCGGGCGCCATGGTCGATGCTAGGTCTGTCTAAGTGCAGGGCATAGAATATCCAAAAAAGATCAATGGCAGTTAAAGAGCGTCAGGCGGTGCGCGTCACGTTTGGTAGGGCTCGAGTAGGCCGTGGCTTAGGTCATTGGGGATTGGACGCCAGTTCCCAACGGTTGTTTGTGCGTGGAGCGGGCGTGCAGGGCGTCAGGTCAGGACAGGCTATGCACGGGAAAGCTTGAGGTTGTGCGACCGTGACTGAAATGTGGATGTTGCACGGGCGCCGCCGGTGGAAGAAATGAACGGGAAGCTTGGCCTGAAGCGTGGATGCGGGTTACTTAAAGGTGCGGCGGTAAGGTGGAGTCGATTCGATTGTTGCTGGATGTAGGTAGGTGGAGAGAGAGTGAAAGTGAAGCAGCGTGCTGGCAGCTGGACTGGCCGACAGCAGTAGACGAGGTTCACAGTTCAGCGGGCCCCAGTCGATCACCGACCAATTATGCCGCGCAGACCGCAGGCCCAGTATTGTTGTTCGAGCTAGCCTGGAGCCACACACGTCCCCTTGGGCGCATCCCGCTTCGACCCTTATCGCTGGTGAATGTGGTAAAGCGCTGCAGCCGTTCCGCTCCTCACGCCCTCAGTGGCTCGTGTCCAGACCTGCCAGTACACCGCCAGATATCAGAGATGCAAGGCACCGCGATCCCTCGTTCATGCGCGACTCATTGCTACGAACCTGCCCGACCGCCCCAAGGATACACCTCCAGCAATTGTTTCGCATTATTGCAAAGCAGAGCACAAAACACTGCGGGCGTCCATCCACCTCGCAGCGTACCCATGTCGACCCACAAGCATCGATTGGGAAGGCACGACTCTGGCCCTGTCCCGATTCGGAACGCGTGGGTCGCGACTTCCTGTGTCAGACGAGTGGTATGGCACACAGGCCAACGCGTACAGTGAATTTGTGTGCGCGCAATATATTTAGATGTGTTTCAGATGTAGTGCGCGTGCTGCGTGCATAGCGAGCATTTGCATCCGGGCAGAAATAGGGGTGATCAAGGATTAGATTATCTTCGCCTTCGATAGAGGTCTTGGGTAAGCTAGTTCTTAACCGTAGAAGATGTGCTATAGCTGCCCAGATCAGTTTCATCCTTACCACGCGTGCAACCACCTGTGACCTTCCAAACACCTGCACGTCAAGTGTCAAATCTGTGGTTACATATGCATCTCCCCGCTCAGCCGCCAGGCACAGAAAAGTCTTTGCACCTGCCGTACATGTGTGTTGTGCGCCGCGCATACATTATGAGGCTGCAGCGCGCTCTTGGATTGCAAATTGCGAATTCGAATGCTGGTGGTCATCTGCTGCTGCATCGTACCTGCAGCTCCAAAATGGCCTTCCAGATTGGACGTTGGAGCTACTGCACGCAACACCGGGGCCGCCACGCAAGCGACGCTGATCTGGTCGGATTTTTGCCGCTGTCGCGTAAAGGAAAACTTCCAACACCATCGCTTCCCCTCACCCTTTCTTTCAGATTATGGTCACCAAGATGGCCTGCTCTCACAGTTGCATTTTTGGCGGGCACAAATTGTCATCAGCCACCACACGCGTCAACTATGGAGATCAGACCCTGAGAACCCTGAGTTGTTGCAGTTGCGCCGAGATTAAATGACGCCTGGCGATCACGTTCATTTGACCCTGAATTCCAAGCTCACTGGGACGGACACTCGGACCTCTGTCTCGGTCCACCACTTTTCTAGGGTACCGCGCAAAACTCTCCAGACAAGTACTCATTTGTTGGGGACTAATTTACATGCAGCGGTCACTCATATCGTTTGGTTCCTGAGCCTTATGGTTCGGAAGTTCCCTCCCGGGCTTTAGCTTCCACCTCCTGTGAGGAACCCCACGACGTTGGATCGATATCTGACTCAAGATTCGGCTATCGACACCATGATTGCTTCCTCTGCCACCTCATCTGTGAATCGGTAGATCTACTAGATCTGACAACGACTCGAAAGCAATGTGAAGTCGCATGATTAAGTTTCGGTGAGATGGTCCATGGCTAGGATCTGTACAGGTAGTGTATGCAGGATCCTTGCAGTTACCGCAGAGCCCCAGACGGCAACAGCGCAACCTCGGTCATAGCATGGATACTATTGGTGGGTATCGTGGGCTGTGTACGGCGTTTGAGTTTATCGCCTGCGATTATTGAGAAGACTCTTGGGTTGAGTTGAGTTCCCCTGATGGCTGCATGTGAGAGTTCCAAAGTTCAGAGTATCCGGGGAGCGTTCCGAAGCATTTCTGACCACTCCCGAGCGCCGGATGGACGTTTGACACCCAACTTTCTCTCGGTCCCTACGGACTGGCTCAGTGAGGCAAAAGCTAGCCAACTCAATCGGAGAATTTAAGACGTGCATCTTCAACTCTCAGCGCCGACATGTGAGCCAGCCGGTACTCAGCGAGCCTTGATCACCTAGTGCACCGCGCCATTGTATGGCAAGCTGCCCCAGGATCCTCTTGTTGTCCGCGACCGACCTTGGTTCATCGTCCTCTGGGTCTTCAGCGCCAGACTGCTGGTCCAGAATGAAGGCTACCTGGACAACATCGCGTGGACTTAGTATTGGTGCGGTGGGCTGACTCGGACCATGTGGATGGGCGTCCCAATTCAAGGACGTCGCTTTGAGTGGGTGTTTGGCATTAACGTCAACTGCCTGTTTGGTGTCAGTCGACTTCCAGCAACTCAATTGAGATGTGGCTCGTGTAGCATGAAGACTATTGAACAGGAGAGCAATACATGCATGTGGTCAAATCTTACAACAATGGTAGCGTCGATGCACTTCCCAGGGGAAGCGACAACATGTTCCAAATAAATGAAACACAAAGACGCGGCACGGGATCCGGGTAAACGCAAGATCAAGTGCAGGGGACGGGAGACACATCACATACCTCCAAACACACAGCAGCCTCGCCCATGTTCTCCAGCTGCGCCTCGAGCAAGTACCTGGACGGACCGCCCTGCTGTGTCAATTCTGCCGCTTTCGTCCTGACAGACAAGAGCTGCTGCGCAACGAACTGGTACAACTTGCGAAACGTTCGCACGCGGCCACTCGCTGCTTTGCCCTCACCAAGTGCCGTCTCTGTGTATGTGACTGTCACGGCCAGGACGTGGTTGCCGTCTTCCTTGAGTTCAAACTTCAGAATGCGCTGTAGTGACTCGCCTGGCGCAGGTGATGCAGTGTCGTCGCCGTCGCCTGCCATATCCAATGGCGAGCCCGTCGGATTGGACGGCGTCTGCATGTCGCCTTGTATCTTCACCCCACTGACGGTTTTGCTGGTGTCCGACGCATCGAGCTCGTTGTTGGCGCATAGCGTACACGAGAAGGTCTCGCCAACATATGCGCTGCCAAAGGCCTCGGGTAGATTGAGCACCGGACTGAGTATAAATTGACTGACGGGCGTGTCTTGCGAGGGGTAGGCTTGCGATGCTTGGGGCGAGATTCCCAGGTCTTGCGAGTTGGGTAGCGGGTACTGCGTTGCGAGCGATGGTCGGGACAGCCTGACAAGCACGTTAGTACACAGATCAGCTGGTAATAGAGCGTCGATTTTACCGTAACACCTTCAGGCTTACCGAATGCGGCGTCTTGAGCGAGTCGCCCATCGAGGCCTGATTACGCTGGTGAGCCATGAGAGAGTGGAAGCATTCGCCACTCCTCCGACATGGGCCAGAATGGGTCCGTGCGTGTTTTGCTCGTTACGGAAGTTTTTGACACCAGACAGACATCATCATACAAGACATCACCATGGGCATAATCCTCCAAGATCCGAGCATTCCGCTTCAGCGCTGTTCAGATCTAGAGATCAGAAGAGACACTCCGAAAGGTTAAACATTGGTGACCACACTACATTCGTCAAGGCGACCAAGCTGAGCATCTTGCAGGAAGAGGCGTCTTTGCGACGAAACACATACCAGCGAAGGCTATCATAGACGTCTGTCCTGTGCTAGTGCTCGGTATAGAAGAGAACAAGGAGCATATAGAGCATACCTCACTCTACCACTATACATAGTACATCAATCCCTCTGTTGCTCATGCGTTGCTGATCTTGTATCTAGCAATTGGCCAACAGTCGATTCCGATGGAAACAGGAAGCAGGCACAAGCGCTCATCCTGGGGCTTGGATCAATGTTCAATCATTCCACACTCGATCAGAACGTTGTATGGGAACGCGATGCCGAAAAATTGATCATCACCTATCGCGCCTTCAGGGACATCGCAGCGGGTGAAGAACTCTGCATATCTTATGGGAGCCATCTCACTTTCAAAGACGTAGATACACCCGTACCAGTGCGACCAGAGACGGAAATAGAGCAGCTCAACCAGATACAGATCGATTAGAAGATTCTAGACGTGCATATAAAGTACAGTCGAAAAGACAGGCGTATTGAACAAGTCGTGACAAAGTCGTGGTGTTGAAAGTCCCCATGTTGGAACATATCGGAATGTGGGAGATTGTGCATCATCCCATAGCCTCATGCCGTTACTTCATTCTGCGGTGTCGTCTCCGCCGCGCTCTCTTCCTCGGCATCGTTCCTGAGCTCGTATGCAAGATCGAAGCACTCCTCGAGGAGTTGGATGACGCGCCCTTGCCCGTCAGGAATTTCGCTACCAACCATGAACTTGCCGTCTTTCCGCATGTTGTCGATCGAGTTCAGCTATTTCAGTGTCAGCCCACCAGTCAGCAACGAGGGCAACTTTCTTTTACCTTCATGCTATAAGGGTAGAGCTCACGGGGCGAGGAAACGCCTCCGAGCTTCTTGACTTCGATGAGACATTTTCGCAGAGTGGTCAGCTGGTTGTAGATTGGTAGCAAGGCCTCGGAGACTGGCTCAGAAGTGATCAGAAGCTGGTAGATGAGGGCGTAGCTCTTCCGGAGCAGGTAAAGCAGCGTCTGTCACTATATCAGCCAAAAGTTCGTTTCACGATGAAGGCACATACCCTTTGCTCGTATATCTCGGCGGGTCGTCCAAGGCCGTCGAAGAAGTTTCCGTCCTCTCTTGACTCATCGATACGGTCAAGCTGACGTTGGTAATCCCACAGGTCGGTCTCGCGCAACGACCACGCTTGTGTCAAGGTAAGCTTCTCGAGCTTATTCCGGATGGCCAAAAGCTTGTCGTACGTGTCCTTGAAGGCAGGCGCTATTCGACCTTGTCTACTTATGTGTCAGCGAACCCAACAGCTATGAACACAGCGCCTTACTTGTTCTTAATCAGAGTGACCCAAAGCAGATTGCGTCGCAGCAGATTGCCAAGCAAGTCCTTCACTTCTGGTGCAGGCGCTGGGTGCGATGCTGTGAATTGCATCTTCTCCACCATCTCCGCGAGCTTTTCCTCTGTGGTTCCTGTGGCATCGTATGCAGTTATGCCATGCTCCTTGAGCTCTTCTTCCACCTTCTTGAGTTCCTCATGATAGTCGTCAACCTCGTCGTTTGGAAACTGAGTATATGATTAGCGTTGAAGCATCGGTATTTTCATGCATTTTGTACCTTTGATCTCGCGTTACAGCTCGACAATGAGCGTATCAGCGAGACAAGCTTCTCCCACTTTGGTGTCAATTCTGGTGTTAGATGGGACAAATTGAGCTGAAGGTCAGCCAGAACGTCCTCGCATACTTTGATCCGGGCCTCAAGTAGCGTTGAAAAGTGTGGACTGTGCTCGTCTCGTCCTCTGTCGACGTAGCGATAGCAATCGGTCAGATTCTTGGAGAGTGCTTCGAGATCCTTTTGCGAGTAGAACATGGCCTCCTTGAGGTGGTCCAAGAGTCGCTGGATTTGTCAGTCTCTATAGAAGTGCAATGAATCTATCAATCTACCTTGATAGTCGAAACATAAGAGTACCTGAGCATCTCGGTCAGTCAATGTTCTTCTGAGCAAATAGTGGAACATACACTGCGGGTGGCTCATGATTCTTCCCTACGGTCAGGTACGCAAGCGATATGAGCTGGAAGCAATCATCGAGCATGTAGTCGACTGTTACCGTATCAGTGACATGCACGTCGAGTGGATGGATGGCAGCAATATACCCTTGTTCTGTTCCAGACGCTTCGATTCCCGGATCTCATTGAGAATGATGACTTGTTCGATGACTTGGTCGTACAGTTTCAGGACATCCTGGCTCTTGACATAAGTAGATCGGTCGCGCTTCAACAGTTCCAGCT
>Ga0265798_10011116_pt1 | contig 11000 bp, 7 predicted proteins | sample P3T30metagenome_FD_192430 | JGI IMG/M metagenome (GOLD analysis project Ga0265798, IMG submission 192430) | Plant litter microbial communities from East Loma Ridge, Irvine, California - P3 T30 | ecosystem: Environmental > Terrestrial > Plant litter > Unclassified | place: USA: California... | reverse complement strand
ACTCGACGCTGGCCGCGGCCGGAACCCAATGGATCACGCCCTTGACCTTGCGCCCTTCCGGATTCTTGCCCAGGGTGTCCGGGTCGTACGAGCAGCGCAGCTCGACGATGTTGCCGTCGGCATCCTTGATCGCTTCGTCGGCACGGATCACGTAGCTGCCACGCAGGCGCACTTCGCCGTTGGGCTCCAGGCGCTTGTAGCCCTTGGGCGGTTCTTCCATGAAGTCGTCGCGATCGATGTACAGCTCGCGCTCGAACGGCAAGGCGCGCACGCCCATGTCTTCCTTGGGGTGGCGCGGCAGCTCGAGCTGCTCGACCTGGCCTTCGGGATAGTTGGTGATCACTACCTTGAGCGGGCGCAGCACGCACATGGCGCGCGGTGCGTTGCGGTCGAGGTCGTCACGGATGCTGAATTCGAGCATCGACATGTCGACCACGCCATCGGAACGGTTGGTGCCGATCATGTCGCAGAAGTTGCGGATCGACGCCGGGGTGTAGCCGCGACGGCGGAAACCGGAGAGGGTCGACATGCGCGGATCGTCCCAGCCCTGCACGTGCTGTTCGTCGACCAGCTGCTTGAGCTTGCGCTTGGAAGTCAGCGTGTAATTGAGGTTCAGGCGGCTGAACTCGTACTGGCGCGGGTGCGCCGGCACCGACAGATGGTCGAGGAACCATTCGTACAGCGGACGATGCCCTTCGAATTCCAGGGTGCAGATGGAGTGCGTGATGCCTTCGATGGCGTCGGACTGACCGTGGGTGAAGTCGTAGTTGGGGTAGATGCACCAGGCGTCGCCGGTCTGGTGGTGATGGGCGTGGCGGATGCGGTAGAGAATCGGGTCGCGCAGGTTCATGTTCGGCGAGGCCATGTCGATCCGCGCACGCAGTACGCGCTCGCCGTCCTTGAACTCGCCAGCCTTCATGCGCGCGAACAGGTCGAGGTTTTCCTCGACGCTGCGCTCGCGGAACGGGCTGTTGCGGCCAGGCTCGGTCAGGTTGCCGCGGTACTCGCGCGCCTGCTCGGGGGTCAGGTCGCAGACGTAGGCGTCGCCCTGCTTGATCAGCTCCACGGCCCAATCGTGCAGCTGGTCGAAGTATTGCGAGGCGTAACGCTCTTCACCGGCCCACTCGAAGCCCAGCCACTTGATGTCGCGCTTGATGGCGTCGATGTATTCCTGATCTTCCTTGGCCGGATTGGTGTCGTCGAAACGCAGGTTGCAGACACCGCCGAATTCCTGCGCCAGGCCGAAGTTCACGCAGATCGACTTGGCATGGCCGATGTGCAGATAACCGTTGGGCTCGGGCGGAAAGCGGGTAACGATCTGGCTGTGCTTGCCGGCGTCCAGGTCGGCCTGGACGATCGGGCGCAGGAAGTTGGCGGGCACGGCAGGGCCATTGCCTTTGGAGTTGGGAGCGTTGTCGGCGGTGGGCTTGCTCATTGGAATCCTTGAACGAACGATGCGGCGGCAGCCAGGGTAGGCCGACCAAATCAAAGCGCTTATCATAGCCGAAGCGGTCAACCTGCTGACAGGCCAGCCCCGACAAACTATCGGGTAAATCCTGCAGCGCGGCAAAAAACAGCCTTTGAATAGGCATCGTCGCCTGTAAACTGGGCGCCGTCGCTAGCGAATTTCCACAGAACATTCTCCACAGAACAGAGAGAGACCCATGTCCAAAGTCAAACTGACCACCAACCACGGCGTCATCGTCCTGCAACTGAACGCCGAAAAGGCCCCGCTGACCGTGGCCAACTTCCTCGAGTACGTGCAGGCCGGCCACTACGAAAACACCGTGTTCCACCGCGTGATCGGCAACTTCATGATCCAGGGCGGCGGTTTCGAGCCTGGCATGAAAGAGAAGAAGGACAAGCGCCCGAGCATCCAGAACGAAGCCGACAATGGCTTGCCGAACAAGAAGTACTCGGTGGCCATGGCCCGCACCATGGAGCCGCATTCGGCTTCGGCGCAGTTCTTCATCAACGTGGGCGACAACAGCTTCCTCAACCACACCGCGAAAACCACCCAGGGTTGGGGCTACGCGGTGTTCGGTGAAGTGGTCGAAGGCCAGGACGTGGTCGACAAGATCAAAGGCGTGTCCACCACCTCCAAGGCCGGTCACCAGGACGTACCCGCTGAAGACGTGATCATCGAGAAAGCCGAGATCGCTGAGTGATACTGCTGATCTCCGATCTGCACTTGCAGGAAGAACGCCCGGACATTACCCGGGCGTTTCTGGATTTCCTCGGCGGGCGTGCGCGCTCAGCCGAGGCGCTGTACATTCTGGGCGACTTCTTCGAAGCCTGGATCGGCGACGACGCCATGACCCCTTTCCAATCGTCCATCTGCGCAGCGCTGCGTGCGCTCAGCGACGGTGGCACGAAGATTTTCCTGATGCACGGCAACCGCGACTTCCTGATCGGCTCGAGCTTCTGCAGGAAGGCCGGTTGCAGCCTGCTGGCGGACCCGAGCGTGGTGCGCTTGAACGGCCAGGCGGTGCTGTTGATGCACGGCGACAGCCTGTGCACGCGCGACGAAGGCTACATGCGCCTGCGCCGTGTGCTGCGCAACCCGCTGACCCTGTTCATCCTGCGCAACCTGCCGCTGGGCACGCGTCACACGCTTGCCCGCAAGCTGCGCAGCGAAAGCCGGGCGCAGACCCAGATGAAAGCCCATGACATCGTCGATGTCACCCCTGAAGAGGTGCCGCGGGTGATGCGCCAACACGGTGTGGCCACCCTGATTCACGGGCATACCCATCGCCCGGCAGTGCATGAGCTGCAGATCGGTGATCTGCCGGCACAGCGTATCGTGCTGGGGGACTGGGATCGTCAAGGGTGGGTGCTGCAGGTGGATGACCGGGGCTTCAACCTGGCGCCGTTCGATTTCCCGGCGCCGGCGGTCTGATACACCGTACTGCCCTGTTCGCGGTCAGTGGCCGCGAACAGGCGCCACGGTGTTCAATGCCCACCACCGGCAGCCGGCCCGGCCTTGGCGGTGAACGGTGGCTTGGCCAGCCAGACCAACAGCACCAGCCCGGCGAAGATCCATCCCATCAGGGTGAAATAGTCCACCGTACTCAACATGTAGGCCTGGCTGTTGACCATCTGCTCCATCCGCGCATACGCCTGAGGCGTGTTGCCGCCCATCTGCTCCAACGCATGGCGGGTCACCGGATCGTAGGTGCTGATGCTCTCGGTCAGGTAGGCATGATGCTGATCGGCGCGGCGAATCCAGATCCAGGTCGTCAACGATGCGGCGAAACTGCCACCCAGCGTACGCAGGAACGTCGCCAGGCCCGACCCGTCGGCAATCTGCTGCGGTGGCAGGTCCGACAGCAGAATGCTCAAGGTGGGCATGAAGAACAGCGCCACGCCGGCGCCCATGAACAGCTGCACCAGTGCCACATGCTGGAAGTCCACCTGGCTGTTGAAACCGGCACGCATGAAGCAACTGGTACCGATAGCCACGAACGCGAGGCCCGCGAGCAGACGCAAATCGAACTTGTGTGCGTACTTGCCGACAAAGGGCGACATCAGCACCGGCAGGATACCGATAGGTGCCACCGCCAGGCCCGCCCAGGTGGCGGTGTAGCCCATCTGGGTCTGCAGCCACTGCGGCAGGATCAGGTTGATGCCGAAAAACCCGGCATAGCCGAACACCAACACCAAGGTACCGATGCGGAAGTTGCGGAACGCGAACAGTCGCAGGTTCACCACTGGATGCTCATCGGTCAGCTCCCAGATGACGAACGCCGTCAAGGCTACGGCCGATATGACCGAGCCGACGATGATGAACCCGGACTCGAACCAGTCCAGATCGTTGCCCTTGTCCAGCACCACCTGCAATGCACCGACGCCGATGATCAACGTGATCAGGCCGACATAGTCCATGGGCTGCCTGCTCAGGTGCACCGGCCGCTTGGCCATCTGCTGACGCACCACAGCACAGGCGAACAAGCCGATGGGAATATTGATGAAGAAGATCCACGGCCAGCTGTAGCTGTCGGTGATCCAGCCACCCAGGATCGGCCCGGCGATCGGCGCCACCACCGTTACCATCGCCAACAGCGCCAGGGCCATGCCGCGCTTGGCCGGTGGATACACGGCGATCAGCAGGGTTTGCGTCATTGGGTACAACGGCCCTGCCACCAGCCCCTGCACCACGCGAAAGCCGACCAGCTCGGGCATCGAGGTGGAAATACCGCACAGGAACGAGGCCAGCACGAACAACAGCGTGGCCCAGAGAAACAGCTTCACTTCACCGAAGCGTCGACTCAGCCAGCCGGTCAGTGGCAAGGCGATGGCGTTGCTCACCGCGAACGAAGTGATGACCCAGGTGCCCTGCTCGGAGCTGACCCCCAGGTTGCCGGAAATGGTCGGCAGAGCGACGTTGGCGATGGTGGTGTCGAGCACCTGCATGAAGGTCGCCAGCGACAGGCCGATGGTGCAGAGCAACAGGCTTGGCGGCGTGAACGAGGCTTTGGAATCCATGATCCACCCTTTGCAATGCGATGCCGCGCCCGCCCTTCAGGGCCCGGCGCAGGCGAATCAGCGCGTGGCCGTGGTACCGGGCGCTGCGCTGTTGTCGTGGATCAACTGGGCGATCATGGCGTCCGCCTCACCCAACTGCTTGTCGTAGACATTGGTGGTGAAGGACGCCTGCTGCGGGGGTTGCTGGGCCAATACCGGCCCGCTCTGGTCGTGCAGATTCACATCGACCACCGTCGACAGGCCGATGCGCAGCGGGTGCTCGCGCAACTGCGCGGGGTTGATGTGCACCCGCACCGGCACCCGTTGCACGATCTTGATCCAGTTGCCCGTGGCGTTCTGCGCCGGCAGCAGGGCGAACGCACTGCCGGTACCAGCGCCCAGGCTGTCGATGGTGCCGCTGTACTTCACCTCGTCGCCGTACAGGTCGCTGGTGATGTCCACCGGCTGGCCGATGCGCATGTGGCGCAGCTGGGTTTCCTTGAAGTTGGCGTCGATCCACAGCTGGTCGAGCGGGATCACCGCCATGGTCGCGGTGCCCGGCTCGATGCGCTGCCCCAATTGCACGGTGCGCTTGGCCACATAGCCGGTCACCGGGGCGATCAAGGTGGTGCGGGCATGGGCCAGATAGGCCTGGCGCAACTGCGCTGCCGCGGCACGTACGTCGGGATGATTGGACACCTGCGTGGCATCCACCAGCGCGGTCGAAGTTGCCAGTTGCTGCTGGGTATTGCTCAAGGCGCTTTGCGCGGAAATCAGATCGTCATGGGCGTGGGACAGCTCTTCCTGCGAGATCGCCCCGTCGGACGCCAGGTTCTTGCGTCGGCCATAGTTGTCCTGCGCGCGTTGCACTTCTGCCTTGCGTGCAGCGACCTGGGCTTTCATGCCGTCAACGTTGCTGTACAAGCCACGCACCTGGCGTACCGCCTTGGCCAGGTTGGCCTGGGCATTCTGCAGGTCGATCTGCGAATCGTTCGGGTCGAACTGCACCAGCGGCTGGCCCTCGTGGACCAGGTCGCCGTCGTCGGCGCCGATGCTGATCACCGTGCCCGTGGTCAACGGTGTGATTTCCACCACATTGCCATTCACGTAGGCATCATCGGTGCTTTCGCTCCAGCGCCCGTACAGCGTGTACCAGGCCCAGACGCCCAGACCGCCGAGCACCACCAGGGCGAGCAGGATGAACAGCCAAAGCTTGCGCTTGCGACGGTTGCCCGGCGCCTTGTCGTTGGCCGACGGCGCTGCGGGCGGTTGCTGGGTGGCATTGGAATCAGTGGCAGTGGCATTGGCCATGGCAGTTCACCTGAAAGGGTTCGGTCGGTGTTGCATCGAGCAGGTCAGTCCGGGGTCTCACGGCGGCGGGTTCACCCAGCGGCGGTACCCAGCGCCAACAGAGGGTCCCCGGAAGCCTGCAGCAGCTTCGTGAGAATCCGTTCCAATTCGACGATTTCTTCGCGTTCGAGCATGCCCACCAGCTCGTTCATGGCATTGGCACCGATGACCGGCAAGCGTGCCGCCAGTGCCTGCCCCTCTTCGGTCAGCACCAGCTGCACCTGGCGTCGATCGGCGTCGCTGCGCTGGCGCCTGATCAGCTGCTTGTGTTCCAGGCGGTCGAGCATGCGTGTCATCGAACCGCTGTCCAGCGCCAGGTAGCGGGACATTTCCGCCGGTGTGTCGATACCGAACCGCGCATTGATGATCAGCACCTTGAATTGCGCCGCGGTTACCCCGTAAGGCACCAGGTGCGCGTCCAGCAAACGGTCCTTCAACGCCGATCCACGGCCCAGCAGCAGGCCCAGATTGCAGGTATGGAAGGTCTCGGGGGTGTAGTGATTCATGGGCTGGCAAGCTGTCCCGACAGTGTGAACACATCTTCGAAACATAATGTTACTGCTTAGGCAGACAATGTCAAGGCAATGGTTAGCTTGCTAACAGATAGATCTGTCGGTCGCTTTCACCGGAAAAATTCACCCGATCCCGATCGTGGCTGGCCAAAGCACGCAACGCTTGGGGCATAATGCTGGCGTTTCACCCGTAGTGGGGGTCTTCATTTCCTTATATGGCCCTCGTTTTCGTCACCCCTCGCCTGCAGGGTTTTCACGCACATGATCAAATCTCTTCGTCCAATACTGCTCGCCGGCCTGATGTTGCCACTGGCACTTCCCATCGCTGCCGCCCCCCTGAACACCACCCTGCCGCCCAAGGTTCAGCAAGCCATCAAGGCCAGCAAGCTGCAGAACGATGCACTGTCACTGGTCATGCTGCCGCTCAACGGCCCCGGCAGCCCGACCGTGTTCAACGCCGACGTGTCAGTCAACCCGGCCTCGACCATGAAGCTGGTCACCACCTATGCAGCACTCGAGTTGCTGGGGCCGACCTACCAGTGGAAGACCGAATTCTTTACCGACGGCACCCTGAGCAACGGCGTGCTCAACGGCAACCTCTACCTCAAGGGCGGCGGCGACCCCAAGCTGAACATGGAAAAGCTCTGGCTGCTCATGCGCGACCTGCGCGCCAACGGCGTGCGCCAGGTGACGGGTGACCTGGTGCTGGACCGCAGCCATTTCGTGCAGCCGCAACTGCCAGCGTTCAACGACGACGGCGGCGACGAAAACGCACCGTTCCTGGTGCGTCCGGATTCGCTGCTGGTCAACCTCAAGGCGCTGCGCTTCGTCACCCGCAACGACACCGGCAAGGTGCTGGTGTCGGTTGAACCGCCGATCGCGACCATCCGCATCGACAACCAGGTCAAGGCCCTGCCCGGCACCAAGTGCACGGGCGACGTGCGCTACAACCCGATCACCCAGGCCGACGGCATGACCGTGGTGGTCAGCGGCCAGTTGGCCGAGGGCTGCAGTTCGCAAACCTACCTGTCGCTGCTCGACCACCAGAGCTATGCAGCCGGCGCGGTGCGGGCCATCTGGAACGAACTGGGCGGCAGCATCCAGGGCGGCGACCGTCTAGGGGCCGTGCCGAAGAGCGCGCGAGTACTGGCGCGGGCGTTTTCGCCGGATCTGGTGGAAATCATTCGCGACATCAACAAGTACAGCAACAACACCATGGCTCAGCAGCTGTTCCTCAGCCTGGGCGAGCGCTATCGCAACGAGGCCGACGGCGACGATGCCAAGGCCGCACAGCGGGTGATTCGTGGGTGGCTGGCGAAAAAGGGCATCACCGCATCGCATCTGGTGATGGAGAACGGCTCGGGGCTGTCGCGTGACGAGCGCGTCAGCGCGCGGGAGATGGCCACCTTGCTGCAGGCGGCCTGGAAAAGTCAGTACGCTGCCGAGTTCATGGCGTCGATGCCGATCGTCGGCATGGACGGCACCATGCGCAAGCGCCTCAAGCGCACGGCCCTGCAAGGTGAAGGCCACATCAAGACCGGCACCCTGAACACCGTTCGCGCCATCGCCGGCTACAGCCGCGACAGCAATGGCAACACCTGGGCGGTGGTCGCCATTCTCAACGACCCACGCCCGTGGGGCGCCTCGTCGGTGCTGGATCAGGCACTGCTGGATCTGTATTCGCAGCCAAAAGCCGCGTCTACTTCGCCCAACATCCAGTAATCCACCCAAACCCTCTGGAAGGGGGGCGCGCTGCTTGCAAAGGCAGCGCCCTCTCTCGGTGAATCACCGCGCCTGAATCTTCCAGGCCCTGTGGATCTTGCCGTTGCGCGCGAAATCCTGATCCACTGTCTGCGCCGTGATGTCCTCGACCGCATAGCGCTCGGCCAAATTGGCGTCCAGCTGGAACTTGCGGAAGTTGTTGGAGAAATACACCACGCCCCCCGGTGCCAACCTTGCGACCGCCAGGTCCAGCAACTCGACGTGGTCGCGCTGCACATCGAACACCCCTTCCATGCGCTTGGAATTGGAGAAGGTCGGCGGGTCGATGAAAATCATGTCGTATTCGTCACGACTGGCCTGTAGCCAGGCCATCACATCGCCCTGCTCCAGGCGGTTCTTGTCCGAGAAACCATTGAGCGACAGGTTGCGCCGTGCCCAATCCAGATAGGTCTTGGACAGGTCGACGCTGGTCGTGCTGCGCGCACCGCCCTTGGCCGCATGCACGCTCGCCGTGGCGGTGTAGCAGAACAGGTTGAGGAAACGCTTGCCCGCTGCCTCTTTCTGAATGCGCAGGCGCATTGGCCGATGATCGAGAAACAGCCCGGTATCCAGGTAGTCCGTCAGGTTCACCAACAACTGCACGCCGCCCTCCTGCACCTGGGTGAACTGGCCCTGAGCGCTCTGGCGCTCGTATTGGCGCGTCCCGCTCTGGCGCTCGCGGCGCTTGATGATGACCCGGCTCTTGTCGATGTTCAGTGCCTGCGGAATCGCCGCCAGGGCGTCGTACAGGCGTGCCGAAGCCTTCTCAGGGTCGATCGACTTGGGCGCGGCGTATTCCTGCACGTGCACCCAATCGTGGTACAGATCGATGGCCATGGCATATTCAGGCATGTCCGCATCGTACACACGGTAGCAATCGATACCCTCGCGACGTGCCCATTTGCCCAGGGTCTTGAGGTTCTTCTGCAAGCGGTTGGCGAACATCTGCCCGCCTTCGCTGAGCCGCGCCTGTTCAACCACGGGCGCGGGCGCCGGGGCCGACTTGACTGGGTTGCCGTTCTTGTTCACTCGTGCATACGGATCGGCCAGCGCTGGCGCGGTATCCACCTGCTCGGCTTGATCACGCGCGGCCTGGCGCTGCTCGGGCGTACGTCGCTCACCGGTGACGAACTGGTCTGGCAGCACCTTGATCAATAGCAGCTTGCACGGCAAAGGGCCGTTCCAGAACGAATACTGCTTGTGGCTGCGGATACCCATGCGCTTGCCCAGGTCGGGGGCACCGGTGAACACCGCCGCTTCCCAGTTCAGGCAGGCCTGGCGCAGGCGTTCGCCCAGGTTCTGGTACAGGTACAGCAAGCTGGCCTCATCGCCCAGCCGCTCGCCGTACGGCGGGTTACAGATGACCAGGCCTTTCTGGTTGTGATCGGGGCGCGGCTCGAACGTCGCCACCTCGCCCTGGTAGATCTTGATCCAGTCGCTGAGGCCGGCGCGTTCCACGTTGTTGCGGCCTGGCTGGATCAACCGCGGGTCGGCTTCGTAGCCGCGAATCCACGAGGCTGGCTTGGCCAACCCGGCTTCGGCCCTTGCCAGCGCCTCGTCGTGCAGCTTTCGCCAGGTGGCGGGAACATGACCGAGCCAGGCGCTGAAGCCCCAGCGCGTGCGCTTGAGGTTGGGTGCGATGTCGGCGGCAATCATGGCCGCCTCTACCAGAAAGGTCCCCACACCACACATCGGGTCGGCCAGTGCGCCGCCCTCGGCAGCGATGCGCGGCCAGCCCGCACGAATCAGAATGGCGGCTGCAAGGTTTTCCTTGAGCGGCGCAGCGCCTTGCTGCAGGCGGTAGCCACGCTGGTGCAGGCTGTGTCCGGACAGATCGAGCGAGAGAATCGCCTCGCCGCGGTCCAGGCGCAGATGCACGCGCAGGTCCGGGTTGAGCTTGTCGACGCTGGGACGCTCGCCGCTGGGCGTGCGCAGCTTGTCGACAATGGCATCCTTGACCTTCAGCGCACCGAAGTGAGTGTTGTCGATGCCCGAACCATGCCCGCTGAACTCCACGGCCAGGGTGCCGTCGGGCAGCAGGTGGTCCTGCCACTCGACATCCAGAACGCCGTGATAGAGGTCTTCGGCATCTTTCATGGCAAAGCGCTTGAGCACCAGCAGCACGCGGTTGCCCAGCCGCGACCACAGGCACAGCCGGTAGGCGGTTTCCATGTCGGCCATGCCGCGCACTGCGGAGGTGTGCTCGCGGGTTTCTTCCAGGCCCAGGGCGGTGGCTTCTTCGGCAAGCAAGCCTTCGAGGCCCTTGGGGCATGTGAGAAACAGTTCAAAACGGTCCGACATGGTACTTCCTGGCCCATTTGGGCATTGATGAGACGGCAAGCGCATTGCCGTCTCGAGATTCAACCAGGCGCCTTACGCAATGGAGCGCCCGAGCGACACCACCGTGGTGTCAATCCACCCCACCTGCCGCCTTGATAAGCGAGAAGCCGAGGCAGAACCTGATTCTGCTGAAAAAGGCATCGCCTGCGCGACCCTTCGTCGATTTTTCACGTCTCTGGAATCGAGATGATTCGCAATGGCATATTGACCTCATTGCATACTGCAAGCCTTGTCTTGGACGGGCTAGCAGTCGAGTGAAGCTTGAAGTACCTGCTTACTTATTGCCCATACCGCGAAATAGTTACGTGCTTATGACAAAACGATCATTCACATCGCGCAGTTCAACGTTTAGAAATCACCTCAGGTCGTCGCCGCAATGGCGAAGACATCACTGCTCGCCACGCCGGCAGCGAGCGCGATACCGGCAGATCATCTGCCTGGCCTCACACGAGGCCAACGGGACATTACAGTCAATAGACAGAGGGCAACACCCTATGAGAAGACTTAAGCGTGATCCGTTGGAACGAGCATTTCTACGCGGATACCAGTATGGCATCCATGGCAAATCACGCG
>Ga0265798_10011113_pt1 | contig 11001 bp, 6 predicted proteins | sample P3T30metagenome_FD_192430 | JGI IMG/M metagenome (GOLD analysis project Ga0265798, IMG submission 192430) | Plant litter microbial communities from East Loma Ridge, Irvine, California - P3 T30 | ecosystem: Environmental > Terrestrial > Plant litter > Unclassified | place: USA: California... | reverse complement strand
ACGAGTCGGGGAGTGACCGCATCGCCGAGGCTGTTGCCGATATCGACTGTGATATCGTCGTCAACGTCCAGGGTGACGAACCGTTTATCGATGCCGGACCATTGGCAGATGTGCTCGAGGTTTTCAAAAACGACCCCGGAAGGCAGATCGATCTGGCATCGCTTATGATCCAGATCACGGACTGGGCCGACATCGAAAGCCCGAACATCGTCAAGGTTGTCACCGATCAAAGCGGGTTTGCCCTTTACTTTTCCCGCTCGGTGATCCCGTATCCGAGAGATAAAGAAGTGGGTGCGAAATACTACCGCCACATCGGCGTTTACGCGTTCCGGAAACAAGCTATCCTCGATTTTGCCTCTCTGCCGATGAAGTCGCTTGAAGCTACCGAAAAGCTTGAGCAAATGCGGTATCTGGAATTCGGGAAGCGTATCCGCATGGTCGAGACGTCGCACGCAGGTATCGGAATCGATACAATTGAGGACTTGGAAAAGGCAAGGGCGATGCTACAGGATTAGTTTTTTGGGCAGAGCGTCGGGTTGTCCGGTTTACCGTTGATCTTTTTTTACCATTAAGATAGTTAAGGGCATTAAGATCAAGGGGAATATATTGTTTAACCATTAAGAAATTAAAGGCGTAAATTCTTGAGATATTGCCTTTCAATCGCAACGATCAGGACTTTTGCTTTAACTTTTTACCATCAAGATCATTAAAAACATTAAACACGTTAAGATTAGGACTTTTGCCTTATACCTTTTACCATTAAGATCATTAAAAACATTCAATGCGTTAAGATTAGGACTTTGCCTTATACCTTTTACCATTAAGATCATTAAAAACATTCAATGCGTTAAGATAATAACTGTTTACCTTCTTAACTACCTTAACGACCTTAACTATCTTAATGTCTAAAAATTTGATCGAACGGTTTTTCAAATTAAGCATCGTCCATTTATTTAACGACCTTAATGTCTAAAAAATTGATCAAAGCCTTTCCATATTTTAAATTATGATAAAAGTTACTCTTCCAAATGGTCATTGTACAAATAATGGTACGCCTCCGTGTTATCCAGGTACGTGCCGTCAAAACCCGCATTAATGATGCGTCTCAGATACGAATCGGCACCGCGGAAGATAATAGCCTTCCATTCCTGGTCCCAGAATTCCACATAATATTCTCCCTCGTAACCCTCGTAATTCTTCTTGATCCATGACGGTTTGCCGATTTTCCAGGACTTGTTCCAGTAGTAGCGCCACTTTTCGGCAGATCCTATGTTCATATAAGCGATCACCAAACGCTTTCCACCGTCTGATTTTGTTTTTAAACTTTCTACTTCGGCCTTCGAGAGCGGTTCGGTATCGTAAAACAAATCGATAATGAGCAAATCGAAATTCGTATCCGACAACGCCTCCAGATACGCCTGTTTGTTCTCGAATTCCTTGGGATTTATCAGATACAGATAATTCCTGACCTGGTCCATATCGGTCACGTCATCCTGGTTCTGGTTCCGGATGCGTTCTGGAATATGCGAATAGCTGTAGTTGGATTTCATCCGGATGAACGGCACGAATCCCGCATCGAGATTGTCTTTAGCGATCTTATTAATTGCGGATGCGTCCGGAATGTATTCCGAAACCAAAATTTTTTTATCGTTCCGGAGCGAGGCCAGCACAGCGATGCGCGCGGAATCCATCTGACCGCTCTCGTTGTAAAACAGTTCCTCGACGCCAAATCCGTCCACGCTTTCTATATACTGGTAATTTTTCCCCTGACGCGGGTTAAGGTTCGTATAGGCCAGGTCGGACCCGTTTTGAGGTATGATCTTAAAACCGGGCTTTGCCATCTTGGCGTATTTCGAGATCTGCCCGACGAATTGCTGCATGGCGATGCCGGCTTCCGATTCGTTTCGGGGAACATCCGCCTGGGCCGCGGTAGGCGTTTCCTTTTTGCTGCAGGAAACGAAAACGATTGATGATAGAATCAGGGTCTGTATGGCTTTGCGGATCATCGATTTGGATAAAGCCCAAAAGTAGGGATTTCCATGCCTTTACCAAGCAAATTTGAACAATCGTATAAAAATTAACGTTCCCAAAACCATAATCGCATTTGCTGCGTAGATGATTTCATAACAACTTAAATAGCAACTTATGAAATCAAGAAACATTCTTTCGACCGCAATGGCAGCCTTCGCGTTGTTTTTCGCAACATCCGCCATAGCGCAGGAAAAAACCGTGATGGTAGGCGGAGCTGCGATGTATCCGTCAAAGAACATCGTTGAAAATGCAGTGAATTCGAAGGATCATACCACGCTCGTCGCCGCAGTCAAAGCCGCCGGACTGGCCGAGACGTTGTCGGGAACCGGGCCTTTCACCGTTTTTGCCCCAGTGAATGCCGCGTTTGACAAACTTCCGAAAGGAACCGTCGAAACGCTATTGAAACCAGAAAACAAAAAAATGCTTCAGGGCGTGCTGACGTATCACGTCGTGGCCGGAAAATGGAATGCGTCCGATATCGCCAAAGCCATTAAGGCCGGTAACGGTAAGGCCGAATTGAAAACCGTACAAGGTGGAAAACTTTGGGCGATGATGGATGGGAAAAAGCTAGTTTTGAAAGATGAAAAAGGAATGAAGTCTACCGTAACCATCGCCGATGTGAATCAGTCAAACGGTGTTATCCATGTCGTGGATACTGTTTTGATGCATGAGTAATTTCTGCCTGGATTGGGAAAGGCCTTCGGAAACGAAGGCCTTTTTTTTTTACTGATCGCTGTATCTTCTGCATTCCCAACGATAAAAAACGTACACGTTCTTCTGTTGCAAACGTCAATGTTGCAACTTCGTTTGAAACACTATCGATTGCAACAATTATCTTGCTGTTAATCGCTAAAATTTAAGTTCGCGCTTAATGTCCTGAATGTTTTTTAATGTTTTTAATGGTTTTTAATGTCCTTAATGGTTTTTAATGTCCTTAATGGTTTAATGTACTTAACGGTAAAAAAAAAGCCTCCGCAAGGAGGCCTGTATTAACTTCTGAGACTTGCGCCCAACTGGCTTTCAAAATTCTTCAGCAATTTCCCCATGATCCTGTCGATCTGCTCATCGGTCAGCGTCTTGGTCGAATCCTGTAAAGTAAAGCTTACGGCGTACGATTTTTTGCCTTCCGGCAGATTTTTCCCTTCATAAACATCGAACAAATTCACGTTCCTGAGCAGCCCTTTTTCCGTTTGGCGGGCCAGGTTGTAGAGCGAATCGAACCCGACGGACTGATCCACAAGCAGCGCCAGGTCGCGCCGTACTTCCGGATATTTCGGGATGTCCGTGAATTTAATTTTATTCGAGACAAATTTGAGCACGGCATCCCAGTTGAAATCGGCAAACAGCACTTCCTGCCTTATATCGAAATGTTTGAGCACCGACTTTTTGACGATCCCGAATTCGACGATCACATCTTCTCCGATCACGAGCGAAATCCCCTCGGAAATCGTATCGGAAACGATCGGCCTTGTTTGTGTTTTCTCGATTCCAAGGCGCGTCAGGATGGCCGTCACAACGCCTTTAAACATGAAAAAGTCCGATGGTTTCTGTGACTCCGTCCAGCTTTCGCCCGAACGATTTCCGGAAACGGTCAGTGTCAGATGCTTTTTTTCGTCGTATCCTAGCAAAACCTTATGATAGCTTTTCCCGAATTCGAACAGGCGCAAATCGGCATTCCTGCGGTTGATATTATAAGAAACCGCTTCCAAGGCCGAGAACAGCAACGATTGGCGCATCACAGCCAGGTCGTTGCTCAGCGGATTCAGCATCGCAACATTGGCTTCTTCCTTCAGCATGTCCGAAAGCTGGATATATTCCGGCGTGGTCAGCGAATTGGCCATCATCTCGTTGAATCCTTGAGAAGTCAGTTGCGAAGCGATAATATTTTGAAGTTTGTAGTCTTCGGTACGTGCCGAATTGGCGACCGTAGCATTGAGTTTTTTCGTGTAGGTGATGTTGTTGTAGCCGTAAACACGCAGGATTTCCTCGATCACATCGATCTCACGGGTCACATCGACGCGGTAAGAAGGAATCGTCAATCCGAGTCCGGCATCCGAAATACTGTTCACTTTAATATCGAGCGACGCCAGGATTTTCTTGATCGTTTCTTTCGGCAGATCCTGCCCGATCAATTTCGCCGCCTTAGAAAAATTCAGTACGACAGGGAAATCTTCTATTTTTTTCGGATAAAGATCGATCACGTCCGATGTCACTTCTCCGCCGGCCACTTCCTTAATAAGCAAAGCCGCTCGCTTCAGCGCATATTCGGTGATCGTCGGATCGATGCCGCGCTCGAAACGGAACGAAGCGTCGGTATTGAGTCCATGGCGTTTGGCCGTTTTTCGTACGGAAATCGGATTAAAGTAGGCGCTCTCGAGGAAAATTGAGGTCGTGGTTTCGGTCACGCCGGAATTCTGTCCGCCGAAAACACCCGCTATGCACAGCGGACCTTTGTCATCGCAAATCATCAGGTCTTCCGCGTGAAGCGTGCGCTCGACACCGTCTAACGTGATGAATTTTGTCCCGGCTTCTGCCGTTTTCACGCAGATTTTCCCGTTTATTTTTGAGGCGTCGAAAGCATGCAAAGGCTGTCCCATTTCGTGAAGGACATAATTGGTAACGTCGACGATATTGTTTTTTGGCGTGATGCCGATCGCCTTCAAGCGGTTCTGAAGCCATTCCGGGGAAGCCTTGACCGTTAGTCCGGACATTGTCACGCCGCAATAACGGGGTGCAAGCTTGGTATCGATGACGTTCGCGTCGATCTTCAAAATCCTCTTATCGATGCGGAATGCCGAAACCGATGGCGTAATCATTTCCACATGGACGTTTCGCTGCAACAGCCCGGCACGCAGATCCCTGGCGACACCAAGATGGCTCATCGCATCGGCCCTGTTCGGCGTAAGCCCGATCTCGAAAATCTCGTCATTTTCGACTTTGAATACTTGTGCGGCCGGTGTTCCCGGTTTCAGGTTTTCGTCTAGGATCATAATGCCGTCGTGGCTTTCGCCAAGCCCGAGTTCGTCTTCGGCGCAAATCATGCCCCAGCTTTCCTCATCGCGGATTTTCCCTTTTTTTATAGTAAAAGATGTCCCGTCTTTACTGTAAAGCACCGTTCCGATCGTTGCCACCGGAACTTTCTGGCCGGCTGCAACATTCGATGCGCCGCATACGATCTGAACCGGAGCGTTGCCGTCACCCAGGTCGACAGTCGTAATTTTGAGGCGGTCGGCGTTCGGATGCTGGACGCATGTCAGCACATGTCCGACCACGACGCCTTCGAGTCCGCCCTTTACCGACTGGTATTTTTCAACGACTTCAACTTCAAGTCCGAGATCGGTCAGCAAAGCGGATGTTTCTTCGCTTGTCCATTCGGTCTTGATGAATTGCTTGAGCCAGTTGTAAGAGATCTTCATATGGGAAATTTTAACTTCGTTGAGTTCCGCGCAAAGATAGTGAGGTTGCTTTAAAACCGAAAGTCAAAAGTTGGGCGAATCGCAATAAATATGGTGATTTTTGTGACAGTTGATTCGGGAATTTTTGAGGTGGATGAATTCAAAAAACAAGCTTGTAACCTCTATAGACCTGACAGGTCTAAAAAAATGATCTGTATTTGAAAGAACCAGCTCATTTCACCCTTAGCAAATCCATCAAATCAGCTCCTCAATATGCCTTCTGATGTTTTCCGATATTTTCCGCGTCGGCAAATCGTTGTCGTCATCGCCGAACGGTTCCTCGATTTCTTCGGCAATAAGTTCCAGACTCGACAGCACATAAAAGATGAAAACGACCACTGGCGCTACGTAATATCCGAGGCTGAACGCGTATCCGAACGGCAGCGTAAGCACGTAAATAAAGATGAATTTTTTGATGAAAGCACTGTAAGAGTAGGGGATCGGCGTGTTTTTGATTCGCTCGCAGGCCCCGCAGATATCGGTCAGCGACTGGACCTCCGCGTTTATGATAATGAGTTGGTCGCCGGTGATTTTCCCTTGCTCGTACAAGTTATTTACGCGATCGAAAATCTGCGCCGCGACCTGGTTCGGGCGATGTTTGTGGTGGTCGATTTCAAGGTCCAGGTCATCAAAGAGTTGTTTCCCGGTTTCGGCATCGTTGAGATGCGTGCGCAGAACCGCGGCATAATCCGGGATCAATTTCCTGAAATAGGCCTGGTCTTCCTCAGATTTTAAAATCGCTTTGAGTTTCATCGCCAGATTCCGGCTGTTATTCACTAGCGAGCCCCAGTGTTTTCGCCCTTCCCACCAACGGTCGTAAGCCGTATTCGTCCTGAACACAAGCAAAAGCGAAATTACAAATCCCAACATGCTGTGCATAGTGTTGATGTTCCGGATGTAATTTTTTTCAGACAATTGCCAGTATTCCACCTCGAGCCATCCGATAAATCCGGAATAAATACCAATGCCAAGCATAAGCGGCCAAAGCTTGTGAAACGTGTCCGAACGCTGTACGAGAAAGATGAACGAAAACCAGTCTTTGGTGTTGTAGGAGCGCATTGAAAGTAGTTTAAAGTTTCAGGTTTAAGGTTTAGAGTCTGAGACAAACTTCAAACAAAAATAACTAAAACGTTAAATTCCCCGCAACTTCCCTAAGCGTGATTTCCGAAATTTTGGCGTTGTATTTTGCAATGCTTAGTCGCAACTGCGCATTGACGAAATTGAGTTGGGCCGTGCGGTATTCGATGGTCGGGATGGTTCCGATCCGGTACTTTTCCATCGTAATGTCAAGATTCTGTTTGGCGATTTCGGCGTTTTTCGACTCGAGGTCGATAAGGCTGATGTTCGTCAGATACGTCTGATAGGACGAACCCAGCTGCGACATGATCGCCTGGCTCTGCTGATCGATCAGCAACTTCGAGGTCTCGATCTGCAACTTAGCCACTTTCTCGTTGCGATTCTGGTTGAAGCCGTTGAAGATGTTCAGGTTGGCCGCAACGCCATACGTCCATCCGTTGGCCGATGTGCGTTGGGTAAACCCGAGGCTGTTCTGGGTTTTAGCGAAATTGTAGCCTGTGTTGACGCTTACGACCGGATAGCGATTGCCTTTGACGGCCTTCAGGTTGTATTCCGCGATCCGTTTGTTGATAAGCTGTACCTGCAACGCCGGATTTTGCTTCTGAGCCAATGTTTCAAGGTCCGGAAGCAGCAAGGTGTTATCCGAGGTAATTTCACCGATTACTTCAAACGGTGTTTTCGTGTCACGAGCCAAAAGTTCGTTCAGGAAAATCTTAGAGTTGGCGAACGTTTCCATCGCCCGGAGCAGGTTCGTCTGGTCCGTATTGAGATCGACCTGGGCGTTCAGCACCTCGAGTTTGCTCGATTTCCCGATCGTAAACCTGTTTTGGGCCAGTTCCACGCGCGAACGGGAAATGATGAGCGTAGTATCCAAGGCAGCCAGTTGCTGTTTTTGCTGGACGAGATCGAAATAGGCGGTCAGCACGTCCGAAACCCGCGTCATGATCATCAGCTGCAGTTCGGCCTGGCCCTGTTTCTGGATTTCCTTGAGACGGTCGTATCGGGCGAACATGCCAAGGCCGTCAAAGATCGTCCATTCGAGCGCGGCCCCGTAGTTCAGGTTGGAATTCCGGGCGTTGTCAAGCTGTTGCTGGGTGCCGTCGTTGCGGATCTGTTCGCTGCTCTGTATACTGTTGTTGTCGACGAAGTTCGCCGTGACACTGGGCAGAATTCCGGCGTTGCCGATCGTCCGGTTCGTCTCGTCGATACGCAGGTCGGTCCTGGAAATACGGATGTCGAAATTGTTCTCGACGGCTATTCTTACCGCTTCTTCAGGCGTCAGCAGTTCCTGGGCGTTTGTCATACAGGCCACAAAAAAGGCAAAAAGGGTAATCAGGATTTTCATAGTGAAGACTGGCTTTCTTTTTCGTATTGTTCGGCATTGGCGAGTTCAGGCCGGTGGACGCGCTCACGTGACCAGAGCGAGTAAATGGCGGGAATGACAAAAAGGGTCAGAACAAGCGAAAAAACGGTCCCGCCTACGATCACGATTCCCATTCCCATGCGGCTGGTGGCGGCGGCTCCAAGCGACATCGCGATCGGCAAAGCACCAAGGGCGATGGCAAGACTGGTCATCAGGATCGGACGCAGACGCGCTTCCGACGCCTCCAGGATGGCCTCGGTTTTGGTGCGGCCCTGTTCGCGCAGCTGGTTGGCGAATTCGACGATCAGGATTCCGTTCTTGGTAACGAGTCCAATGAGCATCACCGTTCCGATCTGGCTGAAGATGTTCCACGTCTGACCGAAAAGCCATAGTGAAAGCAAAGCACCTGCGACGGCCATCGGTACGGTCAGGATGATGATAAAAGGATCGAGAAAGCTTTCGAACTGAGCGGCCAGTATCAGATAAATGAGCAACAACGCCAATCCGAAAGCGAACAAGGTATTTGATGAACTTTCTACGAAGTCGCGCGATTCGCCTCCAAGATCGGTCGTGAACGAATCGTCCAGCACTTTGTCCCGGATGCGGTCCATGGCGGCTATACCGTCGCTGATCGAGTTTCCGGGAGCCAATCCGGCGGAAACCGTAGCCGACATATAACGGTTGTTGTGATACAGCTGAGGCGGATTGCTTTGCTCGTTCACACTGACCACGTTGTCGAGCTGGATCAGCTGGCCGCTGGTGCTCTTGACGAACATCGAAGTAAGGTCAAGCGGCTTGGAACGGTCGACTTCTTCGAATTGCCCCATGACCTGGTATTGTTTTCCGTTTCGCATGAAGTATCCGAAGCGTTGTCCGGAAAGCGAAAGTTGTAGCGTCTGAGCAATATCCAGAACCGAAATCCCGAGGCTCTCCGCTTTTTCGCGATCGATCGTCACATTGAGTTCGGGTTTGTTGAATTTCAGATTGACATCGGAGTTGGAAAACGTCTCGTCATTGTTGACTTCTTCCATAAACTGAGGAATCTTTTCCTGTAATTGCTGAAAGTCCGGAGCCTGAATGATGTACTGGATCGGGAATCCGCCGCGACGGTTGACTGCAATCGTAGGCGATTCCGATACATTGACACGAGCCTCGGGATAGCGCTTGGTCCATTTGGTAAGGTCCGCAGCAATGTCTCTCTGGGCCCGGTCGCGGTCTTCAGGTTGGGTCAATGCTATCCGGATACGACCGCTGTTAACAGCTGACGAGCCCCATCCTGGCGACGTAATTACCAGCGACACCTTCTTTTCAGGGATCGAATCGTCAATGAGCTGTGACATTTCGGTCATGAACCGATCCATATACTGATATGTCGCGCCTTCCGGCCCTGTAATGTTCACTCCGACGAAACTCCGGTCGTCATACGGTGCAGTTTCCTTAGGCAAAATGGAAAAGAAGAGCACGATAAATCCGAGGCAGATGATAATGATCGGAAAACTAAGCCATCTGCGGCCCATAAAGTTTTTGAGCGATGACGCGTAGCCTTCGTTCAGTTTGACGAAATACGGCTCGGACCATTTGTAGAACTTCGATTTGTTATGGGCAGAATCGGCTTTCATCAGGTAAGCGTTCAGCATCGGCGTAAGCGTCAGCGATACGAAGGCGGAAATCAGTACGGCCGCCCCGATGACGACCCCGAATTCCCGGAAGAGCCGCCCGACGAAACCTTCGAGGAAAATGATCGGAAGGAATACGGCGGCAAGCGTGACCGAAATCGAAATGACGGCAAAGAAAATCTCGTTCGACCCGCGAATAGCCGCTTCGATAGGCGACATGCCTTCCTCGACTTTCTTGAAGATGTTTTCGGTAACGACAATCCCGTCGTCGACGACGAGTCCCGTGGCCAGAACGATGGCCAAAAGCGTCAGAACGTTAACCGAAAATCCGAGCAGGTACATGATAAAAAACGTCCCGATAAGCGAAACCGGGATGTCAATGAGCGGCCGGAACGCAATGGCCCAATCGCGGAAAAACAGGTAGATGATCAGGATGACGAGCACGAGTGCAATGGCTAGCGTCTCGACGACTTCCGTGACCGATTTCTTGATAAAGACCGTGTTGTCGATCGCGATGTTGAGCTTTAGGTCTTTCGGAAGCGTATTTTTGAGTTGGTCGTACTGCTTGTAAAATTCGTCGGCGATGTCGATGTAATTCGTCCCCGGCTGAGGCACGATCGCCAATCCGACAAGCGGCAAGCCCGATTCGCTCATCTTCGTCTCTAAATTTTCGGGTCCTAGTTCCGCTTTTCCGACATCGCTCAAACGTACGATTCGCTCGCCCTGCGCAAGGATGATGATGTTATTGAACTGCTCAGGTTCGGATAGATTTCCCATCGTTTTTACGAGCAATTCCGTATTGGTCCCGGTGAGTTTTCCCGATGGCAGTTCGATGTTCTGGGCGTCAAGGGCATTTCTGACATCCGATACCGTCACGCCATACGAAGTCAGTTTTACGGGATCGAGCCAGATGCGCATCGCATAGCGTTTCTGTCCCCAGATCTGAACGGACGAGACGCCGGCAATCGTCTGAAGGCGTTCGGCAATCACGTTTTCCGCATAATCGCTGAGCTCGAGAGGGTCGCGGGAATCGCTCTGAACGGTCATCGTAATGATGGGTTCGGAATCGGCATCGGCTTTTGAAACGACCGGAGGCGCATCGATATCCTGCGGCAGGCTTCTCACGGCCTGTGAAACCTTATCGCGCACGTCGTTGGCCGCTTCTTCCAGGTTTTTTTCGAGTTCGAACTCCACCGTGATGTTGCTCGAACCCTGGTTGCTCGAAGAGGTTATGTTGCGGATTCCGTCGATCTGGTTGATCGCTTTTTCAAGTGGCTCGGTGATCTGTGATTCGATGATATCGGCGTTGGCGCCCGTATAGCTTGTCCTGACGGAAATCTGGGCCGGGTCGATCGACGGGAATTCGCGTATGCCCAGATACGTAAAACCGACAACGCCAAAAAGGATAATGGCGAGGTTCATCACGATCGTCAGGACCGGACGCTTGATACTAAGCGTT
>Ga0265798_10011111_pt1 | contig 11003 bp, 10 predicted proteins | sample P3T30metagenome_FD_192430 | JGI IMG/M metagenome (GOLD analysis project Ga0265798, IMG submission 192430) | Plant litter microbial communities from East Loma Ridge, Irvine, California - P3 T30 | ecosystem: Environmental > Terrestrial > Plant litter > Unclassified | place: USA: California... | reverse complement strand
TCGGCCGATTCGGTCGGGAATGCTGTTGGGCTGCTCGGCTCTGCTGGTGGATACGAAGAGGAAGAGCATGAAAGAGATGTAGAAGTAGGTATGGGCCGAGGGGTATCGAAGTTGGTCAGCTACCACAGATAAGAGGTAGTATTGGCCTATAGATCAGCACCGGTACAAACAAGCTTAAGAAATATGCATACCTTCGCCATCCAAGCTAAGAGCGAGTCGAGCGAGGATAGTGACCTCGGCTGCTTTAGGGTTGAATTCGATGATACCAGTCTGCTCTCCAATTCGAGCAATACAGGATGTACCCAGGTAGTAGACCGCAGCGTGCAAAAGCGTGCGGTTCCAGGTGATGACAGGCCCATCAGCAGACAAAGTCTTGACTGCAATCCTGTTCCTCAATTCGGCCACAATCGTATCAGCCCCAGGCATGCCAGTATGAACATGCTGGTCAATGGCAGCCTTGATACCACCTGCTTCGAGGGCTTCGGCGTAATCGGCTCGGACGATGGGGTATCGCTGCATCTCGGGTAAGAGGTGGTCTAATCCCCTATGCGGATCAGGGAGTGGACCGTCTCGAACGGGGAAGGCGGACAGGGCGATATTGCGTAATTGGACGCAGTTGGGTGGAATGGCGGTGGTGAACGAATGATAGTATTCGTCCAAGAACTCGGGGAAGTCGTGCATGAGGACACAGAACAATCGGCAGATTCCTCGGTACATGCTTCGAGACGAGTGAGTCATTTCGCCCTGCTTGAGGAAAGGTTCGGCAAATCGCAAGAGCCACATGAGGCACTTGTGGTAATCGGACCAGGAACCTTCGATGTCGTCAAATAGCAACAAAGGCATGAATGATCGATGCGAGACAATCGACATCCAGCCAAAGGCGAATCGAGGAGCAAAGACTGGCTGAGTAGTACCCAATACTTTGGCCAGGACGCGAAGACATCCTCGTCGGAGCGGCGAGAACTGTTCTCCCAGTTGGTTAAGCTCGCTGAGCAGACTGGTAAAGATTCTAGTCCACGGTCGCTGATCAAACTTGTCGCCCAGCTCCATATGTCGTTCAATCAAACAGTACGAAAGGATAGTGATGATCTTTCGGAAATAGTAGCTCGATCGAGCGAGGTCAGGAACAGTGGATCGATTATTGTTGTACTGGTTCTTGACGATAAGAACCATCAATTTCGCAAGCGAGTCCGTGCCGATGGATGCGTTGTCTTCTTGACCAACCTGACCGAAACTGTCGACTGCGACATGGATGGCCATCTTGTAAAATGCAGTCGTAATGTCTTCGCCGATGAGGATACCTTCGTCATGCAAGTAGGTGATATACGGCCTGAATGCAGTCTCGATGTTGGGGCTGGTCTTATACGTACGGACCCAATCGAGGAAAAAGTGCTTGAGCTGAGCCTGCTTCTTCTCATCGATAACGATCGGTTCCTCATCTGATAGCGGTGTATGCCTGGGTGCCGGTCGTGGAATTTCGGAAACCTTGGATCGCCTCAAGGATGATAGCAAAGAATCGATACCTCGGTCCGACATGCCGTTCTCCTGGAGCTTGAGCATGGAGGTCAAGGTATGGACAAAAGCGTTCCTGCTCGACAAGGGTGATTCGCCGGTAGAGATCTCTCGGACGAGCTCGGTAACGAATTCGACTTCGGCTCGATCCAGAGTGTTTCTCGAAAGCATCTGCGACATTCGTCGATCGAGTTCTTGGATAGCAACCATATTGACCTGGATCAAAGTGATAGTGACGGGTACATTGAGTTTACGCTATTTATTAGTCCAGTCACGTGTGTATCATGTGCGAAAACTTACAGAGTCCTCGGCGTGGATGAGCCAATCTTTGACTTCCTTGTCGACAATAGGAGCGAGTCCACAAAGACTCTGTAGCAGGTTGACATATGTTTCACGACCCAAGTTCAAGTCTGATCGATATAGTAGCTGAACGACCTTTTGAGCGATACCCAGGGCCGCGGCCGGCTGGTCACCTTGAGCGACCTGACTGATGATATGATTAACATGACCAACACAGGATCGCAAAGGATGATCGATAGGCAATTCGGATAGAGATCGAGCGGGGGCAGAGGCGATAGTCAGGTCGACCCTTGCTGCGAATTCCTGGAAAGTCTGGACAGCCTCTTGAACGGGCATCGCGCGAGGACGTGGCGAAGGGCGTCTGGTATGCGAATCCAGTTCCTGTTGGTACCCTGTCCTTTCATGCTCAGAATCTCGGTTTCTGCCATGACCGTTGGCGGCGTAAGGTCGAGGTTGTTCGACGGGCTGTTCGGCAAAGTCCTCGTAAACTCGGGTTTGCTGTGGGAGGAGACCACCAGGGATCATGCGTAGGATATTGGGTAAAGCTCCAGGAGGAAGTGCGATAGCCACTGATGCCGAGTCGATGTAATGTTGATTCGGCCTGTGTTCCAAGTGCTCTCGTCGGGAAGCAAAGTGAGCAGCCAAATTTACATCGATGTCTTTGCTCGCCTTATCAACAGTCAAGCTCTTGAGTACGGCAGTGGCGGCTTCGAGGTTGTCGTCGACAATACCGCTGACGATATGATCGGGCAGACCGGACTCGGGGTAGCCGACAGCGATAAGTGCTGTTCGAATACTGGAAGTCATTCGCTCGCGCAAAGGATCCTTGCAAGTGACCATGGCGAGATTGCCAGCCAGATTCTTGACCATGAGCTGAGCGGCATGACGCAATTTCGCAGAGTCGCCTTCGGTTGAGTAGTCCTTGGCGAGTAAATCTCGAGTCGATATGCCAGCGATAGTGACGGATCGCTCTACGACTGGAGAAATCATCTCCCGGATGGCGAGACTGGTAGCGTCGTGAACAGCTCGCTTGGCAGAGTTCATCTGGAAGAATGGGAATTCGGGAGTGAAGTTCATGGCATCGGGTAGTCGAGCCAAGAGCTCCTCTGTACGCTGGATAAACCACTCGTTGACTTCGGCCGGGGCTTCGCCGTCGCCTGGGAATGTGCGCATACGCACACCATCGGTTCGAGAGCCGCTCAACATCTCTGCCAAAGACTTCCTGTACTCCTGCTCCAACCGGTCGGGAACATCGCCTTGTGGTTGCGTGGGTGCGACACGATTTCGAAGGATTGTCGAAGGTTCAACGGCATTCAAGGCCACTTCGAGTTTGGTAAACAGAACTTCGATCTCGAATTTCAGGTTGAGTCGGACTTCGGGGAAGGTATAGATCTCGACCAACAATCCAAGCATGGCGGATAACCATGGATTGGGAAGATGGAAGATTATGGATTCCTTGCAGGAGGCGAGGACATTACAGACAAAGGGAATAGCGACAATTAACCGCTTGTTGTCGTAACCTTGAATAAGGATATCCTTGATAGACAATTCTCGCATCCGGATAGGCTTGTTGCGTGCCAAAGTGATTCTACCGAGCCAGAGCGCGATCGTCTTGAGGCTCGCTCGCTGAGAAGAGGACGACATAGTAGCGTCGGCATTAATCAGGTCTCGGGTCTTTCGGTACGTTTCCCATAGAATGTGCTTCTCCAACACCGGCGAGTTAAGGAGATCGATGATGTTCATGTAGATCTCGTGTCGGTTTTGCTCCAGGCTGACTCGAACTTCGATAAAGTAGTTGGCGAACCATCGCGAGTATTGATCATCGAAGAGTTCCAATAGATCACGCGATTTTTGTTCGTAGTTGCTTGGAGCGATCTGATTGATAATGAACATGATTGCGTCCTTCTTCTTGGGCTCGGGTTCCACGAACTCGTCGTAGCCTTCTTCGACGAGGATCGGTAGTCGCAAGGCCGGGAAAGCCAATTTGACACCACCTTGCGAGTCGAGTTCTGCGCGCTCGGCGAGAGCTTTCGTGATATCGTCAACGAGCTCCTTGTGTGTGAGACTTAGATTCTCGATCGCCTTGAGGGAACGGCATAGCCCCGGGAAGTCGACAAGCGAGCCTCGAAGAGCAGAAATGGCATAGACACCGAAACTATAGGTCGGCTTGGTGATATCGGTCTTGCAAGCATCGAGGAGATAGCGAGTAGCGACAAAGGCTGGAATATCTTTGATCAACCCACTGGCGATAAGTGATCCAAACAAGACACTAGTCATGGCGAGTTGTTTGGGCGGGTACCTGTCGAGGAACTGGAACTCGTTAAACAACAAGTGTAAACAGCCTGAAAAGAATTCGCGGTCGGCAGGGTCGTTTGACGCCTGCATGCGCTTGAAATCTTGGAATCGCTGATCCACCGTCACTTCTCCATCGTACATGGCCTGGAAAAAGTCGTCGTATCGAACAGCCTGATCCTTTGTGGTCTTTGTTTCCGAGAATCCCTGTTCCTCTTTGCTGCCGGGGTACAAGTTGAGTAGACTGGGATGCAAGATGAGGATATCGGTTCGCATATGCTTGAAACGTGAGACGTCCTCGGCCGATAGGTTGGAAGCGTTTCTGATGACACGGATGAAAATCGAGTAGGTAGCGGGTAAGAGGGGCTGACACGCAGCATCATCTTCTTCCTCGTCTTCGAAGAGTTGGTCACGACGAGCGAAACCATCCCTGATCTTGTTTTCGACGAAATCAAATATACTCTGCAAGAAATCTTCGCCCATGTGATCAATGGTGTCGGCCAACCAAGTTTCGAGATCTAGGAGTTCCCGTTCGGCACTAATGGCTGCGACATCCAGCATGAGTTGTAGATCGTCGTGGCCGAGTAGCCTGTCTAAGATCTGCCCAGTCAGCAATCTGATTTTATGTTGTTATGGGATTATACACTCACGCTTAATTCCTCTCCTAGCTGGACGACACGCCCGATGCGGGTCGCATCTTCGAGATAGAAGTCCAGCAAACGGTCCATGAATCCCTGAGGATTGCTTTCCCACAATTGATGGAAGACCAATGTCGTAGACTTGCCTTCGTGGTTTCCAGCAAGGTAATCGCTCCATAACTTTTCTCGGGCTCGATACGCACGGCCAGTCAGGGGTTTCTGAATCGTCAGTTATTTATTGCTTTGCTGATGATATTGACTCACTCCTAGCTTCTCCAAACCCAGGATGACGAGCTCAGGAGCGACCTGGAATCCAGAATCGAGCAATACACTCGCGACTTGAACGGCATCGTAGAGTCCCGCATTGCTCTCATCCGCCTCTCCCATCTCGAATACGGCAACAATAACAACGATGAATCCCATGATGTTATATATTCCGGCGCACTGGAGCTCGTCCGCCTCAATCTGCGCTTGTTCAGGTAATTTCGAGTTGTGTGAAGGAGGGTCGACGACTCGAGCGAACGTAGCTGGATTAGATGATTCGCGCTGTGTGAAGATTGGGAAGTGGTCGGGTGGCTTGTCGGTGATGCCCTTGACCATGGCCAATAGGGAATTGATGTTGTCCCACAAGGGCGCATCGATAGAAGCGGGGAGTAGTCCGGCGACCGCAGGAACTGGGCTCTGGGGAGTGAATAGGATGATGTTGGTCAAAAGAGGAACAGCATGCGGACTGTGGACCAGGCCTGGGAGATCGAAGGATTTCACAACTTCAGACCATGCGATACCGGGCTGGATGTTAGCTCATTTGTTATGATATTTAACTCACAATCTGGGCCAAGACCTCGACCACTTTGTGAATATCGATCAGTCTCTTTACGCTCAGTCCCTCCAAGAGACCGTGGAACGTCCTTGTCATCTCGAGATTGCGCAATTGCAAGTCGTCTGATTCCAATATCCATGGTCTCCACCATCTCTGTATGATTGCCTCCACCGTCTGATTGTCGGTCGTGAGTTCGCCAAGCTCGAATAAGATGTGCTCCAATGGTATACTCTCTGGAGTTCGAGGAGGTCCGCCGGGTGACAAGGCGGTGAGGGTCTGTAGGACGAGAGCGGTTGATTGGAATTTACGGTTGAGTCCTTGTATGAGACCTGCTCTGCGGTATGTGTCGAGCACTGCTGGATGTGGGGCTGTTGGATTTGTAGGGGTTGCGGGGCGGGAGTTGGCACCTTCGCTAGGAGCGGATCGTGGGTATATTGCGAGCAACAAATTCCTGGCTTCCTGCATCGAGATGTCTTCAGAGAATAAGGGGTGGTTAGGGCTCGATTGATAGGTCCAGAAATTGCTACCTGGGGCTGCATGCAGCTCTGCCAGTGTCCCGTCGTACGCCTGATATAGGATTTCCGTGAGCTGCTTGTGCGAGGGGTGCGAAGAAGGGAAGGTATTCGTCGCGGCGAGTGCGTATGCTGCGAGGGAAAACAGGAATTGAGGAGGTAATCCAAAGAGTCGTAGGGATGGGATCGGCAGACATGTCGAGTTCATGGGCGACATAACGGCGTAGGCGAATTGAGGGGCGAGGTTGACATCTCGAGCAGCCCTGGCAGCTTCCGAGACGAGAAGACGCCAAGCAACAGCCGGCGCACCATGCGTTGGGAGATTATGAGGTGGTGCTGCTGGATCTTCCTTATATTGTTGAAAGTGTTGGCTCAACCCTTGGATGTAGGGATTGGCGACCATGCAGACTCTGTTGAGAAGGTGATAGTACATTTCGGGCCCATTGGAGGATACGAGCTGTTTTAAAGTCAGCTAACATGATCAAAGGAAATAAACATGTGACAAGAAGACTTACATCCCTAAGCTCTTTAGAGGCCTTTTCAAAGCTCTCATCCGTCAAGGTAGTCAACAGAAACACGATCTGAGCCTTGACGATTGATGCTGCGCCATTGTTATTCCTTGTTCCTCCACCGATACCGCCTGCACTAGTGGGAGGGTTGAGTCCGCTTGCATTGCTCGTACCGAAACCGGGCGGAGGACCAGTTCTGGCGGCCCCACCTCCCAGTCCGGGAGGAGGGAGTGACATGTGTGATGAAGTTGTAAGGGCCAGAAAGGAGTTTATAGGAGGTGGCCGAGAGCGGTTATCATAAATAGTCCATTCCCGTTGATGATTCGGGCCTGGACGGAGGTGTGATTATTGTCGGTGTAACTCTTTGCAATAAGTGTGAACTGCTCCTGGCTGAATCGTATGGCCGGCGTCTACCGTGTTGTTGATATACAGTGGAGAGATGTAAGAGAACCTGGTAAGGATAGGTTGTTGTCTATTGTGTACTATGATATCCAGAGTAATAGTGAGTACTCGTAGTAGCAGCAACACACACACTCGCGGAGTTATTAACGTTTCAGATCACTGTGGCACTTTTTCATCAGAGTATCACATCCAGATCTCTCACCTCTCTCAGCCTCAACAAGCATTCATCAGAGTCGGAGATTGGCCCAGGGGAAAAGTTCTATTATCAGGAAGCGCAGATGCATAGCCCTCATTGGAGAAGCTGCAGCATGATGGCCGGGAATTGTAGGGTCTCACCTGACACTCGACATCCTGCCGATGCGATTGCTCAACCGTAGCGTCAGATAGCTTGCCCTTTCAGCATGAGGACGACACGGATACAACGAGTCGAGTAGCCAGCAGTAGTAGCATATGCCGGTCAAATCATTGAGGTATATGTTACTGCATAAGGCGCCAAGGAAGCTGTTGCCACCCAGCGGCCCGCGCCGCCTGAGATCCCCTTAGATGTCTGAACCTGTCTATCATTATACACCACCCTTTACATCTTTGTCACCTAGCAGAAATACCGCTAGAGCGGTCTAGGCATCATGTCTGAGCGTAAGGTATTGAACGTAAGTACTCCCACTTATCCACAAGGCTTTAGCTAACGATAAATAGAAATAGTAAGCTTGACAAAACCATTCTCAAACGGTGTACGCTAACATATAGCTTCCCTCCGGACTATGATCCGTCAAAGATCAAGAGGAGAAAGGGAGGTGGTGGAAAAGATCCTCAGATGACTATCCGACTCATGGCCCCCTTTTCCATGAGATGTAACAAGTGTGGTGAATATGTTTGTAAGTCCCCTTTTCCTGCCACCGAGGCTTTTACTAATCTTGTAGGGAAAGGAAAGAAGTTCAATGCTCGTAAAGAAACAGCAGTCGGTGAAGAGTACTATGGGATCAAGATCTTCCGTTTCTACATCGTAAGTTTGTTTCCCTCAAAAAGAGAGACGAAGTTGACAATCAGAAATGCACATTATGTTCCTCCGAGATTACATTCAAAACCGACCCAAAGAACGCCGACTACGTCTGTGAACATGGAGCTACGCGTAATTTCGAGAATTGGTCAGACGCCGACCCCAATGGGAAAGTTGGGTTCGTGCCCGACGCGGCGGCCGACGATGATTACGATTCAGATGGAAATCTAGTGGAGAGCAAGACGAACGATGCTATGGCAGATTTGGAGAGGAGTCAGGAACAAAGTCGGAGGGAAATGGAATTGATGGACGAGCTGTCGGATTTGAGGTACGTTATATCTCGTGGTACGCGGAGTCAACTGACAAGGTAGGCAGAGAAACGCTAGGATGGAGTTATCGAATGCGAATGCCGACCCCGAATCGCTTCTGAACGCTCTTCATGCCGAACGCGAATCCGCCGCTGAGGAACTAAAGCGAAAGACTGAACAGGAAGAAGACGACGCGATGGTAGCTCAGTATTTCGCAAAGATCCCGACGACAACGGCTGGGAATGGAAAGGGCAAGGGCAAGGAGAAGGCTATCCCAGAGGATGGAGAAGGATCAGAAGCTGGCTCGGACTCGGACGAAGGAGATATCGGTCTACCGCCTGCACTGACCGTCAAACGTCGCCCGGCACCTACCTCGACATCGGGATCAGGGAGGGCAGAACCTTCAGTGGCGGCTTTATTGGCGGAAAGAGCAAAGGCAAATGGTGCGCCGGAACCACCGGTCATCGTGACCAGTTCCGTACCCAATCCTGCTCAGGCTAAGAGGAAGAGAGAGGGAATGCAGAAGTTGTTGGGGATTAAGAAAAAGAAGTGATTAGGATTCGTTCTTCACCTGTGTGTTTCGACATATATGTATTTGTGCCATTTTTTCAACCTCACGGTCCTGACCGAACATCGTGGCGGTCAAGCTCATTTCCTTGACTCATTCTCTCATTCCTTCACTGGTGGATACACAAACAAAGGATGTGCTCCGTGTTCACATAAAGGGGGGAAAGGCTCCACTTTTACTTGAAAGGATACTCAAAGCCGCTGCTGTCAATAACACCAAACCCCTGCACACGGTTGTACTTTAATCATACGATCGACATAATCATGACCTCGACTAATCCCCCAACCAATATCGCTGAAGCCGTCGGAGCAGAGAGACTAGCTCAAGCCAGGTCAGCTCCTACCTTGGTTCGCCCATACCTCGGCTGACACATTTACAGGCAGAACGCGCTAGAATACTATCGTTCTCTTGGAGCAGCACCGTACGAACAATCATTCCCGCTTGGAGATGAGAAGGACGTCCGATTCATTTCGGTATCATTCTGGCCAAGGAAAGACCCGAACGTGAGTTCTGAACACGTAATGATGCCCAAGCTGATGGATAGTTCGATGATATTGTATCCTCCGTGCGTATCTACCTCAAGCGACAATCTGTCCATCCAGAGGCTCATAGTGGGTCACGGTTCCGTTTGTTTGCTTGAGATGCTGACTATCTTCAAGCCGTGACCGCAACTGTCCTTGTTCAAGATGGCTATCAAACCCATGTGTTGGGAGTCAACAACCTTTGTCGACCTGGTACTCTGCACGCTTGCCTTGGTGAGGTAAGCCTCCAGTCAATGCTGATAAGCTAGAACCTATCGCTGGCAAGATCGAACCAGGAGATTCTGAGTGGTCCGTCCATTCCCGAAGCACCTCGGTTCTCAGCTGATAGTCAGGACCACATGGGAGCACGAATGTGCAGAAGAAAGAGGGATTGTACCTGGATATCCCTTTAAGTCTCTGCAATTCCTCACTAAAGGGTTCGCAGCCGAGAAAGCACCCAGGTAGATGGAAGGTATTATCGGAAACTGATCCTTAGCTGCCTTGTTTCCCGTACTTTCGTCATTGAAGCCTTCTTGAGGACTCAGGACGCCATATTCGATCCGAGTACCATGAAACCGAACAAGCTAACGTCGGTAAGAGGAGCTATGTTCCTTCAATAGGGAAAGATACTGGATCGTACAGACCGAGATTGGGGTGGTTCAGCAGACGCACACCAGAGTGGATGACTTGGAGGAGTATCAAGCCAATAAGTCAATTCTTATAATATACGCACATCATTGACCTCTACAGATGAAAGCAGCCGGTATGCATACCTGTCCTGGCTCCTCCAAGCTGGTAGTCAAGGTCCATCAACTTCATCGAGCTTTAGCCCGAGAAGGCGCTACCTTCGATAATGGCTTGATGGATGCTCTCGATCTATCCACCTTCCAGGCTACAACGTATTCAGATATGATGATGCCTTTGTTGAAGAAACCTGATAGCGTTACTGTTCACGTCTCCGACCCGAAATATACCACGGATGAAGGTATCGAAGCGATCGACGTGGAAATGCACTATGGTGACCCTAATGGCAGTGGCAAGACCGTATGTTCACCCCCTATTTGTTCCATTAGAAACCTCTGATTAGCGTAGAAGATTCATAGCGTGCTAAGGGTACCACAGAACAGTAAGAACCAAAACAGCTCGTCGGCTGATGTTGCAGAGCAAATTGCCGTCATCCCAATCTTTCTGGTCGATGGTGTCGGTTACAACACTCTGATTGTCAAGCAGTGGCAGCCGGGGTGTGGAAGTGGAGATCGAGCTGAAGCATGGTGCCTTGGTGAGTTAGTTGCCTGGCTCAAAGCATCATTCAACGATGTGAAAGGATTTCCAACAGGATCATGTGGAGATGGTGAACCTATCGAGTCAGTCACCTCCGCGATCCGTCTGGTACTGATGACTCAGGCAATCGATCGTTCGCCTCGTCGGCGTCCACACCACTCATCAGTACGATGAGAGAGACATCCGTGTACTCTCAAGGACTGGAGTCTTCGATGTCAACGCTGGGCATGTCACCTCTTCACCTATTGCTGTCAAGTACCTGACGGTTTAGGATGACCAACGCCGAGCTCGAGGTCATCGAAGTCGCTTTTCCCCACTTCCTTACGCAGACCGCCAATGAGGT
>Ga0265798_10011110_pt1 | contig 11004 bp, 11 predicted proteins | sample P3T30metagenome_FD_192430 | JGI IMG/M metagenome (GOLD analysis project Ga0265798, IMG submission 192430) | Plant litter microbial communities from East Loma Ridge, Irvine, California - P3 T30 | ecosystem: Environmental > Terrestrial > Plant litter > Unclassified | place: USA: California... | reverse complement strand
GGCGGGCTGGGCTCGGCATCGGCGTGATGACAGTGGTTGCGCTGGGAATCGGGATGGCGGGTGCGGAGCTGCCGGCGACCGCCAGCTCCGTCGCATCGCTTGCGCCATTGGGAGGAGCCTCGCCGCTCGCGCCTTCCGCGTTGCTGATCGGCGAGCCATGACATCGACCAATCGCCTTGTCCTGTGCGTTGTGCTCGCCTTCCTGGCCGCGATCGGAGGCGTGTTTGTCGGGCGTGCACTGTTGCCCCATCCCAAGCAGCCCGGCTCCGCGCTACACGAGGTGCTGCATCACAAGCTTTCCTTGAATGGCGATCAGCAGGCGAAGTTGAAGGTCCTGGAAGACAGGTTCGCGGTGCAGCGCAGTGCCCTCGAACTGGAATTGCGCGCCACCAATGCCCGGCTCGCCGAGGCGATCGAGTCCGAGCACGGCAATGGTCCACGTGTCACCGCCGCGGTCGACCAGAGCCACGCCGCAATGGGCGAGTTGCAGAAAGCGACGCTCGCGCACATTTTCGCGATGCGGCAGCTCCTGCGTGCCGATCAGACCCCTCAATTCGATGCCGCGGTGGTGAAGGCGCTCACCGACGGCCAGGGGTGAGTCTCGACTGGACTTCGCTGACCGATGGCGAGCTGGCGACACTGAGCATCGCCGGCCGACAGGCAGCTTTTGCCGAAATCATGCGGCGCTATCGCCAACCGGTCTTCCGGCTCGCCCGCGCCTGCACCGGCGAGCCGGACGAGGCGCTCGACTTGGTGCAGGAGACGTTCGTCGCGGCTCACCAGGCCCTGTCGCGCTACGATGCGCAGCGGTCGATGAAAGCATGGCTGTCGACGATCGCGATCAACAAGTGCCGCGATTGGGGGAGAAAGCGGACCGTCCGCCGTTTCTTCTCCTTCACTCTCTCCGACGATGGTCAGGCCGACGCGGTGATCGATGACGGTCCCGCAACAGATACCACTGTGGCCGATCGGCAGGAACTGGACCGGGTAACGCGCGCGATCGCGACCCTGCCGATGAACCTCAAAGAGGTGCTTGTGCTTCGGACGATCGAGGGCTTGAGCCAGGCCGAGACTGCAGAGGTTCTGGGCGTCAGCCAGAAAGCGATCGAGACCCGCCTGTATCGTGCTCGCGCTCGCCTGATCGAAAAGTTGAACGCGGCTCGAGGGGTAGGCTCCCGACCCACGTAGAGGAATAAGACGGGCCGGTAGCGGCCCAACTCCAAGGAGCCACCATGTCGCGCGTTCTCGACCGCCGCCAGTTACTGCGCGGTGCTACCCTTGCCGGAGGAGGCGTCGCCCTGTCGGCGTACATGCCGGCTTGGGCGCAGCCCGTTTCCGCCGGCATCGTGAAGCCACTGCCAACCGTGTCCGGCGAAGACATCCGGCTGCGCGTTGCGCATCAGATGATGACGATCGACGGGCGGCAGAGCCACGCCATCGGCATTAACGGAACCGTCCCCGCTCCGCTGATCCGCCTGCGCGAAGGCCAGACCGTGCGCCTGCATGTCGAGAACGGTCTCGACGAGCAGACCTCGTTGCATTGGCACGGTCTGATTGTGCCGTTCCAGATGGATGGCGTGCCCGGCGTTGCTTTTCCCGGTATCGAAAAGCGTACGACCTTCACCTACGAGTTCCCCATCGTGCAGGCCGGCACCTATTGGTATCACAGCCATTCCGGGTTGCAGGAGCAGATGGGGCTTTACGGCCCGATCGTGATCGACCCCAAGGGTGTCGATCCAATCCAGTCGGATCGGGAGCACGTGATTGTGCTGTCCGACCACAGCCAGCTTCATCCGCACCGCATCTTTATGAAGCTCAAGAAGCAGTCGGGCTATTTCAACAGGCAGCAACAGACGCTCGCCGGCTTGCTGAAGGGCGATGATCAGTCACTCAAGGACCGCCTCGAATGGGGCAAGATGCGAATGGACCCGACCGACGTCGCCGACGTGACGGGTTCGACCTATACGTACCTCGTCAACGGCCACGGCCCGCAAGATAACTGGACCGGGCTATTCCGACCCGGCGAGCGGGTACGCCTGCGCGTCATCAACGCTTCCGCGATGACCACTTTCAATGTTCGCATTCCGGGTCTGAAGCTCGCGATCGTCCAGGCTGATGGCCTCAACGTACGCCCCGTCGAGGTCGACGAGTTCCAGATCGGCGTTGCCGAGACATATGACGTGATCGTCAACCCAACCGACGAGCGCGCCTACACGTTGGTGGGCGAGAGCGTCGATCGGTCCGGAATGGCGCGTGCAACCTTGGCACCGCGCGAAGGCATGGCGGCGGAAATCCCGCCGCTCCGCAAACGTCCCGTCGCCACCATGAAGGACATGGGGATGGACATGAACATGGACATGTCGGGTGGCGGATCGATGCAGGGCATGGATCATAGCGCCATGCCCGGGATGGATCATGCGTCGATGCCGGCTGCCGGCACGCCCGCTCCCGCAATGGATCACGCGCAGATGGGGCACGGCGCTGCCGGTGCCGGTGCCGACGCCATGACCGGCATGGCGGCTATGGATCACGGCACCCAGGCCGGGGCTGCGATGCCGGGCATGGCCGGCGCGTCGAGCGCGCACGACAGCATGGCGATGGGCGGTATGGCCGGCATGGACATGAACATGCGGGACTTCGCAAAAGCCCCCGGCGTGAAAAAGGGGCCGGGCGTCCAGACCATCTCGCCGATGCCGATGGACCGCACCGGCGATCCCGGTCAGGGGCTGGAGAATGTCGGGCACCGCGTGCTCACCTACCGCGATCTGGTCGCGGTCGATCGTAATCCCGATCTGCGCGCGCCGTCGCGCGAGATGCAGATCCACCTGACGGGCAACATGGAGCGCTACATGTGGGCGCTCGACGGCGAGAAGCTGTCCGAGGTGAAAGCACCGATCCCGTTCCTTGCCGGCGAGCGCGTCCGCGTCACGCTGGTCAACGATACGATGATGGGCCACCCCATCCACCTGCACGGTCACTTTTTCGAGCTGGTGACGGGCCACGGCGCGTACAGCCCGAGGAAGCACACCGTCATGGTGCAGCCGGGGGGCAAGGTCAGTTGGGATGTGACCGCCAACGAGGGCGACTGGGCGTTCCACTGCCACATGCTCTACCACATGCATGCGGGCATGATGCAGGTTGTCCAGGTGCGTTCCGCAAAGGGAGAGGCGGCATGAAGGCGCTGCTTCTCGCCGGGTTCGGTGCACTCGTGGTCGGCGTTGCGCCCGCGACGGCCCAGACGATGGACCATTCGCAGATGCCGGGCATGAGCATGCCCGGCATGAAGATGCCGGTTAAAAAGCCGGCTGCCAAACCCAAGCCCGCTGCCCGGAAGGTCCCTGCCAAGAAGGCGACGCTGCGCAAGGCGCCGACGAAGCGCCCGATCGCTCCCGTGGCCGATCCTCATGCAGGACACGCCATGCAGGGAATGGACATGGGCGGTGCCAAGCCGACCGATCCGCATGCCGGCCACGACATGTCGGGCATGCAGGGCATGGCCAGTCCTGCTCCGGTCACCGTCGAGGGCGAACACGCCGGGCATGACATGTCGGCAATGCCCGGTATGGCGATGGCACCCGGCCAGCCCATGCAGCACGACATGTCGTCGATGCCGGGGATGGCGACCGCACTTGTCGGCACAGACCTGAAGCCGGGCAATGCACCCGCCCCTGCTCCTTCCACGACACTCGCGGCGTCCCGCTATTATGGCGAGGCCGCCATGAGCGATGCGAACCGCGACCTGCGTCGCGAGCATGGCGGGATGACCTACTACCAGGTGCTCTTCAACCTCGCCGAGTATCAGGCGCGCAAGGGCGGTGATGGCTATCGATGGGACGGCGAGGCGTGGATCGGCGGGGACATCAATCGGCTCACTCTGAAGAGCGAGGGCGAAGGCACGTTCGGTAAACCGCTCGAAGCGGCAGAGGTCCAGGCGCTCTATAGCCGCGCGCTCGACCCCTATTGGAATCTCCAGGCGGGCGTTCGCTACGACTTCAAGCCGAACCCGTCGCGCACCTATGCCACGGTCGGTATCGAGGGACTTGCCCCTTATTGGTTCGATGTCGAAGGTGCCTTGTTCCTGTCCGACAAGGGCGATGTGCTTGCCCGGGCCGAAGCTTGGTACGACGAGCGAGTGACGCAGTTCTTCGTGCTCCAGCCTCGCGTGGAAGCTAATTTTGCAGCTCAGGATGTGCGGCGCGACGGCATCGGATCGGGGCTTACGGACCTCGAACTCGGGCTTCGCCTGCGTTACGAAAAATCCAGAGAATTTGCGCCCTACATCGGCGTGTCATGGGAACGGCAGTTCGGCGACACTGCCCGGTTCACGAGGGCACGGGGCGATGACACCGGCGGGTTCAGCTTCGTCGCTGGTGTGAGGACCTGGTTCTGAGGAGCGGCAGGCTCCGCCTCCATATCGGCGCCAGCAAGCTTCATCGCTGGCTGGCGCTGATTATAGGCGTGCAGTTGCTGCTCTGGTTCTCCAGCGGCTTGCTGATGAGCATCCTGCCGATCGAGCGGGTTCGCGGCGAGCACCTCGTCGCCCGCGATAGCGGGGAGACACTGGCGCCGGCCCAGCAGCTCGTTTCACCGGCAGCCGTCCTGAGCGCGGCGCCGGGTCCTGTTCGCGAGTTGCGCTATACGAGCTTGCTCGGCCGTCCCGTCGCCGAGCTGACGATGGCGGACGGCACCGTGCGCCTGCACGATGCCCGAAGCGGAAGCCCAATGGCACGCATCGATGCGCCATTCGCCGTTAAGATCGCGACGGCGGCGTACCGCGGCACCGGCGCGCCGCCTGCGTCGGCGATGCTGGTCCGCACCGCGAGCACCGAGTTTCGTGGCAAGCTGCCGGTGTGGCGCGTGCAGTTCGAGGATGCGGAAACGACCCGGGTTTTCGTCTCGCCGGATAACGGGAGGATCGTCGGTATCAGAACCGGCACGTGGCGGCTCTATGACTTCTTCTGGGGTCTCCACATCATGGACTGGAAGAACCACGAGGACTTCAACACGCCCTGGATGATGGCATTCGCAGCGGGAGGGTTGATCCTGGCCGTAGCGGGCGTGGTGCTCCTCTACATGCGCTGGCCGCGCCGCAGGCGGAGAAAAGTTCGAGGGGTGAGCGAGGCTGCCGCGTAGCTCCTTGAGGGCGGGGGATTCCTAGGGAGCAGTACCCATGAAGACGATCACCACGATTAGTATTCTTGCCGCGGCGCTCGCCGCCAGCCCCGTTCTCGCGCAGCAGGGCGGCATGGCGGGGATGGACCATAGCCAGATGCAGGGCATGGATCATTCCAAGATGATGCAGCCGACCCCGGCCAATCCTTACGGGCCGGATATGATGAAGATGCACGAACAGATGATGGCGGCAATGGGCGCCGATGCCGGCGAGACGTGGATCCGCAAGATGATCGAGCACCATCGCGGCGCCGTGACCATGTCGCAGACCGTGCTTCGTCACAGCCAGAATGCCGGAATCCGGCGTGAGGCGCAGAAAACGATCGCCAGCCAAAACCGCGAGATTACCACGCTCAATGCGATGCTGCGCAAGATGGGCAAGCGTCCCCAGTAACGCCGTTGCCTAAGCCCCCGCCCTCACGGGCGGGGCTTAACTGAGGAGTTGAGCTATGAAGTTGTCGATCCGTGGCGCACTTGCCGCCGCAGCCATGATGATGCCGGCTGCCGCGTTGGCGGCGAGCAGCATTGCGATGCATCGCGATCCAGGATGCGGATGCTGTGAGAAGTGGGCGGCGCAGGTGCGCCAGCAGTTCGGCCGAAGCGTCCAGATCATCGACGATGCGCACCGCGACGTGCTTCAGCGCAAGATGGGCCTGCCGGCTGATCTTAGCTCCTGCCATACCGCGATCATCGACGGCATGGCGTTTGAAGGACATGTCCCGATCGCCGATATGAAGCGGGCGCTTTCCCAGCATCCCAAAGGCGTGCGGGGCTTGGCCGTGGCTGGAATGCCGATGGGTTCACCCGGCATGGAAGTGCCGGGCATGAAAGCTCAGCCGTATGACGTGATCGCGTTCGGCCTGGCCGGGAGGCGCGTCTTCGCGCATCATGGTGGATAAAAGCTGGTTGGTCCTACGGCACCGATCTTGGCGTGTAACCGGCTGCTTGTTTGGGCGAATTGACCTTTAACCCCGTTGCATTAGGTTACACGATGACGTGACCCGCTTTCTTCGCCTTTTCCTGCTGTTATTTGCGGTCGTCGGCCTGTTCGGACAGTCCACGGCCATGGCAATGAGCCCGCTTCATAGCGAGGCCATGTCGATGGCGACAATGGCCTCAATGGATTGCGGCGATGGCATGACGGCGGGACAGATGCACGGCTCGGCGCCATGCAAGAAGATGACGCTCCAATGCATCGCAGCGATGGGATGCGCCGCGGCAGCGATCACCGAGCCGGTAGGTGCTACTCTCACCACACGTCAACTCGATCGCCTTGATCCAGCATGGCCACTGACTGCGCGCCTCGATGGGCGGACCTACGGCCCCGACCCCGACCCACCCAGCGTCCTGATCTGACACCCGGAATCCGTCTGCCGCAGGCCTCTTCGAGGCTCTTGCGTGCTGGCGGCCACTGCTCAGATCAAGGAATTAACATCATGAATATCAAGTTTTCCGGCGTCCTCGTCGGTATGATCGCCGTGTTTGCTGCCACCTCCGCATCCGCATCACCGCGTCCCGATGCCGGTCATTACGAATGGCGGCCGGGTGTCCAGGCTCCCGGCCCTCGCGCGCCGCTTGCGACGTCGCGTCGCGTCTGGGTGCCAGCGGCGGTCGAGATGACCGCTGCTGACACCGGCCGCCCAATGATGGCGGCCAAGTCCGGCATCATGGCCTGCTGCCCCTCACACAGCTCTTGAGCAAGCGATGAGATGCCGACCGGCAGGGCTTCGGCTCTACCGGTCGGTTCCACGCTTTCGTCTGTCCGCGGGGAAACCATGTCCAGATACACGATACTGAGCGCTGCGCTGATCGCTGCGCTTACCACAACCACAGCCACGGCCGGACCGATCACGTTCGATGCGGCGCTCGCCGCAGCGAAGGGCCATGCGCCGTCACTTCGCGCTCGTAACCTCGGTGCCGATAGCGCGCGTGCTTCACGCGGAGCCGCAGGCGCCCTTCCCGATCCGAAGCTTGCGCTCGGGATCGATAGCTTCCCGGTCTCGGGGCCGCTCGCGTTCGAGCCCAATCGCGACAATTTCACCTGGGCGCGGGTCGGGCTGTCGCAGGACATTCCGAACGCCGCCAAGCGCCATGCGCAACAGGCGCGTGCCGATACCGATATCGCGGCTGCCGATGCAGAGGCGGTTGCCGAAGCCCGCACCGTCGAGGTCGAAACCGCAATCGCGTGGATCACGCTGGCCTATGCCGAGCGCCGTCTGGTGGCGCTCGACGCCGTGCGCGCCAAGCTCGATCGTTTGGTACGGACATCACCAAGTGCGGTATCGGCGGGAAGCGCTCGCCCGGCGCAGACGCTTGCCGGACGCCAAGGTCTCGCCGCCCTCGATGATCGCTGCGACGAACTGGTGTCCGCGGTCGCACGTGCCCGCGCGGACCTGATCCGCTGGACCGGAGATCCGGCCCCTGTGGTCGCCGGCCCGGTACCAGACTTCATGGTGGACCCCGCGCAATTGCGCAGCGCGCTCGACCGCAACCCCATGCTGGCGGCGATTGCCGCCCGTGTCGGCCAGGCCGATGCCGACGTCCGGTTGGCGCAGGCCGATCGCCGTCCGGATTTCGGGGTCGACGTCAGCTACCAGCGCCGCGATCCGCGCTTTGGCGACTATGTCTCCGCAGGCGTCACTATCGGCCTGCCGCTGTTCAAATCGCACCGCCAAGACCCGTTGATCGCCGCCCGCGCTGCGGATGCGGCGAAACGGCGCGCCGAGCAGGAAGATACCGCCCGCCAACTCGCGGCAGGCCTCGATGCGAGCCTTGCCGATCATGTGATGCATCATGCGCAGTGGATGCGATCGAAGGAGACGCTCGAGCCGTTGGCGCGCGAGCGCGTCGATCTCGAGACCGCGAGCTATGCTGGCGGACGTGCCGGACTGCTCGATGTCGTCGACGCACATAGTGCGCTTGCCAATGCGGCCCTCGAAACGCTCGACCGCGAGGCATTGGTCGCGATCGACGGTGCGCGTCTCACTCTCACCTATCGGAGCGACCCACGATGAGCCCGCGCGATCTCGTCCCCCGCACGCCCGCGTCCCGCGCGGTCGTTCTTGCGATCCTTGCCAGCGGCGGGATCGGGTTCGTCGCCGCACGGTTGACTGGTCCGGCTACGACCGCCCCGGCGACATCGGCGACCGCCGGTCCGGCCTCCGCGGCGAAGCCCAAGCCACTCTATTATTACGACCCGATGGTGCCGCAGGAGCATTACGACAATCCGGACTCGCTCTCGTCGATGGGGATGAAGACGATCCCCAAATATCCGGATGCGAGTGCCACGGGACCGGCCGCCAAGCCCGGCATCTCGATCGATCCGTCCGCGATGCAAAATCTCGGCATCCGTATCGCCACGGCGACTACCGGGACGCTGGCCGGCGCACTGGATGCGACCGGCACGATCGACTTCAACCAGCGTGACGTCGCAATTATCCAGTCGCGCGCAGCCGGGTTCGTCCAGCGGGTCTATAATCGGGCGCCGGGCGACGTGATCGCGCGCGGGGCGCCGATCGCCGACATCTTGGTGCCCGAATGGGGCGGTGCACAGGCGGAATATGAGGCCGTGCGGCGGACCGGCGACAGGGCGCTCACTGCGGCCGCAGCCCAGCGCCTGCGCCTTCTCGGTATTCCGGGCGGCACGCCGCGTGGGCGCGGCATGACCACCGTGCGCAGTCCAATCGCCGGTGTCATCCAGACGCTTGACGCGCGGCAGGGTGTAACGCTCGCCACCGGGCAGACGCTGGCACAGGTCAACGGCCTAGCCACGGTCTGGCTGAATGCCGCAGTGCCCGAGGTGCGCGCGAGCGCCATCAAGGTCGGGCAAACCGCGACTGCCGAACTGGCGGCCTTCCCTGCCGAGCATTTTACCGGACGTATCATCGCTGTCTTGCCGACGACACAAGCCGACAGCCGCACGCTCACGGTACGGATCGAGCTGCGCAACCCTAGCGGTCGCTTGCGCCCCGGCATGTTCGCGACCGTCCATCTGGGCGGCACGTCCGACACCGCACTGCTGGTGCCGAGCGAAGCCGTGATCCGCACCGGCATGCGGACGCTGGTCATGCTCGCCGAGGATAAGGGCCGCTATCGGCCAGCAGAGGTCAAGACGGGCCGTGATGCAGGTGGCAGGACCGAAATCCTCGCCGGACTGACACCAGGCGAGAAGGTCGTCGCGTCGGGCCAGTTCCTGCTCGACAGCGAGGCGAGCCTGACCGGCATCGCCGCGCGGCCGATCACGGGCGACACGCAGTGATCGCGCGGATCATCGAGGCGTCCGTCAAGGCGCGTGTCCTCGTCCTGCTCGCAGCCCTCGCGCTGATCGTCGTCGGAGTGGGCGCTCTGCGCTCGACAGCAGTCGATGCGCTGCCCGATCTGTCCGACGTCCAGGTCATCATCCGCACCACCTATCCGGGCCAGGCCCCGCAGATCGTCGAGAACCAGGTTACGTATCCGCTCGCGACGACGATGCTGTCTGTGCCGGGCGCGCGCGTGGTGCGCGGCTATTCGTTCGTCGGCGACAGCTTCGTCTATGTCCTGTTCGATGACGCGACCGATCTCTATTGGGCGCGCAGCCGGGTACTCGAATATCTGAGCCAGGTGCAAAGCCGCCTGCCCGAGGGCGCAAAGGCGTCGCTTGGCCCGGATGCTACCGGGGTAGGCTGGGTCTATGAATATGCGCTGGTCGACCGGACCGGGCGTCATGACCTCGCACAGCTCCGCAGCATCCAGGACTGGTTCCTGCGCTACGAATTGAAGACCGTGCCGGGGGTCGCCGAGGTCGCGAGCATCGGCGGCATGGTGAAGCAGTATCAGGTTGTCCTCGATCCGCAGAAGCTGGCCGCTTACGGCATCACCCACGAGGCGGTCACCGAAGCGCTGAAGCGCGGCAACCAGGAGAGCGGCGGATCGGTCCTTGAGATGGCCGAGGCGGAATATATCGTCCGCGCGACCGGCTATCTGAAGACGCTCGACGATTTCCGCAGCGTGCCGCTCAAGACGGTTGGCGGCGTGCCCGTGACACTCGGGGACGTCGCCACGATTCAGATCGGTCCCGAAATGCGTCGCGGGTTGGCCGAGCTCAACGGCGAGGGCGAGGTTGCAGGCGGTGTCATCGTGATGCGCCAGGGCAAGAACGCGCGTGAAGTGATCGACGGGGTACGCACCCGGCTCGAGGAATTGAAGAAGAGCCTGCCACCCGGCGTGGAGGTCGTCACCACCTATGACAGGTCGGGCCTGATCGATCGCGCGGTCGACAATTTGCGCAGTAAGCTGATCGAGGAGTTCATCGTCGTGGCACTCGTCTGTGCGCTGTTCCTCTGGCACGTTCGATCGGCGCTGGTCGCCATTCTCACGCTCCCGCTCGGTATCCTGATCGCCTTCATTGCGATGCGCGTGCAGGGACTGAACGCCAATATCCTCTCGCTGGGCGGCATCGCCATCGCCATCGGAGCAATGGTCGATGCGGCCGTCGTCATGATCGAAAACGCGCACAAGCATCTCGAACATTGGGCGCACGATCATCCGGACGAGACGTTGCCGGGTGCCGAGCGCTGGCGCGTGATCACCGCGGCAGCGGTCGAGGTCGGCCCGGCGCTGTTCCTCAGCCTTCTCATTATCACGTTCTCGTTCGTGCCGATCTTCTCGCTCCAGGGTCAGGAGGGGAGGCTGTTCGCGCCGCTCGCGTTCACCAAGACCTATGCGATGGCGGGTGCGGCGATTCTGTCGATCACGCTGATCCCGGTACTAATGGGGTTGCTGATCCGCGGTCGCATCCCGTCCGAGAATGCCAATCCGATCAATCGCGTCCTCACCCGCATCTACCGTCCC
>Ga0265798_10011109_pt1 | contig 11005 bp, 7 predicted proteins | sample P3T30metagenome_FD_192430 | JGI IMG/M metagenome (GOLD analysis project Ga0265798, IMG submission 192430) | Plant litter microbial communities from East Loma Ridge, Irvine, California - P3 T30 | ecosystem: Environmental > Terrestrial > Plant litter > Unclassified | place: USA: California... | reverse complement strand
TAGGCTCGGTTACGCTTTCAATATGATACTTTTTAAGCGTCACTTTTAGCAGCGTTACGGGCAGGGTTAATTGGCGACCGTCGCGCATAACTACCACTTGTATTTTATCGCCCACCTGCTTACCGTCTATCAGTGTTTTAGGATCGGTAGCCGGAACGCCGTCTATCGATACCAGTTCATCGTTCACATTAATACCATCAACCCAGGAGCTGGTGCCGCGCAATACGGCGGCCACTTTAAGCTTACCCGCTACAGTAGTGGTGCGTAGTCCTAAATCTGGGGCGTTTAAGCCTTCGTATTCATCCACTACTTTATATCCGGCGTAGCCTAAATATTTGTTGTAGTCAATATCGTCTATCCCGTTAATATATTTAGCATAAAAATCATCCAGGTTTTTACCGGCAAGTTTTTCAACACCGGCTTTAAACTCGGCATCGGTATAGCCACGTTTTTTAACCTTATAGTATTCGTTATACATGTAACGCATTACATCATCTAACGATTTTGCTCCTTTGGTATCATTGATGATTTCCAGATCCATCAGCATGCCCACTACCGAACCTTTGTTGTAGTAAGAAATGCTGGTATTTACAGTGTTTTCGTCGGGACGGTAGCTCTTAATCCAGGCATCAAAGCTGGCTTGCGACAACGGCTGAACTTTAGTTCCCGGCGTGTTGTCTACCGTGTTAAAATCGGCCGCTAAGGCTTTCAGGTAATTTTCTACCGGGAAAAGGTTAGTACGGCGTACCGATAGGTTATCGTAGTAGGCCGTAAAACCTTCGGCTATCCATAAGTTGGTAGTGTAATTCTCGTTCTCATAATCAAACGGACCTAAAGCAATAGGGCGCAAACGTTTCACATTCCACAAATGGAAATGCTCGTGTGCTACCAAACCTAAAAAGCCTTCGTAACCGGCTTCGGTAGCATAACCATCGCGTGCGGCACCTAATACAGTAGAGCTTAAGTGCTCTAAACCGCCGCCGCCTTTCAGGTAATTATGAACAATGAATACATAACGTTTATTAGGGTTCTCGCCGTAAATGGCAGTTTCTACCTCAATAATTTTGGCCATGTCTTTCTTCAGGCGTTCTTTATCATAGTTGCCGCCACCGTACATAGCTACTTCGTAATCAACACCGGCTGCTTTGAAACCAAAAATGTCCTGGTTACCTACTTCAATAGGCGAATCGTATAAAATGTCGTAGTTGGGTGCCGTAACGGTAAAGGCATCGTTGCCTACTTTAGCTAAACTGGTAGATACCTTGTCCCAACCTTTGTAAGGAATAATTTTGATGGTAGATGGCAGATTTAAACCACCTTCAGGGTAAAAGAACATACCTGAGGTAGACAGGAAAGCATGGGTAACATCAATAAACGCTGTACGCACCGATATTTCGAACGCGTAAAAACGATATTTCACCTTTACCGAGGATAAGCCCTGGGTATTAACCTGCCAGGTATTTTTGCGGGTTTTTAACACGCTAACCGCCTTGCCGGCGCTTTGCGCCGTAAACGACTCTACATTTTTAGAAAACTCGCGCACGAGATACGAACCCGGAGTCCAAACAGGGAGTTTCAGGTCCAGCTTATTTTGAGCCAAGCCCTTGATTTCCATTTCAATATCGGCATAATGGGCCTGCGATTCGGGGAAACTAACAGTATAAGATATTTGCAACGCACCCGCCGCCTGACTCATAGAACTCATTATTAACAAATTAAATAAAACTATAATGCTTAAATGCCACTTTTTCATCCGGCTAATTTAATTTTTTTTACCGGGTAACTTAAACTTAGGCAGGGTTGTTAAGGTTGTAAAATGGTTGATACATACGAAACCGCTCAGTAATAACCTTTTATTTTGCCTGTTAGTTAATGGCAGGCCAAATTTAAACCTAAAGCATGCTGCAGCTAAAGCACTCAGCACTTCATATTTAAACGCCTGAAATTGGTATGTTTACCGTTGAAGCCACCTATGCATTGAATGGATGCGGCAGCGATAATAAACCGGGGCACCAGGCATGGGCCATTGAACATAGAAAGCAACTTTAAACACGCAAATGAAGATACGATACATTGTTTATATAGTTATAGCACTGCTCATAGCTTTCCTGGTTTACAATAAGCTGCATGGCGATAGTAAGAAAGATGGCATGGGCCAGGGTGGCGGCGGTGGCAAGGGCGGCAAAAAAGGTGGCCCTATACCCGTAATGGTGCAAATTGTAAAAGATACGGTAATGAACAACACCATTGACATTACCGGCACCGTTGACCCTAACGAGCGTGTAAACCTTACCAGCCAAACCGCCGGTAATGTTACCAACATTTACTTTACCGAGGGAAGCCGTGTGAGTAAAGGCCAGGTGCTGGTTAAGGTGTACGACCAGGACTTGCAGGCTACCCTGAAACAAACGCAGTATCAAATTGCGCTGGCTAAAGAGAATGAGTACCGCAACCGTATTTTGCTGCAAAAAGAGGCGGTAAGCCGCCAGGAATATGATACTTCATTGTCGTCGTACAATACCTTAAAGGCTCAGGCCGATGTGATCAGAGCGCAAATTGCCCGCACGGTGGTTAAAGCTCCATTTAGCGGCATTATAGGTTTACGTAATGTAAGCCCCGGCGGTTATTTAACGCCCAATACTGCTATTGCTACATTGGTAAGCACCAACCCCATGAAGGTTACCTTCAATATCCCGGAGCGTTACCGCTCGCTGGTGAAGGATGGCAGCAAGATCACGTTTAATATTGCCAGTTCGCGCAAAAACTTTACGGCTACGGTATATGCCATTGATCCGGCGGTTGATCCGGCTTCGCGTACAGTTACTGTTAGAGCGAGGGCTGCCAACCCTGATAATGAAATTAACGCAGGTGGGTTTGCCAAAATAAACCTCGTATTAGAGCAAACACCGCGCACTATCATGGTACCTACGCAATGCGTGGTTCCCGATTTAAAATCGAGCAAGGTATTCATAGCCCGCAACGATACCGCTTATGCAAGGCCTGTGAAAACCGACAATCGCACCGATACGCAAATTGAGGTGATAGAAGGCTTAAAGCCGGGCGATAGCCTCATTGTATCGGGCATTATTCAAATGCGCCCTAAAGTGCCTTTAAAAATTGTAAAAGTTCTTCACTAAAATATTCAATGAGTTTATCCTCAGTAAGTATAAAAAGGCCGGTGCTGGCCACGGTAATGTCGGTCATTATTGTGGTGTTTGGCGTTATTGGCTATAAGTTTTTAGGTATCCGCGATTTCCCTTCGGTGGATCCGCCTATCATCAGCGTAAGTACCAGTTACTCGGGCGCCAACGCCGATGTAATTGAATCGCAGATTACCGAGCCTTTAGAAAAAGCCATAAACGGTGTACAGGGTATCCGTAATATATCGTCTACCAGTTCGGTGGGTTCGAGCAATATTACGGTTGAGTTTGATTTGGATGCCGATTTAGAAACGGCCGCCAACGATGTGCGCGACAAGGTATCGCAGGCGCAGCGCCAGTTACCGCAGGATATTAATGCCCCACCGGTAGTGAGCAAGGCTGATGCCAACGCCGATAACATTATTACCCTTACCGTAAGCAGCAATACCCGTAACATTACCCAGATTAATGATTATGCCGAAAACGTATTGCAGGAGGCCCTGCAAACCATACCCGGTGTAAGCCAGATCAACCTGCAGGGGCAGCGGCAGTATGCTATGCGTTTGTGGATTGATCCTAATAAGCTATCGGCCTTAGGGGTAACGGCTACCGATATCAGCGCCGCCCTGGCGCAGGAGAACGTGGAGTTACCGGCTGGTAAAATATCGGGTAACAATACTGAGGTTACCGTGCGTGCCCTGGGTAAACTGGTTACTGAAAAAGATTTTAATAACCTCATTATCCGCGCCGATAGCAACCGTGTGATACGCTTGAGCGACGTAGGTTATGCTGTATTGGGTTCGGCCAATGAGGAAACGGCTTTTAAGGAGTCGGGTATACCTCAGGTAGGTTTGGCCGTTGTGCCGCAGCCGGGTGCCAACTACGTGCAAATAGCCAAAGACTTTTATGTGAGGTTAGCACAGGTACGGAAAGATTTGCCGCCCGATATTAAACTGGAAGTAGCATTGGATAATACCCGCTTTATTAACCAGTCTATTGAAGAGGTGGAAGAAACGCTGGCCATCTCCTTTGTGCTGGTGGTGATTATCATTTACCTGTTCTTCCGTGATTGGCTGATCGCTTTTCGACCATTGATTGATATTCCGGTATCGTTGATCGGTGCTTTCTTTATCATGTACATCTTCGGGTTCTCTATCAATATCTTGACCCTGTTAGGTATTGTATTAGCCACCGGTTTGGTGGTGGATGATGGTATTGTGGTCACGGAGAACATTTATAAAAAGATAGAAGGGGGGATGCCTGTGCGGCAGGCAGCGTTCGAGGGTTCGGCAGAGATATTCTTTGCAGTAATTTCCACCTCGGTAACGCTGGCGGCGGTATTTTTACCAATCGTATTTTTACAAGGATTTACGGGGCGTTTATTCCGCGAGTTTGCGGTGGTAGTAGCGGGTGCGGTGTTAATATCGGCTTTTGTGTCGTTATCGTTAACGCCTATGCTTAACGTCATTATGGCGCGTAAAAGCAATAAAAAGTCTGCATTTTACGAAAAAACGGAACCTTTCTTTGAGCGCATGACCACCGGTTATACCGAAACGTTGATCTCGTTCATGAAATTTAAATGGGTGTCGGTAGGTATTTTGATCGTATCTATTGTACTGGTGGGTATTCTAATTAAGATTATCCCATCAGAGCTTGCCCCGCTAGATGACCGTAGCTTACTGCGCTATACGGCAACAGGCTCAGAAGGTGCCACCTACGAATTCATGACGAAGTACATGGACAAGGTATCGCAGTTGGTGGAAGACTCTATCCCCGAGGCGAAGATCAATATCGAGATCGTATCGCCGGGTTTTGGCGGTTCGGGCGGTGTAAACTCGGGCTTTGGCCGGATAGGTTTAGTAGCCCCCGATGAACGTACCCGAACGCAGGCACAAATTGCCGAATGGCTCAACGCCAAGCTCAAACGTTTCCCTGATGCGCGTGCTTTAGTAGTGCAGGAACAAACCATAAGCGGTGGTGGTAGTGGTGCCCGTACCTCGCTGCCGGTACAATTTGTTATTCAGAACCAGGACTTTGAAAAGATCCGTAAGGTACTGCCCGACTTTTTCAGCGAGGTAAGCAAGAGCCCTATCTTCTCCAGTTCGGACGTGAACCTCAAATTTACCAAGCCCGAACTGCGCATTACTACCGACCGCGACCGTGCGCGCGATTTAGGTGTATCGGTGGCTTCCATCTCGCAAACGCTGCAATTGTATTATAGCGCAGGCCGTTTAGATTATTTCCTGATGAGCGGTAAGCAATACCAGGTTATAGCCCAGGTAGACCGCGCCAACCGCGATGCGCCTTTAGACCTGAAATCGGTTTACGTGCGGAGCGATAAAGGTCAGTTAGTACAATTAGACAACGTAGTTAAAGTAGAAGAAAGTGCGGCTCCGCCAGCTATTTATCACTTTAACCGTTATAAATCGGCCACGGTGCAAGCCGGTTTGGCTGAGGGTTATACCATTGGACAGGGTATTGAAGAAATGCAGCGTATTTCCAAAAAAATGCTAGACCCAAGCTTTAGTACCGCCCTGAGCGGACCATCGCGAGATTTTGCCGAGGGATCATCTAATATTTTATTTGCCTTTGGTTTCGCCTTGTTATTAATCTATTTAGTATTGGCCGCCCAGTTCGAAAGTTTTATGGACCCGGTTATTGTGATGTTGACCGTGCCGCTGGCTATCTCCGGGGCGTTCATTTCCTTATGGCTGTTTAACCAAACGCTTAACATATTCAGCGAAATTGGAATGATTACCCTGGTTGGTTTGGTAACCAAAAACGGTATCTTGATTGTAGAGTTTGCTAACCAGCGTATGGAGCACGGCCTTAAAAAGTATGACGCCGTAGTAGAAGCTGCCACTGCCCGTTTACGCCCTATTTTAATGACCAGTTTTGCCGTAGTGTTAGGCGCTGTACCTATTGCATTTGCCTTGGGTGCAGGCGCTAAAAGCCGTGTATCGTTAGGTATTGTAATTATGGGTGGTATGATGTTCTCGCTCATTTTAACGCTATATGTTATCCCGATGATGTACGTGTTGCTGGCTGCCAAAACGCGCCGCGATCCTGATACAGAGCCGGTGGTAGACGCTGCTCCTAAAGAACCCTTATTAATTGAAAACCTGTAAGCTGTTTATGAGATCAAGTAAATTCATTTATCTTATTTTAAGCTTTATTACAGGCATCGCCACCGTTAAAGCTCAAAATAATAAAGTACCTAACGCGCCCATCCTTACCCTGAAAGATGCCATCGAAATATCGTTGCAAAATAATTACGATATCCGTTTGTCAAAAAATACATCAACCATTGCAGCTAATAACGTAACCCTGGGTAATGCCCGTTTTTTGCCTACAGTTACTGGCAGTTACACTATTGCTAACAGTATTCAAAGTACAACTCAAACACGGTCAGATAGTACGGTTAACCGTATTAACGGGGCCAACAACACCGGCAGCAATTACGGTGTTGATTTAAACTGGACCATTTTCGACGGCTTTAATATGTTTGCAACGTATGATGCTTTGAAGCAGCGCAGGCAATTAGGCCAGGTACGTTTGCAGGATACCGTACAGCGCACTGTTGCGGCCGTAATTACTACTTACTTCGACCTCATTAATCAGCAAAAACAAATTGAGGCTTTGCAGGGAGTGATCGCCATTTCGCGTACGCAGCTGCGGTATGCTAATGATAGATTCCAGGTGGGCCGCGTGGCGCGGTTAGATGTGTATAATGCACAGGTGGCTTTGAATACCGATACGGCTACACTGATTAGCCAGCAGCAAACCTTTAAAGCCAGTAAAATAGAGCTAAACCGCATTCTCTCGCGCGACCCGCAAACGGAATTTAATGTGGCGGATACCATTGTGGTAGACCAGGGCCTTATACTGGCCAATGTCATTAACCAGGCACAAACGCAAAATCCGGCCATCCTTTCGGCGCAAATTAGTCAGCGGTTATCAGAGATCAATCTGAAACAGATCAGGGCTACGCGTTATCCGCAGGTATCGGTTACCACAGGTTATACCTGGAGTAAAAGCAGCAACCCGGCAGGCTTTGCTCGTGTGCAAAATTCAAATGGGTTAAATTACGGATTGGCGGCTACCATCAATATTTTCGATGGTTTTAACCAGTGGCGCAGAGAGCGTAATGCTAAATTGCAGATAGATAATTCTCAGTTAAATGCTGCTCAAACCCGCATTGAGGTAGAAGCGCAGATCAGCAACCTGTTCAGCAGCTATCTCTCGGGCCTTGAACTCATTAAATTGGGGCAATCCAACGTGGAGCTGGCGCGCAAGAGTTTGGAAATATCTTTAGAAAAATATCGTTTGGGCACTATCACTCCTTTAGAGATCAGGGAAGCGCAACGAAATTATTTAAATGCCCAGTCGGTTTTTTATGATGCTCAGTACCAATCAAAAGTAGCCGAAACTACACTTAAGCAAATAACCGGCAGTATTAATATTCAGTAAAAATTATAAGCTATTTTTTTTATTGAGTTAAAATTATAAATTTGGTGTGATGCATAACGGCTATAAAACCTGTTTACTGATTGACGATAATTACATTGATAATTTCGTTACCCGGAGAATACTGGAAAGCAGTAATTTTGCCGAAAACATTGTAGTTCAGCAATCTGCAGCAGAAGCTATTGATGCCATCAGAAATGGTTCTGTTAAGCCCGACGTTATTTTTTTAGACCTGCGCATGCCGCTTATGAACGGCTTTGAATTTTTGCAGGAGTACGATAAGCTGAAAGAGCATGATAAAAGTGCTACCAAAATTTTCATGCTTTCCTCATCGCTCGACCCGGTTGACGTAAAGCGTTCGGGCCAGAATAAATATATTACCCAATTTATTCATAAACCTCTTTCCCAAAAAATACTGGAAGAACTGAGCGCATGATATTAGTAGCCGATAGCGGATCTTCAAAAACCGACTGGGTGCTGGCATCAGATAAGCAAAAGCCCGTCAAATTTAGCACAGGTGGCTTAAACCCATACTTTTTAACTGAAAAGGAAATTATCCGCATTATTCAGGAGCAGGCCCCGGTAATGGCCAACCATTTTCCGCTGATTGAAGAAATTTATTTTTTTGGTGCAGGCTGCTCCAGTCCCGATAAGCGTGAGGTGGTTTCTAATGCCCTTACCCAACTTTTTCCGCGTGCCTTTATCAGTGTCGACAGTGATTTGCTGGGCTCGGCCTACGCTACCTGCGGCCACCATAAGGGTTTGGTGTGCGTATTGGGCACAGGTTCAAACATCTCTTACTTTAATGGCGAAGAGGTAGATGCCGGTAAACATGGCCTGGGTTATATTTTAGGCGATGAAGGTTCGGGCACCTGGTTTGGCAAGGCATTAATAACGCAATATTTGTACGGCACCATGCCGCCCGAGGTAAGTGCCCTGTTTAAAAGTGCTTTTCCTCTTACCAAAGATGATGTGATAGAAAACGTCTATTTAAAGCGGGCCGGTAACTCTTACCTGGCCTCATTTGCACGTTTTTTAACCGATATACAGCACACCAGCTATGGTAAAGCATTGCTGCGCGAAGGGCTGCTCGAGTTTATCAATATCAATATAAAATCATACCCGCAATACCCCGAATATACCTGCCACTTTGTAGGGTCTATTGCTTACTTCTTTCGGGAAGAGTTAAAGGCGCTATGCGAAGAGAATGGGGTAAATGCCGGGAAGATCATCCGTCATCCTATTGATGAGCTGGTTAATTTTATTGTTTCCCGAAGCCAGTTGCAGGCAGGGGAGTAATATCGTTTTACCTTTTTGACAATCTGTTATTGCGCGCGTTAGCGAAGTAACTCCATAGTGATTCAGTAGTTTTTCAGTGCGGTTTGAACTCTTTTTGTGCTAATTAACTCGCTTCGTCTCGCTCATCGCCGCGAGAGGCTACTTCTTTATTCACCAGGTGTTTGTTTTTTTTAAGGTGTTCATGAGATCGCTACGCTAAGTTTGTCTTAGCCACAAAAGAAGCAAAAAGGCCAAGCCATTGCAATACCTGCCACTACACAAGGCCATACTCCCGCCGGGTGCGCTGGCCGGCCCTCGCTTTTTCGAACAAAAGCATTGTTGCGTAATTGCAACGCTTCATTCGCTTTATTACTATGTCATTGCGAGCGGTAGCGTGGCAATCTCCGATGCTCGGTAGCAAAGCGCCATTAGATTTTCGCGTTGCTATGGCTCCTCACCATGACGAACTAAAGCCTCTACGGTCACAAAACAGATTACAGCACCCCTAAACAATCATACCCACTTTCCTGTTACACCCTAACACATAAATTACAGATACTATGCAATGGATGGGCAGACGCGAAAGCGATAACGCGGAACAAGGTAGCAGTGGCGGCGGTGGCCGTATGGCTTTAGGTGGCGGTGTACTGGGTATTATAGGTTTTGTGATCTATATGTTTACCGGTGTTAATCCTACCGAAATGCTGCAGGGTGGCAACGGCAATCAAAGCCAGGGCACCCAGCAAAATACCAAACTTACGCAATCGCAAAACGATGAGCAGAAGTTTGCCCGCGTAGTACTGGCCGATACCGAAGATACTTGGAACCAGTTGTTCAGCGATATGGGCCGCACTTACAAAGAGCCTACCATCCACTTTTTTGAAGAAGGTGTAGAAACCAGCGGCTGCGGCTTTGCAGGCTCGGCCACAGGCCCGTTCTATTGCCCGGGCGATGAGAAGGTGTTTTTAGATTTGTCTTTTTTCACCGAATTAGAACAACGCTTTGGTGCCGCCGGCGATTTTGCCCGCGCTTACGTGATAGCGCATGAGGTAGGCCATCACGTGCAAAAGCTGTTAGGCGTATCCGACAAAATGGACCAAGCCCGCCAGCAATTAAGCGAAGAAGAGTACAACAAACTTTCGGTTAAGCTCGAACTACAAGCTGACTTCTATGCCGGCGTATGGGCTTACTATGAAAATAAGAGAGGCTTGTTAGAAGCGGGCGACATAGACGAGGCCCTGAACGCCGCTAACGCCATCGGCGACGACCGGTTAACCAAAGGCCAGGTATCGCCAGACTCGTTCACCCATGGTACCAGTGCACAGCGCGTATACTGGTTTAAAAAAGGGTTTGAAACTGGTGACGTAAAGCAGGGGGATACGTTCAACAGCCCGGATTTGAATTAGATCTCTAAAGATTTTCTAACTGGTTAACGGTAATTCCATCTTTGGTTTTCCATGCATCTCTTCCATTAACATTATATCCAAGAATTACTGCCCCAGCTGCGGAAGGACTTGAAAATTCATAATCTTTAATGAACAGGCCGTTGTGTACAACGGCTTGTTCAATTAAAGACTTTCTCAAAAAGCCATAATTGCCACTAATAGCTGTAGTTTCAGTTAACGAAATCATGCTTCCTTGTTTTACGACAAGGCCTTTAGGAGTTAAAAAGCCTTCAGCAGTTATTGTGCCTATTTTAAGTTGTAAAATTTGCTGTTTAACCCCAAGCTCTCCCGGTTTAGGTTTATCAAAAAACGGGAAACCTATTACAGGCATAAGCAATTTAATATATTGTAAAAATGTTTCCATTTCAGCAACACTTGCTTCAGGAAGTCTGGGTTGTGTTGTTTTAATATTATCTACTTTTATTCGCTTTTGATCTCTCAATAGCTCGATTAATCTATACTCTAAGTATCTCACATGCCCCTTAGTCAAATTCTCATCTTTGCTTGAGAAGATAACGCCAATTTCCCAAAAGTCTTTTTTTAAATCTCTTTCGTGATCCAAAACACGCGAATCCAAGCCTTCACTTTCGCCAATGTACACCCGCCAACCGTCTAATTCAGATAAGTCATAGCCTATTAAGAAATATATGCCTGCTTTTTTGAATTCTTCACGAT
>Ga0265798_10011108_pt1 | contig 11006 bp, 9 predicted proteins | sample P3T30metagenome_FD_192430 | JGI IMG/M metagenome (GOLD analysis project Ga0265798, IMG submission 192430) | Plant litter microbial communities from East Loma Ridge, Irvine, California - P3 T30 | ecosystem: Environmental > Terrestrial > Plant litter > Unclassified | place: USA: California... | reverse complement strand
CGTCACGTCCCCCGCATCACGTCACGGTGGAACGCGACGCGACGCGACGCGACGCGCGCAACGCAACGCGACCCGCCGCGCCCCGCACCCGGCTCAGCCCACGGGCTCCGCGAACACCACGCGGTTCTGGTCGTAGTGCCCCGACCCGCGGTCGAAGACGCCCCCGCAGGTGATGAGCCGCAGCTGGTCGGTCGGCTGGGCCCCGAAGACCCGCGCGGTCGGGAACTCGGCCTTCGGCACGTCGACGACCTCGGTCACGACGTACGCGACCATGCCGCCCTCGACGTCGGTCAGCGTGACCTCGTCGCCGACGACGACCTCGTCGAGCCGGGCGAAGACCGCCGGCCCGGTGGCCGAGTCGACGTGCGCCGCGACGACCGTGGGGCCGCGGCCGCCGGGGCGGCCGCCTCCGGTGAACCAGCCGACGTCGTCGGCGTCCGTCGGCACCTCCATCGCCCCGTCGGCGGCGATGCCGAGGTCGATCAGCGGTTCGGAGAGGCCGATCGCGGGCACGTCCACCCGCGCCGGGGCCACCCCGGTCGTGAGCGCGGAGCCTCCGACGGCGGCATCGGGTCCCGCCGCCGGAGGAGTCGTCGTCGACGACTCAGGACTCCCCGTCGCGTCCGGCCCCGTCGGGCCGGTCGACGGCTCGGCCGAGACGGTTCCTCCTGAGTTCTCCGCACCGCCACCGGCACCCGCACCGGCACCGGCACCGCCCGCGCCCCCGTCGCCGCCGACCCCGCACGCGGTGAGCAGGCTCGCGCCCGCCACCACCGCGGCGACGACGAGCAGGCGACGGGCGCGCACGGCGATCAGGCCTGGTGCGAGCGGTGACGACGGACGGCGACGAACGCCGCCGCGCCGAGCACGCCGGTCAGGCCGAGGGCGCCGGCGCCGAGCGCGAGGCCCGAGCCCTGGTCGCCCGAGGCGGCCGCGCCGCCGAGGCCGGTGTCGACGCCGCCGACCGGCACCTGCGTCAGCTGGCCGCGGACCACGCCGGCCGCGAACGACGCCGTGTGCGAGTCGCCGGTGAAGCCGGCCGGGTCGGCCTCGATCTGGGCGAGGGTGAAGCCGGTGCCCGTGTCGGCGCCGGCGTCGTTCATGACGCCCGTGGTGAAGGGGCCCTGCAGGCAGCCGCTGCTGGTGCGGGTGCCGTCGCCCTGGTCGACGGGGTTCGGGAAGGCGATGCGCGGCGGGCCGGCCTTGCCCGCGGCGGCCTGGTGGATGTGCGTCGCCGTCTTCGCCGGGCTCATGTAGTCGCCGCTCACGCCGCTGAGGGTGATGTCGTAGCAGATCACCTCGGTGTCGCTGTTGATGCGGAAGTCGAAGGTGCCGGTCGCGCCGGTCTCGCCGGGCGTGGCGACGCCGTCGTTGTTGATGACCTGGTCGGGCGTGGCCATCACGGTGAAGGCGCTCGTGAAGGTCGAGGGCTCGGGCACGGTGGTCTCGGCGGCGGCGGGGGCGGCGACCACGAGGGTGAGGGCCGCCGCGGCGGCTCCTCCGATGGTCAGGGTGCGGATGGTGCGCTTCGTCGTCATCTGTCTCGGCCTCTCGTCGGTGAGGCGCCGGGGCGGCGCTTCTGCAGGGAGGTACGCCGCCCGTCGGGCCGGCGTTCATCCACCGTCCGAGAAAGTTCGGAACGGGCCTCGCCGACGACCCGATCACGAGATCTGAACGGACGGAGGCGCGGCGACGTATTCCCCACAGGGTCGCCGCCGCGGTGCCCCCGTAGGATGGAGGAAGCCTCATGACGCTCGTGCTGACACGACCCGAGGCGACCCGACCCGCACCCGAGTGGAGCCTGATGACGACGCCCGCGCCCGGCTTCGACGTGCGCTCGGCGTTCACGGAGCACGGCTCGGCGCTGCTCGGCTTCGCGGTCAACGCGCTCCGCGACCGCGGCCTCGCCGAGGACTGCGTCCAGGAGACCTTCCTCCGCGCCTGGCGGTCGCGAGCCTCCTTCGACCCGGCCCGCGGCAGCGAGCGCACCTGGTTGTTCACGATCCAGCGGCACGTCGTGCTCGACGCCGTGCGCGCCCGCGACCGGCGTCCGCGACCGGTCGACCACGACGACCTGCCCGAGCCCGTCGCCCCGGGCGCGACCGACCCGCTCGGCCGCCTCGGCATGAGCGAGGCGCTGGCCCGGCTCAGCCCCGAGCACCGTGAGGCCGTCGTCGCCGTTCACGTGACCGGCCTCAGCTACCAGGAGTGGTCGGAGGTCTCGGGCGTGCCCGTCGCCACGCTCCGCACCCGGGTGTTCTACGCGCTCCGCGCGCTCCGCAGCCACCTCGACGAGGGGACCCCGACCGATGCCTGACCAGCCCGCCCTCCCCGGACTGCCCGCCGCGGCCGGCGCCGACGACCGCCGCGCCGAGCTGATCGCCGCGGCCCTCGCCGACGACCTCTCCCCCGCCGAGGCCGACGAGTTCGCCCGCCTGCGCGCCTCCGACCCGTCCGTCGACGTCGAGCTCGCCGAGCTGGGCGGCCTGCCCGGCGCCCTGGCCGACCTCGGCGGCTGGGACGACGCCCGCCCGAGCGACCTCCTCGCCCGCCGCGTCGCGGCGATCGCCGACGGGACCGCCGCCGACGCCGACGCGGCCGCCCCCCGCACGGCCGACGCCGGACCCGGGGAGGCGCCCCCCGCCTCCCCCGCCCCGCCCCGCGCCCTGCGCCCGCGTCGTGCCCTCGTCACCGCGCTCGGCGCCGCCGCGTGCCTGCTCGTGGGGGCCGCCGTGGGAGCCCTCGTCGTGCAGCCCCGCGACGCCGTGGTCCAGGGCCCGCCCGGCACGCTGGGAGCCGTCGAGGGGATCGACTTCGCCGGGGCGCCGGACGGCGTCCGCGTCGACGGCGACCTCGTCGCCCACACCTGGGGCACCGAGACGTTGCTCACCGTCGAGGGGCTGCCGGCCGGCACGCCGTTCTCGGTCGTCGTCGTCGACGACGCGGGCCGCGAGTACGAGTCGGGGGCGTTCCTCGGCTCGGAGGTCGAGATCGACTGCGCGCTCAACGCCGCGGTGTCGCGCGACCACGTGGCCGCCGTCGAGATCCGCGGGGCCGACGGCGACGTCGCCGTCGCCGAGGTGCCCGCCGTCGGCGCCTGACCTGCGCGAGTCTAGGGTGGTGACGTGTTCACAGAACGACCGTCATCATCGACCGTGCCGATCGCCTGGTCGGAGGCTGCTGCCCGCTCACGAGAAAACCCCGACCGTCACACTCGCGTGCGCTGCGTCGGGGGCTACGGGGTAGATCGTAGAGGCTGGAGTTCCTCGCTGCAACAGGATGGCGCCTGGTGCAACGCCTGAGGAGGACGATGCCCGCCGCCCGGCTGGCCCCGTACGAGGCTGCGTGCTCCGGCACGCGGACAGATCCGATCGAGCTCTACCGATGGGCCGCCCTCCTCGGACTCGCTGCCTTCGACGACATCGCGACCGTCGAGGTGGCCCTGCGCTCGGCGATGGCGTCAGCCCTCACGGCGACCTATGGCCCGACATGGTCCACGAGGACCGACCTGCTGGACGACCAGGCGCTGGCGCTCATCGCGGACGCCACGCGCGCGGGACGACTGACGACGGCCTCGTCCTCAGACCAGGTGGTGCACGACCGGCTCGTGTCCGGCCTCATGTTGGGCTTCTGGGTCAAACTGCTCGGCAAGGGGACATGGCAAGGACGAGCCCCGCGGCGTGAGCGACGCGTCTACGACACCACGCTCTGGAAGCCGGCACTCCGGCACGCGTTCCCGGGTGCGGGCGACCTCGACCGTGCTCGGGTCGCGTCGGCGGCCCGCCGATCGCTCGTCCTCCGTAACCGGATCGCGCACCACGAACAGATCCTGTGGGGCATCCCGCTGCCCGGTCGACCGCTCGCGGTTCCGGCTGTGAGGCATGCCCACCACTCCTCTCCCCGGCCAGCACTCCTCGCGGCGGACGCGCGCACCCGCCCCCGGTATCGTCGTCTCGGGTCCCGCGCGGGAGCCGCCGCGCCGGACGCCTCCGGCCCGCAGGGAGGTCGCCCGTGGGCATCCAGACATCGCTCGACGCCGTGCACCAGGCGGCGGGGCTCGTCGAGTCGATGCGGCTCGCCGACGACCTCGCGTTCGAGGCCGCGCGCACCGGCGGCACCCGCACGATCCGCCTCCTCACGGGAGCCCTCGGCAGCACCGACCAGCTCGTCGCCATCGCGGCCACGCACGCCCTCGCCCAGGTGCACGACGAGCAGGCCGACGTCGCCCTGTCGGGCGTCCTGTCGAGCGACCGCGCCTTCCTCCGCGAGCACGCCGCCTGGGCGCTGAGCTCGCGCCTGCCCCGTCCCGAGACCGTCGGCCGCCTGCTGGCCCTCGTCGTCGAGGGCGGCTTCGCCGGCATGCTCGCGCAGCGCACCCTCGAGCAGTGGTCCGACTCGTCGCCCGGGCTGGTCGCCGTCGCGGTCGAGGGCGGCCTCATCGGCATCCGCGACCCGGAGGCGCGCTACCGGCTGGTCGAGACGCTCGGCCTGGTGCGCGACCGCGTCGCCACCCGTCCGCTGCTGGTCGTCGCCGCCGACGAGGCCGAGACGGAGCACGTCCGCGTGGCCGCGGTGTCCGCGCTCGGCCAGCGCCGCGGCGCCCCCGGCGTCGCCCTCGCCCTCGAGGCGTGGGCCGAGGGCGACGGCTACCTCGCCGACGTCGCGCGGCTCGCGCTCGTCGACCTCTCGGCGACGCCCGTGTCGGCCGCGCCGGTCTCCCCCACCACCCGCGACGCCGACGACGACCGCGGGCTCACCGTCGCGCAGCTCTTCCTGCACGCCGACATCGACGCCGAGCTCACCGCGGCCGGCAGCGGCGACAACGGCGGCATCGCCACGCTGCTCGTGCGCCTCGGCGACGCGCTCGTCGCCGACGCCGACCCCGCGACCCGCGCCGCGGTCCGACGCGTCGTCACGCTCTCCCGCGGCTCGGCCTCCGGCGCCCTCGACAGCGTCGCCGCCCTCGCCGCCGACGAGCACGGCCACGTCTTCGGACGCGTGCCGCTGCTGAGCGAGCCCGTCCCCTCGGCGGCCGCCTGGCCGCTCCGCGTGGCCGCCCGCCGCGGCATCCGCCGCGTGCTCCGCGCCACCGGCGGGGTCGACGTGCTGCACCTCCGCATGGCCGACGTCGGCAGCCTCGCCGCCGCCGACGTCGCCCGCGAGCTCGACGTGCCCGTCGTCTTCACGGTCGCGCCCGACCCGCACGCCGTCATCCAGTCGATGGACCTGGCCGGCGGGCTGACCCGCGAGAACTTCGGCGAGGTCGACGAGCGCGAGCACTTCTGGTTCCGCGCCCGCCTCGTGCAGCAGCTCGCCTCGAACGCCTCGCACACGGTGCTGTTCCCCCGGCCCGAGCTCGCGACCGACCTGCGCGACCTCGTGGGCATCGACATCACGGCGCACCCCGAGCGCCACAGCGTCGTGCCGGAGGGCATCGACCTGCAGGTCGTCGACCGCGCGGTCTCCGAGGCCGCCGCCCACGCCGCCGGCCAGCCCGCGACCCCGCCCCTCGCCGAGCTGCGCGAGGTGCTCGAGGGCCTCCCCGCCGAGCGCCGCGGCCTGCCGCTCGTCGTCAGCGTCGGACGGTTCCACCGGGTGAAGGGCATGGCGACGATCGCCGACGCCTGGGCGCGCGGCCCCCTGCGCGACCAGGCGAACCTGCTGCTGATCGGCGGCGCCCTCGACGACCCGTCGCCCGACGAGCGGGAGCAGCTCGACCTCATCGACGCGCTGGTCCCTCGCGACCGGCACCGCGCCTCCGGACTGCTGCTGCCCGGCCACCGCCCGAACGACACCGTGGCCCGCTGGGTCGCCGCGGCCCGCTTCGGCGTGCCCGGGCTGGCCGCGCCGCGCGGCGTCTACGTGTGCGGCAGCCTCAAGGAGGAGTTCGGCATCGCCCTGCTCGAGGCGATGGGCACCGGGCTGTTCGTCGTCGCGCCCGACGGCGGCGGTCCCTCGACCTACGTCGAGCGCGGCGTCACCGGCGTGCTGACCCGCACGTGGGACGTCGAGCAGCTCGCCGACGCCGTCGCCAGGGCGCTCGAGCTGTCGACGACCGAGCCCGACGACGCCCGCGCCGCCCGCTCGCGCGCCACGGTCGAGCGCAGCTTCACCATCCAGGCCATGGCCGCGGCGCTGTCGACGGTCTACGTCGGCGTGCACCGCGACGAGGTCGCCTCGCTCGACGGGGCGTGGCTGCGATGACCCTCCTCGTCATCTCGCCCGACTACGCGTCGCACCTGCTGCCGCTCGCGACCCTCGCCACCGCCTGGCGCGACCGCGGCGAGCGCGTCGTCGTCGCCACCGGCGAGGCCACCGCGTCGATCGTCGAGCAGTTCGGCTTCGAGCGCGTGCACCTGCAGCTCGCCCGCGGCTCGAACCCCGGCGTCATCCGCGCCGAGGAGCAGCCCGAGGGCGAGGACGACTCGCTCCGCGGCTTCTTCGACGCCACGCGCGCCGGGCCCGTCGAGACCCTGGCCTACCAGGCCCGCGAGCGCCTCACCGACCTCATGTGGCAGCCCGTCGAGACGGCGCGGGCGGTGCAGGCGGTCGTCGACGAGGTGGCGCCCGACGCGATCGTCGTCGACCACCTCGCCTTCAGCGCGCGGCTCGCGCTCGTCGCCGGGGGCGTGGCCCACGCCGACGTCGTCCTCGGCCACCCCTCGGCGCTGCCGGTCGGCGACGAGGTCTACGGGTTCCCGCCGACCTGGCCCGCCGGCTGGCGCGCGGCGCTCGACCCGGCCGCGCTGGCGTCGCTGCGCGACCTCTGCGAGCGGGTCGACGCCTCCTTCACCGCCGAGTGGAACGCAGCCCTCGCCGTCCTCGACCCGTCGGCCCGCGCCTCCCGCTCGGCCTTCGCGGAGCACGGCGACCTGCTGCTCTACAACTACCCCGCCGAGCTCGCCGACCCGGCCCGCACCCCGCTGCTGCCGCCGCACGCGCACCTCGGCTCGGCGGTCCGCCACGAGCTGCCCGACGCCGCGGTCGAGGCCTGGCTCGCGGTGGGCGAGCCGTACGTCTACGTCAGCTTCGGGAGCTTCCTCTCGGTGCGGGGGGACGTGCTGGCGCGCGTCGCCGCGGCCCTCGCCCGGCTCGGCGTGCGGGCCGCGATCGCGACCGGCTCGGCCGACCCGGCGGAGCTCGCGTCCCTCGGCGAGCTGCCGCCCTCGTGGCTCGTCCGCGAGTTCCTGCCGCAGGTGCGACTGCTGAGCCACGCCGCGGCGGCGGTCACCCACGGCGGCAACAACAGCGTCACCGAGGCGATGACCGAGGGCGTCCCGCTCGTCGTGCTGCCGTTCTCGACCGACCAGTTCGCCGGGGCCGAGGCGCTCGAGCGGGTCGGCGCGGGCGTCGTGCTGCCGCCGGTCACCGCGACGGTCGACGACGTCGCGGACGCGCTCGCCCGGGTGCTCGACCTCCCCACCGACGCCCGGGAGGCGCTGGTCGCCCTGTCGAGATCGCTCCGGCAGCAGCCGGGTCGGCTGCGCGCCCTGGCGGCCGTCGACGCCGCGCTGCCGCCCCGGGCGTAGCGCCGGCCGCGCCGGCCGCGCCGACCCGCAGCCGCTACGGCGCGGGCACCCCGAGGAGGTCGCGCATCGCGGCGGGCCCGACCGCGGCGGCGTCGCGGTACTGCTGCATGAGGGCGGCGTTGGCGTCGTACTGGGGGCCCTCCCGCACCTCCGCCTGGTGGTGCAGGGCGAAGACGAGCCCGTCGTGGCGCACCGGCGGCTCGCCGAGCAGTGTCGTGTGCGCGAGGTACCAGGCGGCGTCCTCGAAGCCCCAACCGCGGAAGCGCTCGTCCTGCCCGCCGTGGCTGCGCCAGGTCGCGGGGGTGGTGACGTAGACGCCCGAGCAGGCGCCGCGGACGAGCTCGTGGTCGCAGTCCTCGAGGGCGACGCCGTCGGCGAACTGGGCGCTGCCGGCCTCGCCGAGCCAGTGGTACGCCGTGTACGGCAGGTGCACGCGGCCGGAGGTGCGCGCCGCCGCGACCGCCTCGCGCAGCGGGCCGACCTGCGGGAGGGTGTCGGCGTCGGCGACCACGACCACCTCGTCGTCGGGCCGGACCGCGAGGCCGACGTTGCGGCACCGGGCGAGCGCGAAGGGCACGTCGTCGGTGTCGACCGGCACGATCTCGGCCTCGGGCAGGTTCGCCCGCCACCAGGCCACGACGGTCTCGAAGACGGGCACGCGGCTCGGCTGCGGCCGCCACGGGATCACGACGGTCACCATGCGGGCAGCCTAACCGGCGGAGGCGCGGTGCCCGACCGCGGGGAGGACCGGGAAAGAGAGGGGCCCCGGCTCATGGGAAACGAGTCGGGGCCGGGGGATCAACCGGGGGGAGCTGATCCCGATCAGATCGGGGGAACCTGATGACGGAGACGGTACTCCCCGAGCCCGGTCGTGTCACCCCTGCCGCTCGACGTCGAGCGATCCCGCGCGGCGGGGTGCCTGCGGGTCTCGCGGGTCTCGCGGGTCTCGGCCGGGGCGGGCGCCCGGCAGGGCCGTCAGCGCGTGGCCAGGTCCCGGCCGAAGCAGACCGACTCCGCTCCCCCGACGTACGAGCCGAAGAGCGGGATCGACTCGTAGCCCTCCCGGTCGTAGAAGCGCATCGCGTCGGGCTGGCCGGTGCCGGTCTCGAGCACGAGTCGGCGCGCGCCCCGCTCGCACGCGGCCGCCTCGAGCGCCCGGGGCACGGCGGTGGCCACCCCCGTGCCTCGTGCGGAGGGCTCGACGTACATCCTCTTGATCTCGACGACGTCCGGGCCGAGCACCTCGTGCGCGAGGGGCCCACGCCCGGACCCGCGAGCGGTCCGACGGCCTCGAGCGACGAGCGCCCGACGCCGCGTCGGCCGTCCGGGCGATCGTCCTCGAGGCCCTGCCGAGCTCGCCCGCCACTCTCGCGGAGGCGCGGGTCTGGACGGGCTTCCTCGCGGCGTCGTTGAGCGACCCCGTGCTGGCCGCGCGCCAGGCGACCGACAGCAGCGCGTTCGCGGACCGGTTGGGGCGCCTCCTGCAGGCCGTCTCCGACAGCTCGGACGACGACGCCCGGGCACGCGCGTCCGCCCTGGCCGCGATGGTCGAGGGCGTGTCGTCGCTCGCGGCGGGCGATCCCGACGGCTGGCCGGCCGACCGGCAGCGCGCCGCCGTCTCGGTCGTGCTCGACGCGGCCCTCGGCGGGCCTCAGGGCCGGTAACCCCGACCCGAGGCAGTCCCCCGCGCGCCCCGGTCCACGCGCCCCGGCCTCCCGGCACGCGGAGGTGCCCGCCAGGTCGGACCTGACGGGCACCTCGGGTGACGCTGCCGACCGGGGTCAGTCGCGCTGCTGGCGCCTCCTGATCGTCATGACGCCGCCGACGACCATCAGCACCAGGGCGAACGCCAGGATCGGCGCGCTGTCGGTGCCGGTGTAGGCGAGGGCACCGTTGCCGGCGAAGCCGCCGCCGTTGCCGTTGCCGTTGCCGTTGCCGTTGCCGTTGCCAGCGCCGCCGAAGCCGCCGCCGTTCCCGCCGTTCCCGCCGGGCGTGGTCCCGTCGCCGGGGTCGGCCCCGAGGCCGCCGCCGTCGACGAGGCTGCCGACCGTGAAGGTGACGGGCGCCGAGGGCTCGGAGGTGCCGAGCGGACCGGACTCCGTCGCGACGATCGTGACCTCGCCGGTGGGCAGGGGCAGGACGGGCGAGCAGCTCCACGTGCCGTCGGTGACGACGAGCGCGGTGCAGACCACGCCGGTGCCGATCGTGACGGTCACGGTCGAGCCGGGCGTTCCGGTGCCGGTGATGACGGGCGTGGGAGTGTCGACCACCTCGCCGTCCTCGGGCGAGGTGATGACCGGCGGAGGCGTGACGCCGACCCCGACGTACGTGTACGTCAGCGGGGCGCTCGTGCCCGAGCCGTTCGTGACCGTCACCGGCACGGCTCCGGCGACGTGCGCCGGGGTCGTGAAGGTGATCGTCGTGCCGTCGGTCGAGACCGCGGTCGGCGTGATGGGCGCCGAGCCGTCGACCGAGACCGTGGAGCCGGGCGTGAAGCCGGTGCCCGTGATCGTGACCACCGTGCCGCCGGCGACCGGACCCTGGTCGGGGTCGAGGCTGGTGAGCACCGGCGAGCCCGCGGGCGCCGCGACGTACGTGTACGTCAACGGAGCGCTCGTCCCGGAGGCGGTGGTCACCGTGACCGGGACCGCCCCCGCCACGTGGGCGGGCGTCGTGAACGTCAGCGTCGTGCCGTCGGTCGAGACCGACGTCGGGGTGATCGGGGCGGACCCGTCGACGGAGACCGTCGAGCCCGGCGTGAACCCGGTGCCGGTGATCGTGACGGCGGTGCCGCCTCCCACCGGTCCCTGGTCGGGGTCGAGGCTCGTCAGGACGGGTGCGGCGGCGGGCGCCGCGACGTACGTGTACGTCAGCGGAGCACTCGTGCCGGAGGCGTTGGTCACCGTCACCGGGACCGCCCCCGCCACGTGGGCGGGCGTCGTGAACGTCAGCGTGGTGCCGTCCGTCGAGATGCCGGTCGGCGTGACGGGCGCCGAGCCGTCGACCGAGACCGTCGAGCCCGGCGTGAAGCCGGTGCCCGTGATCGTGACGAGCGTGCCGCCGCCCACCGGACCCTGGTCGGGGTCGAGGGAGATCAGCGTCGGCGCGCCCGCAGGAGCGGCCACGTAGGTGAACGTCAGCGGGGCACTCGTGCCCGCGTCGTTCGTGACCGTGACCGGCACGCCCCCGGCGACGTGCGCCGGAGTCGAGAACACGATCGTCGTGCCGTCCGTCGAGATCGACGTCGGGGTGATCGGGTCGGACCCGTCCACCGAGACCGTCGAGCCCGGCGTGAAGCCGGTGCCCGTGATCGTGACGGCGGTGCCGCCTCCCACGGGACCCTGGTCGGGGTCGAGGCTGAGGAGCGTCGGCGCGTCGCCGTCGCTGCCGCCGTCGACCGGGACGTACGTGAACGTCAGCGGACCACTCGTGCCCGCGGGCGTCGTCACCGTCACGTCGACCGGACCCACCGCGTGC
>Ga0265798_10011103_pt1 | contig 11008 bp, 10 predicted proteins | sample P3T30metagenome_FD_192430 | JGI IMG/M metagenome (GOLD analysis project Ga0265798, IMG submission 192430) | Plant litter microbial communities from East Loma Ridge, Irvine, California - P3 T30 | ecosystem: Environmental > Terrestrial > Plant litter > Unclassified | place: USA: California... | reverse complement strand
CGTGAGCGAGCGTGCGGTTTCGCTTGCGTGTCTTGAGGGGGGGGGGTTGAGGCTGGTAGTGGATTTCGTGGTTCGGGGTCGGTGTGTCTTTCATAGTTTTGGGAGAGGGACACGCATTTTTGACAAGGTGAGATCTTCGAAAGCTTGCCTTTCGTGTTATTTGTTATTTTCAATAGATATCATCTCTTCACAATGCTCATTATTCTTGTCCTCAACTGTCGTATCATTGCCCCTTCATTGATTAGTGTTCAACCTGCAACGACCCATGACCAAGAAACACCAACTGATCGGTGTCTAAGCTGCAAGCATATCTTAGCCTACATACAACACCCAATCACATATATTACCCACTATTCCCTGCCTCTTGCAGCTATCTTGACCGATTTTCTTCTCATTTCGTTCGGCCCTCCTCTTCATCACTCTTTCCCTCCCACTCCTCGCAGTCCCAGATACACAAACCCACCTACACATCCGAATCTCCCAACTCCAAACGATGCAAATCGAATATTTCGGCCTCCGCGAGGCCAAGTCCAAACCCAAAATCGGGGCCAGTGTTGACGATAACCAGCCCCGCGACGGAAATTTCGTCAAGCCCAAGCCTGCCGCTGATACGAATCCTCAACCAAGGGACGGCGGTGGTGCGCTCACATTTTCCAACGTTTTGAAATAGTACAGAACTCACGGATGCAATAGGCTGTTGATAGATTTCGAGGGTGGAGATATGTGGAAAAGTGCGGGTCAGGATGATGGTTAGATTGATATAAAGGCTTTTAATAGCTAGGTAAAGTGCGGGTCAGGATGATGCGTAGATTGATATAAAGACTTTTACTAGCTATGTGTCTCTCGCATTTCCTGTGTGGAACAGTCAACCTTTTTGATAAGAACAAGAAATCTAGAGGAAAAGGCCCGTTAAAAGAGCGCCCTTGATAAACTCCTTCTCAAAACACCTCTCCCCACCCCAGAGAAAGCCACAGAATCCTCATCATTCTACCTACAAGCACCTCACTTCCCAAACTCCTCCCCCAAACCCTCCAAATACCCCTGCGTAGAACTAAATTGTCTTCCTGAGGGTCGTTGCTTCGTGGCATGGCTACGATTTTCGTTCGCGCAGATCCCACAATGCTTGATGTCGGGCTTGTTGGGATAGCCGCAGTTGGTGCAATGCCACTGTCGATCCGCCATGCTTAAGGGAAGATGTATGGTGTTTGATGTGTATGGTGGTTGATGAGGTACGTGGGAACTTTTGACTGTGCAGAGAGATATAAAGTTAGTCCAAGTAGGAGGTGTTGTATGCATATTTTGTATCCCGAAGCTGTGAAGCGCAGAGTCAGTCCACCACAGTCGTGTACTGCTCGTAAGATTCCATTTTCGCGGCGATTGGGGCACGCACGTGCTTGCATCAGACACCGCGTGATAAGAATAATCGTCTTTATCTACCTAATCACCCTCTATACAAATCACCGTCCACCCTTCCCCCTCCCCCTCCTCTCCGCCTCCCTAATAACCTTCTCCGCCTCCCCCAAAGCATCACTCCCCACCCTCCAACTCCTCAACACAACACCATGCTCCCTCATAATCTCCTCAGCCTTCGCCCATCTTTGCCTCCACATCTGCTCCCTTTTATTCACATACTGGCCACCATCACCACCACCATTCATGCCCAGCGTCGAGCCCGTGCTCGTGCGATTGATTCCTTGTCGTGGCGACGACGTGGAATACGGCTGTGATGTGTGCGCGGATGTGACTTGCGGGCGTGAGTGGTAGGGTATGCTTGGCGCGTGTTGCCAGGCGGAGGATGCTTTGTTGCCGACGTAGGAGACTGCGCTGGCGGCGCCGTCGCGGCGGCGTGGAGGGGGTGGGGGCGGTGGGTTGCGTCTTTGACTGCCTGGCTCCGAGGTCGGCTGGTCGGACCCGTCTTGCGAGCGCAGCGCGGGGAGGGTGTTGTAGACGGACCAGAGCTTGTCGCGAGCCATGCCTGCGTATGATTGTTCGGGGTCATGTTGTGAGCCGTTGAAGCTGGGTTTCGGGGCGATTGGAGGTTTCGACGGTGTTGATGAGGGGAAATTTGGTTTGACTGAGGTCTGTTGTGAGAGTGGGCTTGGCTGGTTGACCGCGTTTGATAGTTGGCGAGGTTTTGGTGGCGCAGGTGGCCTGGAGGATGATGGCGATGGAGATGTGGAAGAATTTGTCTCGCCTGATGCACTCCTCAAACCCAGGGGCTTTCTAGGTGGTGCTGGAGCGGACCTTGTGCTGGTAGTTGAAGCTACCGACATCCGATGTGCTTGCTGCTCAGCAGCCGTATCTGTATTTACGCGCCGTAACTGTGCGCGCTGATGTGGCTCATCGTCCGACGAAAGATCGATGAGATTTCCCATCGCTGGTGAAGAGGTGTTCGACGATGGCCTGCGATCCGGCAGTCTAGGGCGCAACTCAGCATGATCCTCGCCAATTTCCGGAAACATGGATTTTGATCGCTTCAGCTTGTCGTTGTCTGCCTCACGTAAGGACGCTGCAATCGCAGCCTTCAACTCGGGATCGTGCTCCTCAGAAGGCCGAGACCTACTGGCTGCAGCACCGCTTGTACGGGATCCTCGGTCTGGTGATGGTGAAGACGATCGACCTCCAGCCATGGGCCCCATCGATGGATCGAAGAAGCCGCTGTGTTCCGATGTTGTGACGTCGCGGATGAAGACTGCAGCGACGCGTCCGGGGTTCTCTAGTACAAAGTCGGTGTAAACTTCCAGATCTGCCTCCCCACTGTCTCCGATCAGAATGAAGTTTCGTTCAGGGAAGTCGCGTGCAATCTTGTCCAGAGTGACCTTCTTCCGCTCTGCAACCGGCTCAAATATGCCCTGAAGCATACCACTGTACTGCTTCAGATGGAATGAGCCTGGTGGTAGCCCAGCCAAGTCAAAGTACTTGGATATAACCGGGAACAATTGCCATGGCGAATTCGAGACGTAATGGAACTTGACGCCCATATCCGCCATTGCCTTGTACCACTCTCGCACACCATCAATGGTGAGATCGCCGAGGTCACGAATAAAGGCATTGCGAAAGATCTCTCGTGCGCCGCTACTGATAGCAGAGTGCTTGATCGTGTCGTCGATGTCACTTATCACACTTATGCCTTGCGAATCGGTGACAAGAACCTCCTCGGTGGCCGACAGCTTGTCTGATGCAAGGATGCGGACATGAGTCGGCACAAAGTCCAACGCTGCAGACATGCTGAAGTGTCCGGCGGCGTTGGTGTATACCGTCCTCTGCTTAGAGATTTGTTGGTTGTAGAAGAATACGCTTATGGGTGTGTTGGCCATGGGAACCGCGAGGAAGTGCTTCAGCCTAGCCATCAGTCGAGAGTTCGCCTCTGCAAGCTCTGAGGGGTTCATGTCGTTGGGGTGGTTCCACGATGCACGTTTTTGCAAGGGCTTGATGTTATCATCGTCTCTGAGAGACCCTCGCGAGGTAGCATGCGAAAGATTACCTGCTTGCGCACTGCCCAGTGTGCGCACGCTATCCCGACTATGCGTGCGATATAGTTGGGTGTCGTCGTCATCGCCTTGAGACGGCTTCTCGCTATAACCACCCTTAGCAGCGACGGCGGCCTCCTTCTCGCCCTTCCGTAATATCTCTTCGGCTTCTTTGGCCGCCGCCTGTTCGTCGCGCTGCGCCTGTCGTTCTCGATGTCCTTGCATGACTGTGCTGCCGGGGCTTGGATCTCGACTGCTCGTCGCCGAGTTCTGTTCACTTGTGCCGGCTGCTGGTGCCTGTATTCCTACAAGCTGCCGCGCCAGACCAATGAACAGCCTCTGCTTCCGTGACATCTGGCCCTTGAATGGCGAGTATATCCACCCACGGACGTCGACATCTACCACGGCATTGTCGTCCTCATAGTTCTGCCATTGCTTCTTCCAGAACTCGGCATCTCCTGCGCCAGTGGAGTCTCGAATATCGCGGCCTTCTCCTTCCACTTCCTGTATGGTCCCCGGCTCGGCCTCCGGTTTGTGCTTGATATGTTTCCTCGCATAACTTGGAAAGAGGATCATTTCTTCCTCTCCACTGCGCACAACTGCAGCGTCGGGAAACCCACCCGGTGTGTCATCTTCAAACTTGTAGTTCTCCTCGTTGCCTCTCCAGCTTGGCGCATACTGCTGGGTGTATGTCTGTCTCAGCTCATTGGCAGCCTTGAGATATCCTGCGAGCTTGCGTCGCCTGCCACCAGACTCGTAGCCCTCCTGGTAGGACATTGCGCCCCTGCTTGGATCTCTGTCTGAGCCTTGTGTTATCTGCCGTCGACGCAGCCTGGCTTCATTTTCGAGGTAGTTATTGCTTATGAGCCTACGGGTATGACCGCGGAGTCGTTGGAGAATGCTTGGCTTCTTCGCAACCTTTTTCGCAAGCTTCAGTGTCTGGCGCGATACAATGTACTTGTATATGCGGGACTGGGTGCGGTGTTTCAGTGAGGGGAAGGTCTCGTGGCGGAGTTTGGACAGGCGGTCGCGGGCGCGTGCTCGAGTGTGTGGGAAGAGGTAGCGGAGGAGCGAAGATTCACCGTGCGCAGAGGGCTTGCGGCGGAAGGGCGAATTGGGCATCCAGCCGACCGGGTCACAGCCTTGTCAATGTGTAGGCAGATCAAGGCATACAACTAAGCCTTGGGAGGGACTGTGGGTGACATACGTTGACATGACACCCGAATCGTCAATCCGGGTCTAGGCTTCACACGTCATCGCATGGTGAGCTCGCTAGCGCGGCCGCCTTCCGAACAGAACACATTGGTCCAGACATGAGAGCACGAGAGCACATCCAAGAACTCAGATTACACTGTTTAGCATTTACTACGGCGAAGGCAGGGGGACCGAACGTATCTCTGCATCCGCCATCAATCTCTCAACATCCTGCCCACCATCCTTGAGCGCCCCGAGAATATTCCCAAACACTTTCGCACCCAACTCTTTCATACCCTCCCCTTTGAGACTCGGTGGGATCGGCTGGATCTGGTCATGCTGCCAAAACCTGCCATGCACACGCTCTCCCTGCGCAGTCCCGCTGACCACAGTATCTGCACCCTGCGACGGCGTCCTCATGAACACCAAGACGAAGAACCACGCAACGTAGAAGATGCCTGGGAAGTAGTGGTCGCGTCCGAGGTTCGACATGCACCAGCCAGGACAGACGGACGTGATGATGATGTCTGCCGAAGACGTGCATTCTGCCATGCACCTGGTAGCATACATGAGGAATACTTTGCTGAACTTGTACTGGTTGCCTTCTCTAAACGTCTCTCTCTTGTTGTACTGTTCGAGAACGTCGGGCTCGGTCTGTATTTCTGCGGAGACGACAGCACTTTGATGCAGACCGGAATTGACGAATTCGAGGATTGGGATCCTGCCTGTCTGTTGTTGTGAAGCCTTCAGCTTTGGAAGCAGCAGGAGCGCAAGCAGTGTGGTCGAAATTGTGTTGACTTGCAGGTCTTCCTCCCATCCGTGGCTGGATGTAGTGAACGTCGTTCTGCGTGTACCAGCATTGAGTATCGCAACGTCGAGGTGATCGAGCTCACGTGCCCTCGTTGCGAAAGCGTTGATGCTGTCGTACGACATCATGTCCAGTTCCCATACTTCTAGCTGGCCTTTTCCGTTCAAACGAGACTCCAATTTGGCCTTGGTTGCTTCGCTTTTCTTCAAGTCTCGAGCTGTGATGATTACTTTGGATGCGCCCAGCGCTGCGAATTTGTATGCTGCTTCTTCGCCAATGCCAGAAGTCGCGCCAGTGACTATGATAACGCGTCCTGAATAGTCTCCGCTGGCAGCCTTGGGCGGATTGATCCATTTGTTCTTGAAAACGCGTAGCATGGCGGCCGTCGTTGTGAGGGACGTCCTAAAAAACGACTTCAACACGCTTGTGAGGGTGCAGGCTCTTGTAGCTCAGAGATTTACGCAAATGCAATTTTGCTGTGAGGGGAGGAAGTTATCAGTAAATCAGAAGAGGACTTGCCATCGGCTGGTAGGTGGTAGCTGCTTGGACGCGGTGCTTGTACCATTCCGATTCGCTGAAGCAAGAGTGCCATAGTCAGGACCCATACTCAGAGTATACTGCCTTTGGTGGGATTGTCTCATCTCCCAAAGTGAGAGGCAGCGGAATATCATGTTCAGATTGTAAGGCTTCTGTCGATGACGGGAGGATAGGGGATGTGGTGCGCCGCATGCCATTTGGCTCAATTCCATAGCGGCTCTTGGCAGTCGCAATGAGTGACGATTTCGAAGAGCTTCGAGGTACCGCAAAGTAAAGGCACAACAAGACGCGCGCACCCGCCATGCTGCCCAATCCTCGGCACGCCCTTCAGAATCGATAGAACATCCCAATAATCTCTCCCACCTCTCGCCGTACCACAATAATGTCCTACAACCAACGCCAACCCCACGGCGGCCCCGCAGGAGCTCCCCCAAACACAGGCCCGGACTTCAACGCCATGCTTCAGCGCTCACTACACGAGCAAGGGCCTCCCGAGCAAGGCGTAGAAGCCCCAGGGCGGCCGTCTTCGTCAATTGGTGAGGTCGCCATCTCACAACACCAAGACTGGGCGCTGTACTGACGCGTTGATGTAGGATATGGAGGTGTATACAGCGCGACACCACCACCGCAGCAAGGACCAAATGTACTCGGCGGTGCACGAGGGCCTCCGCCCCAGCAAATCCTCCCCATCGACCTCCCACCACAAGCTTTCTTGACCTCGGCGATGCTGCTGGACATGGTAGACAGTACGGAATGGCTTCATGGTACCACGAGAAGACGTTAACACCTCTCAGAGAAAGTTGACGTTCTACTGCGCGACGAGAAAGAATACATCGGCATCCTCCGATCCTACGACCAATTCGGTACGCCCTCCAACACACTCTCCTACCACATCAGCTAACAACCCACCAGCCAACCTCGTCCTCACAGAATGCTACGAGCGAATAGCAGCCCGGAACCCCGACGCATCATCCCCGACCGATCCCCGCTGGCTAATCCACGATGTCAAGCTACCCGGCGTCATGACCATAAGAGGCGAGAACGTCACCATATGCGCGACCGTGGACCTAGACCGAGAAGACGCACCGCGCGGCGCAAAGTTCGCCGACGAGGAAGACCAAGTGCGGTCGTTGGCGGCGTCGCAGAAAGCAGAGAAGCGGGTGGCGGATAACAGGAAGTCGAAGGCGCTGAAATCGGCAGGTATCGAGGTGAGAACTACATGTACGAATTGCATATGAGGCAGACACTAACTTGAGCAGCCTGGCTTTGGTATGCAGACAGCATGATGAGCCTTCCAATAAAACACAACAAACCACACGAAAGCTATGGTTCATGTGTACTACGACGACTACGAAGTAACACGATGAGCAGGCTAGATTGACCCGATACTGGCATACATGGTTGGATAGGTCTTTGGCGAACAGCAATGATACCAGATGAAGCGCAAATGCTTCATCACCGTGCAACCCACACCGTCTTTCTTTGAAGTGAAATATTGTTTTGTCGGTGAATGCATGTGGCACCACATCCATGTGTACATGTCGAGCGTTTGATAGCACATATCCATTGGACATATTAGCACCCATTCAAAACAAGGTCATCAGACGGAACTATGTACATTTAGAAGTATTGTATTATGGGCTTCAATGAGCTGGCTTGCCGTAGTTCTGGCCATCCAACTTTCCACTTCTGCTATGTGTAGTCGGCGACAAGTATCCTGCTGCAATTTGACTCATGGCTACTATGCTCTGAAAAGGAGTTACGAGTGCCATGTTGTTGCCACCCAAGGCTGAGATGCTGCTAGGTGACACTGTTTTGCTGCTACGAAGTTGTGGACCTACCGTTGGGTATCTATGTGATGCTGTACGTACGTCAAGAAGTTATTGCTGCGGTCAGCTTGACAATATGAGTGTGTGTCAGGGTGTTGCTGCCAGTCCGGTTGTTGTTGATGCAATCAAAGTATTGTTGCTGCGCTCAGGATGCTGTTGCTGCGTGTCAGGATATTGCTGCTGGGTGAGGAAAGAGTACTCTTCGAATAGAAGTTCATGGTGACTGACTTCCGCAATGAGCGCCATAGCGCATGCCTTGCAGCAAACTCTTCGCGAGTATAGAAGTCGCGAGAGTGTGGGTGTGGATGGAGTATGAGCGATGTACAGCGAGCTTGGTCGGTGGCTGCAACTGTGTTGGATTGTAAGCTCCGCTATCCAGCAGGGACTGATCACCAGCGTGGACTGGCTGACCGCGACGTCGAGGCAATACAGGGGGAAGATTGGTAGTGCTCAGTGAGCCGTAGGCCATGCACAAGTGATGCCATTTTGTGAAAGGGTACGCCCAACCCGAGTAATCCGAGACAGCTGGTTCTGAGACTTGACAGCATTAAGGTCTGATTGAACTCGAATGTATCGGGCGGCGTCGATGTGTATAGTGTGCGGAAGAACGTGTACGGGCACTTGATGCGCATCGTGTGATCGGGAGAGTGAAGTGGGGACTCGTATGTAGGTATTGCTTCTACAGCGCTTCGGCGACGGATCGAGGTCTGCAGTGTGCAAGACCACTAAACGGTCCGACAGACTGCCGTGGAGCTCAATTGGGTCAAGATCTGTCGCTAAGACCAGTGTCAGTCGCGCATTCGGTGGTATATAAGAGGCGTCTGGCGATTTGGGAGTCTCTGGTGAACTTACTTTAATTCTCCGAACCTCTTCGCTCGTCTCCGCTTTGCCGATGAGCTGCCCGTCGCTCATGGCTCACAGGCCTCTCGCACTGGTGACCTCCCAATGTCAACATCTTGCGAGCTCGCACTTCTTACTCGCGGAGAAGAGGCCGCACAGTACGATGTTGCTATCGATATCGAAGCCAACATGGCACGGCGCGGAAAGACACTTTTTGCGGCTATTATTGTTGGTCTATCCGTCAACTGAGCTTTTCCGCGACCCGTCACTGGACAGTGACACGAAGCAGGCCTCCTGTGGTTCGTTCCGCCTGGTCTGCTAGTGTTGGTGCCTGGGAATCAGACATCTGAAGTCAGCTCACCTCACGCCCATGGTGGTAGGATGAGTGGGAGAGGTGTGGTCAGCTCCTCTAGGCCTGCCTTGGCTTTTACTTACTTGCAGAATATCGGCGCTCGTCATTCTCTGCCGCTCATCACTTTCTGCTCGGCATCATACTGCCTTTTTATGGAGGAGGAAGGCGCGATGAGTTGCGGAGGATGCCCTCGCCAGTGAGTGAGTGGTGAGTGGTGTCATTTCGGCCAAGGCAAGACTGCGTACATGCAGTCTTTGGCGGATTTTGTGCTTGCTGCACGAGGAGGCTTCGCGCAGAGAGCAGTTAACGATTAAAATGCGCACGTGTAGCCTCGAGGTTGCTTGTGTCGCGGAAAGAAAGCACGGGATACGGGAAGGCGGCCGGCTACCACTAGGTCCCAGTAAATGGCAGTCACTCCCCAAATCTCGCGCTGGACCTGAGATCCATCGACACATCGACTCACCAATGCTCCAACCTATTCTCATCATCCCCGGGGCCAGTACCGCCGCTTGAGATGGTACGAGAGTCGAAAGACTTCACTCCGCAGAGGGACTGTCAAGTCTCTCACACCCAGTCGACGCCCTCATCACAACATCGCGAACCGATACCTCACCAAAGAGGCTGAAAAGCTTACGGTCCATCAAATGGTGATGGCGGCAAAGCTACAACTCCCATTGGAACCTCTGGAATCTGTTCTCGTCACATATTTACAGTCGCTCCACTGACGCCACAGATCTGAACCTCCACGAGCCGCTTGAGTCCTTGCAATCACGATGCAGCCGAGCAAACAGCGAGCTGCGCAGAAGCACTTCAACCTCTTTACCGTATCGAGTCGTCCTTACCGGCTATCTAGTCACCAGCGTCCGTTGACCCGATCTGGCACTGTGACCCATTTCCTTTTCGATACAACCAATACATAATTACCGAGTTCTATTCCTCTGTCATGCCCCGATGTTGAACGGTCGAGTCTGTGTACCTTCGGGGTAGCAGTATACTATCGTATATTACCTAGCGATGTATCGTGTGCGCGAGCACAACGTCCTACTCCACGGACCGAAGGATTGACTTCAAACGACCTCTTCCAGCTTGTCGCCACTGTAGAACAGAAACCAGGAACAAAAGAACAGACGAACAGACGCCAAGACTCACGTACGACTCAAACCAGAAGCGTACTAAGGGCCATAGTAAGAGATTGGAATGATAAAGGGAATAACCCACAGTGGCGCTGAGAATACGATAACCTGAATTGAATATGTCGTGGCCTTTCGGCTATGTACCAGGATGCTTCGCACAACATCGGTCAAGACCTGTTGTGTAACAGGAGCATCGACGACCTCGTCTTCTCCCATCGATCATGGGTCTTGCCCCACACGTATTCTTCACAGAACCTGCCTACCAGGCGCCTGGATATGGGTCCATGCCTAGTAGGCTAGCTGCGACTTGATTCCACCATGTCGTATCTTCCCGTATGCTCCGTGTTGTCAACCGCATGCCGGTGTCGGACCAGAATTTATGCTCGACGTGTGGTCGTGCAGCGCAATAAACAAAACGCCGCCAAGTTGCAATCTCTAGACGTCTCTGATGGGGTCGAATGGTCGCGTGCCGCTCGGCGAGGTCTTCGATCGTTGTGGGCTTGACGAAGCCGGATTCGCAACGGATGTTGCTCTCACCATGTCACCTTCGGCTAAACATGCGACAGGATTAGCAAAGTGTACATTGCAGATCGCAGCCCTGTCGCTTGCTTGGGCGTGCATACATCTGGAGTGGTGCGCCTGCACTTACAAAACTTTCGCTGAATGTCCCTTAACAACTGAGATACTCGCCATTTGAGTATGATCATCTCTACCGGCCGTATGCCATCAGCTATCAATTGAGTGTTGATGCGCTCCAGCATTCGCTCCTTTTCATTCGCGGGTATCAGGATCCACCTTGACCAGTCCTTGTGCGTCTGGGAGAGCTGCGTCGCTTCTTCTTTGGT
>Ga0265798_10011102_pt1 | contig 11008 bp, 8 predicted proteins | sample P3T30metagenome_FD_192430 | JGI IMG/M metagenome (GOLD analysis project Ga0265798, IMG submission 192430) | Plant litter microbial communities from East Loma Ridge, Irvine, California - P3 T30 | ecosystem: Environmental > Terrestrial > Plant litter > Unclassified | place: USA: California... | reverse complement strand
GCGGGGCGCGATAGGGAGAGGCATGATGAGTTTGGTGGCACCGCTCAACGGTGATTGAGCGCGTGGTTTGGCGTCGCATAGCGGGTCACAATCTTGGAACTACAAGATCTCGTTTACTGCTTCTAGCATCAGGAAGTGCTGCTGCTACTCGAATCGAGCGTTTTTCTTCTTCTTGCAATTCTACGCCGCGCACTATCCTCGATTTCATCCTGCGAGTATACCCAGCACACCTAAACACCCATTAGCACAGCTCCACAATATGCCTAATTCTCTAATTCCGAGCACCGCATGCTCTTCTCCCTTGCTAACTCCCTCCATCAAATCCAACACTCCCAATCCCACATCGGACATCCCATGGTTCGAGCGCGGCGAATAACTTAAAGGCTCGTACGCTATCAGGGAGTCGACTCGAAGTAGAAGAGGAAATGATCTACGAATCCTTGAAAGTCATGGGGATCTACGTCGAGAGACTCTTGAGCTCTGAACGACTGCTTGAAGAAGTGGAAAACCCACAAGTTGAGCTTGTCGAATGAAACGTCTTCTAATACCACATTTCAAGCGTGTCCTTCCTGACGATGCACTCCTCAAAACTCGTTGTGTCGATATGGTGATCGGATGATCGCCTTAGTAGCCTCGAGACGTTGGGAAGTTTATTGCTGATTTGGGTCTTCACCAATGGGACTATCTCGAACGTGATAAAGTCTTCGCGCCGGGCGTACTGAAGGTGTTGTGCTTTTGCGGTACTTTCATACCTCTGTCGTATGACAACAATCAAGCGCGGCACCGCGAACTCGATTGGTTCGCGGGTGGACTTTGGCGATTGGTGCATGGCTCGGCGGACCGTGAAAGACATTGTTTAGGCAATACGTCGTTAATTTCCTTGTTGACGCACAGTCCCTGAGACCCTTTCGCTCACTTCCCAACGTTTCGCACCACTATCTCTTCTCTCCAATCACGAAACAAGTAGCAAGCAGAACTTCAGTATCTCAACATGTCAGCTAATAAAGTCAACAAAATATTGAACCAGACCGTGGTGACGAACAGCACGTGTTTGTCAAACGCTCGCAAGAGAAAAAGAAGGCGCGGAGAGAGAAGATGGAAACAAGAGCAAAGGCGCTAGAAGCTGAGTATATGGCGAAACTGCGAGCATTGGAGCAGAAACGAGGTGAATCATCTACTCCATAAGGTTTGCGTGACGAGCAATAGCAACATGAAATAGATGCCTAACTTAATAACGATAATCGCTCAGTTTCCACGACAAAGAAAACCACCCCTAGATATAGTCAATGTGATGCCCTTGAGTCACGGCCGTGAAATGCGACTCGTGATCAACCATGACACATCAAGACTACGCCACAGCGTCCGTTCCATGCTCGTAGTTGAAGAAAGGTGTCACAGTCTCACAGAATGCTGGTCGCCTTAATCACAATGCGCAGGTCCTCACCGGTGGCACCATATAAGATCAAACATACTGACGCTTCCGTGAGTTGAGAATCGAACACACTCAATAAATATTCTGTCAGTCCTACCTTACTCATGTCTGCGACTCCACCCTGGCGGCGATTCATCATCAACAGCAACCAACAAAACATCATCGACCAAATCCAGCTTCTACGCTCCAGCTAGGTCATAAAGCACACTTCGTTTTATTTGCCACTAATATCTGCTACAGCCGTTAACCAGCCTTGTTTCAACCACACACCTCTCCCAAGAATACTCCCGTCGTTTCGAACGCCATCGCCTTGAAATGGTCAACAACCGAAACGCTAGCGGCCCACGCCTCAATGGCGAAAGATATCAGCTAAACACCGAAATTCGGGACACGCGACCTGCAGCTGTACATATGTTAGCAGCGGGAAACTCCAAGAAGTTCCAGAAAGCGGATGCTAGAGCGGTAAAGCTAGGGGAGAAACGGCGGAGGGAGGCACTTGAGGGCAAAGAGAAGAGTAAGGGATGTTGTGTTGTGATGTAAGATAAAGCTATCAGGGAGATAGCAGAATGTGGAGGATATTTTTTGGACAAAGAAGGCTCGCAGATGCTTTGCCATGTAAATGTGATCCGCAAGTGGCAGGACTAGATTGAGATTCAGTTAGTATTTAGGTGAATGGTAATTTGAAGCAGTCGGAATCATTTCTTTTTGATTGGCGGATCTATCAAGCATGGTTCATCGTGTTTTGACTTCGGGAGGAAAATGCAGCGCTACACATCAGATTTCGACGGCGCAAGCTGTGTCTTAAACATTTTGCAAAATAGCGTGTCAAACGATCCAAGAACATCGCTCGAGGCGGCGAGCTGCGGGACTTCACTCCAAGTAGCCCTCGTGCGCAAAATATAACTTGCGCACGCCTTTCCTTCACTCACCCAACCAACCCGCACCTTCCTTACCCAATATATCCCTACCAATTCCCAACTCCTTCATAATATCCATGCGATTGGAACATCGCATGGTCAGAGTTCGCACCTGTTCACATCGATCTGCGTCAGTGACATCACTTCTGAGATGTTACTGGCGCTGTCACATTGGGTCCAGGGTTCGACTCTGAATGATAACCGAGAGTTGCGCATCCTCTGAGTTTCCCATAATTACCTCAAGTATGAGGGGTCATTGTGTTTTTTGCAGTATTTTTGGACTTGGATGCTGGAGCATGGAATGCTGATGGGAGTAGTAGACACGCGGAATAGATCCAGGTAAACCAGTTGATTTTTTGACCTTTCCATGTTCTTTTGTCGCTAAATATAAATTGCAGCATACACCTTCACAGGCTTTCTCACATCTTACCACGCATAGCTTCACATTTAAGACATTGAACTGAGACTCCCCATTGACGTGTGCGACATATTCAAATGCGCACGAACCCGTGCGATCAATGATTCCACCTTCACAGTCATAGATAGGTACTTAACATCCACGCTCCGCTGCACAGAACTCTAGACAACTCAGCGAAAAGACACCAGTCACCAGCCATACCAAAACAACTCACCACCTCCACGCCCGTCCATCCACCGTCACAATATCGAAGCAACCCATCTCCATTTCCAATACCATCACACCCTCTACAAGCATATCTCCACACCGCCAAAGCAACATCACCACCGACCGCCCATCATGCCTAAGCCATCCCCACGAGGAATGGAGACAAGAGCGGCTTATCAGCACATAACCGGCGGTCATAGCGACGCCCGCATGCGAGAACTGAGGAGAGGGAAAGCGGTTCAGGAGCAAGTAAAGAGGAGAGACGAGTACAATGAGAAGACGAAGTATAAGGAGTGTCTTTGCGTTGTTATGTGAGCGAATGGGCTCAGCGCTGGACGTGGGCGTGGAAAGGGTTGCTTTTTGGAGAGGCATAGGTTTGTGGAAGCGAGAATGGAGTACTGCTACAATTGTGGCTTTTCCTCTGTGTGTGACGCAATGTGATGGAGAAGCATATGCGTTGGTATAACTGCGAGGGTAGCCAGGGTGACTCTTCATGATTAGCCAACGAGCTTGGCTCAGCTCGATGTCATTTGGCAAGGAAATGTGATGGAAGCTTGCGAACATGGATGTTGACATCGATAGTAAACTTTTCATTTACAACTGACATGCAGCACTGTATCTGCAAGACGCTATACTACGCAGCTCTTCCCACAACGGGTCGACCAGGCCTCTTTCTAATCACGCCAACCTGTTGCCGGCGGCGGCAAGAGAATTATGTACAAGAAGCGTAGCATGAGAGGTATAAAACATCCGCGCTTTCCAAGAGGCATGCTGAAAGTGGTGGTGCTGGTGTTGAATACAATGATCGGAACAGTCCAGAAAATGGCAACAAATCATTAGGTTGAATCGCGTATCGCGATTCGGCGGAGACGTTTGGATGGCGGCGATAACTCCGAGGATGCAGGAATGGATATTGACTGGGGTTCTCGGTGCCGTATGTCCAAGCTACTAGCCAAATAGGATTGCGCGAAAAGTGCAGGCAGGGTATCATTAAACGTTCTCGGTGAACTTCGAGCTCCGGGACCCATCTGCTGATTGCAAACTCCGACCGAGTGTGCCTCGTGGTCTCTCTGGGTTCGGCGACTGGGGCGGACTAAGATGCGAGCGACCTTTGGGAAATGGAGCAGGATCCGCGAAAGGGTTGGCATCCTCGTCAGGATGGCGAATGACTGGCGTTCTCGCGGGACTTGGGCGTATGTTCATCATACCCACACCTGCAGCTGTGGGTGAACCACCAGCCTCTTTGCCCAGCTCTTTCGGAAAACCTGGACCTCCATACGTGCCATGATCGTCTTGATAGAAGGACGATCCGGTAGGTGCGAATTGTTCCGATGTCATGCCTTCGCTAAAGGCGGAGGGAAGCTTGCGTCCAGACACCCTCTGAAAGCTGCGCTCGCCACCACCACTTGTGCTTGTATCGACCGTCGATCGTGAGATGCCTGAGAAGCGGTTGAGGAAGGCTGAAGGGATACGGTTGTTCCGCGAGACTTCTTGCGACATGGGAGGAGCTCGGTCGGTGGGTTCGTCGTTGCCGAGCTGAAGAGCGCCCTTCCGCTTCCGCTTGTGGCGTCGGAGTAAAATTAGGATAACGGCTAGTATCAGCGCAGCACCGGCCAGACTACCGACCACACTGCCGACTACCTGTGGCGGGGCAAGAGGTGCAGTAGTTCCGGTAGAGCTGGCGTCTGCTGCAGATGAGGTTTGTGCAGCAGGAGCACCTGGGTTGCCCGGTTGTCCACCAACAATGCCACCCCCGCCATTTGATGAAGGATTGGCTGGCTTCGAAGATGCAGTCAGACTTCCAGTAAAAGCCTGGTCGGTCTCTGTGCTCGTGAAAAACGGTATTAAGCTGGAAGGTGATATTGATACGGAAGGAGATGCTGATAACGAGGAAACGCTGTCGAAGGATGCGGTGGATGTGGTAGGCGAGATCGAAGGTGTGCTGGCGGGAGGCGACTGTGACGTTGAACTGGTTATAGATGCAAAACTACTTCCAGAAGCGCTTGAAGATGTCGAGCTCAGCGCTGGGGTAGTAACTTGCAATGCGAGTGCAGATGCGCCAGATCCATACGGGTATGCAGGAACAGAGAAACCACTGGGAAACGGTGGTACTGCTGGAACTTGGGGTAAGGCATCGGTCGGAAAGGGAGGAACGGCTGGAACTTGTGGTAATGACGGTACTGGAGGTGTCGAGGGCACAGCTGGATCCACCGCGTCTAGGGCGCCAGAGAGGACACGGCCGGCTGCTGAGTCTACGGCATTCACAACGGGTGATGCTACAGGCGCGACAGGCGCTATTACCGCGCCTAACGAATCGACAATACCTGGAGTAGGCGTAGCTGGAACGCCAGGAGTTTTCGTCTCTTGGCCAATCAGATTGCCGCTGGAGTCCACGGTAGCAACCACGTCCACATTGACAGTCACCACTCTCGTGGCGGGCTGCGCCTGCCGACGATGATAGAAACGATGGTCCTTCGTCATAACGGCTCCCTGTGTCTCCTTCTCTGGTCGAATCAACGGCTGATGACCTGAACTACCGTCTCTGCCCTCCTTTTCTTCGTTCACTGCCTCCTTCTGTTTGTTGCAGTCTCGATCGTTTTGTTCGCGGCGGCGGTGTCGTAGATCAGATCTGTATCTGCGCGACGATGTTTCCGTGATATCCATACAGTGTGGGGTAGACTAATGCGACTTGCGCAAAAGTAATGCTTCCAAAGCGGTGGTGGCGAAGGCGCAATGTTTGCGTGGCATGTGGTTAAATGAGCGTAAAGAGTTGGGTGTTTGCCGCTGGCGGTACAAAGGAGGGAACTTGGTGGTGTTTGTGGAGGCCCAATCTATGGGGCGGTGCTGTATGTGATGTGATGGAACGATCGTCGAAAAACCTTGGAACGAATGTGGGCTGCCAGGTGACAGAGTGAAGGGAAGGACTTGGCGGGAGATCAGCATCGGCAGTCACAACTCGCAGCGCAGAGACATACCAGAGTGTTAATTGACGAGCATTCACGATGCGCCGAAAACCAGCTGCGGTGAGGCAGGAGATTGTTAGAGGTCGTAGAGGGCAGACCCTGGAACTGCAATGGTTTCTTATGTCAGTTGGCTCCTGTTGGGAGGTGGGTGCGCCGAAGTCGAAGTCGGTTTCTGCGTGCAGCAAAAACCTCCACAAATTGGCCCGTTGCGCCCTCTTTCAATCCTGGCCACGCCCCAAAGGTGTTGTCGGACGTCCGCGTGGATGTCGTGGTTGAGGAGGATGGACAAGAGTCGATAGCGACCGACCGACCAAACCGCAGCACGAAGCACCATTCGCTAGTGTTAGGTGCGAGATGCTCTGCGTTGATTGGGTACCAGCCGAATCACTTGGTTGCACCTTCCCCCGTTTGCTCCAGTGCGCCTTCCGAAATAGCAACTCACGCAGAGCCGGAAATGAGTACGAACTAAAATCCACCACCCCTCCAGAGTCAGCGATATCTTCTCTGTGGAACTGCTTCTTTCCAACGTGCATCACGACGAGCCAGCGCGACACATAGACACAACGACTCAACAGAGACCCTCCTGAGCCGCATTCCAGCAGAAAAGACTGCACTCATTGCCACGTTTTCCCGTTGAGTCGCCTGTGCCTGATTTCTTCCCGCGCACACGTGCGGCCATGCCGCCCCTTGCATCAAACGGCTCCAACGCCCCACTGTGTCGCTGACACCGTACTTTTGTAGAGTTCAGGCTCTGAGGCAGCCATCACCGTTTATAGCACTGTCGCTGTCGCACCTCCAAAGCACAGAAACGACGATGAAGTCTTCGTATTTCCAAGTCGCAAGCTACTGCCTTTAGCCATCGCAAAGAATATTGCCAAGCACGTTTAGGAGGTCTTACGAGATTTGGCAGGGATGCACATCCGCTTCCAGAAAACAATCAAACAGGCTGGGCCAGACCAGCAGTAAAATTGAGATCTCCCGTGGGGACTTTTTGTCTTGTTCCACCACGTGAATCTGGGGATGAGCATTCCCGATTGTGCGTCATGGGCATATTGGCAATCTTATGGTGATCGAAACCAGTGAACGTTGTTTTATGAAACAACCAGAACCCCTGCGTAATCCCACCCACAGTTGCCAGCTACGAAAGGGTTGAAGTTCGAGACTTCAGAGGGCGCAGTTTTCTTCACTCGGGACGTTGACATGCAATGGACACTGCAGCGTGTTGCGCACAATGAACGTTTGCGCCTCGTAGTGCACGCGGTGATGGCTTGACGTGACCCCATAGAGCAAGACGTTGCGGACTTCAATACTACTACTACTTATTACCTCCGATGTGCTCTGATGCTCATGGGTTGGACGGGCGTGTGAGTGAAAAACAGGACTGGCTACGTTCAAAAGTCCAGCATTTGTACTGTACACACGCAGACAACTGAACAATTACAGGAACACCATTGGAAGTTCCTGTGAACAGCCTATGAAGAGGACGTAGGTATGCTATTGCAACGTAAGGTGTACCTACAGAAGGTTGCAGCCTCGTGGAGCGGCGCCTGCATGAGACCTGATTCGATTCGCACCTGCCCCTCCAACAACACCACGCTATCGATAACGATCTTCACGAACGCAAACACGTTTCCTGCCTTTACCCGAGTGAGATTAGACAGCCGACTGCCTCGATGGAAATCTACGACTTCGTGGCTCGCACTTACACCGTATAAACACTCGGTAAGTAAATATGACATCAAACGTGCAGGAGACAGGAGCAACCCAGAATGAAGCCCAATATCCACCACCACCGTACGAAGTTCGGTACCCACCACCACCACTACCACCAAGGGCATCTGGCAACGATATTCCGCAACGGAAATTGATGACCATGTCTTCTCACGATCCGCGGTCGTCTTCGACCCAATCACTGGTACCAGACCCTGCAGTTGATAGCTCTGGTCTTCGGCGAGGTGCGTACTTTTGAGTGAAGTAGGATGTGAAATAAAATTTAACAGAAGGTCCTCAACAGTCTTGCTGGTGTATCTACATGGCTTCATGGGCAATGAGACAAGCTTCAGGTCTTTCCCAGCTCATGTACATAACCTCGTGACCGTAACATTAGCAGCCACCAACGTGGTCCACAGCAAGGTTTATCCGAGATACCGATCGCGGGACACAATGGAGCTCGCAAGAGACAACTTCTCCAAATGGTGGTTCTATTCATTTTATTGTAGAGAGCTGAACTGACGATCATAGGCTAGCACCCCACGAAGACCAATGGACCGATGTGATCTTGCTTGGGCACTCTATGGGCGGTCTGCTTGCGGCAGATATCGCTCTGGCGTTTCGACATCGTATCGTTGGCGTCATCAACTTTGACGTCCCATTTCTGGGTATGCATCCTGGCATCATCAAGGCTGGACTTGGCAGTCTCTTTTCGAAGCCGCCAGCACCTGTGGATGAGATACTGGAAGAGCAGCCCGGGAAGAAGCCTAGCAGAATTGGCACGCTCTTCAACCCTAAACCTTCAGATCCGAACTTCAACCCGTCCTTCGAAAACGATGTCCGCCTGCCTGTGCGCAATGGGTGGGTCAATACCATGCACTGGCTAAACAAGCACTACGATAAAGGCCTACGGCAAGCTACTAAAGGACTTGTGAAGTCGCACTTCGAGTTTGGTAGCTCTATGGCAGACTACAAGGAGTTGAAGGATCGGTACGCCAGGATAAGAGTATTGGAAGAAGAGGATGAAGGGAAAAGGAAGTCAGCAAACCCCGGAGTTCAGCACCCACCTCGGGTGCGCTTCATCAACTACTACACTGCGAGTACCGGCAGGCCGAAAAAGCCTAAGTCGAAGTCACCATCGCCGTCTCGTCCATCAAGCCCGAGTAGAGACGAGTCTCGTGACAGCCACATCGACGCAATTGCCTCGGCATCGATGGTGCATCCAGGATTAGCAAGCCTACGAACTCCATCGGACGTCAACAGTCCACGGATCTCGGTGGAAGAGCACCGCGGTAGTGAAGTGGTACCCGTCAGCCCACAGGAGCCACTATCAGCGACGAGCCCAATAGACGGCTTCTCTGTTCGAAGCAATACAACTTCCACGCTTGATGGCCCACCCATCCTGCCTGAGATTCCACCGATCCCACAAGAACCGCCATTTGTGGATCTCATGCAGTATACTGACAGGAAGGAACGCAAAGCTGCTGAGAAAGAACACGATCAGGCACTGAAGGAGTACCAGAAGCTCGTTAAGGCACGCAACAAGGCCATCAACGAGCGGGACAAACTCGAGGAGAAGTGGGAGAAGCAGCAGGCGAAATCTGAGACGCAGCACGAGAAGCAAGAAAGGAAGAGAATTGAGGAAGAGAAGAAGAGAATGGAGCAAGAAGAGAAGAGGCTTCGAGGTGAGAAAGAGCCCGTATCACATCAGAAGTTGGAACACGAGGACGAGTCAACGAGCGACTCGCATCCCAGCAAAGATATGGATGCTGGGTACGAGGTGCACGCTGATGAAGGACCCGAGATACAAGCTCTGGAGGAAGATGTCGGAACAATCGATCTTGGCGAGGAAACACATCACCAGCACGAGTCAAGTCGCCCATACAGCAATTACGACTTCAGCCGCAGCACCATCATGAACACAACCTCGCCCGACGACCAAGGCTCAATGACCGAATCTTCCTACACCCTCGCAACAACCGACAGCAACATGTCCCACCCACCGACATCAGGGGCAGACGGCGAGCCAGCGAAGCAGAAGAAGAAGAAGCTGGGCAAATTCTGCATGTTGCCGCCAAAGGACGATAATGGCAACAAAGACCCCACGTGGGTCAGGGTGTTCATGAAGGACATGGATGAGGTTACGGCGCATACGTCGCTGTTCTTTGTGAATGAGACATATGAGCGGTTGGTGGGCGATGTTGGGGACAGGATAGAGGATTGGATACGTGAGGCGGATACGATGAGGGTCATTAGGGAGATGCAGCATCAGTAGCTCTCCACTGCAGTGCAGGCTTGTTTCGAATAACGATTTATGACGACTGTGAAAACCTTGGACGCTAAAATTGGTGTTGCGAACACTTCGTACGCTTGAAAACGTTTGCCCTCGATGAATCTTGGCGCCTTTTCCACCGTGCTATAGTCACTTCCTTCCGCTCCATAACAAAAGTCTCACTCGATCACAGTCACCTGAATCTGCAGCCTAGATAGCCTCAAAGTGCTTGCGCGATTTGAACTCCAATCTAAACACGCAGCCTGAATAGCCTCACTCTAATCACGCGCGTCAAACACCCATCTGATACCATAGCCTGGATATTCTTGATGTGCTCGAACATGGCGCCAATGACTACATTCCTAGATGGATGGCTGGGTTTGCCTGAAGACCTGCGACTTCAAGTTCTCAGGTACGCTGTCCCTTGCGATAAGCAGGTGTACTAGACCCAATTCAACTGCAACACCGACGCTCGAAACCGACTAATTAGGATAGCAGAGGAGGACGCAGTACTCTCATCAGAATATTAAAACTTATTAGAGTATCGAGAGGGACTGTTACAGTTTGAAACTTACGTCGTCCTGCTCCTCGCTTGCACTTATACCTCTTAGCTAACGTATTCCACCATCACGTCGGACAACCCATCACGTCGGACAGTTCTTTTTGCACCAAAAAACGCTCTTGCTTGGCACTGTTATCTCAACAACTACTAAATAGAATTTTCTAAAAATTTAATCGCAAAGCTGCATTAATACAAGGATTAGGATTCTTGACCTACTAAGCTCTAGCTTACGTAAGTAAGGAGTTATTAGAGAAAACCTAAATTACAGGGGTCTACAACTACTATCTTAGGAACTACTAGGGCTATAAGGCTAAGGTTATAGACTATAGAAGTACATATATACAATATTAACATGTTAAATTTTTAGAGAACTCCATTAAGTAGTTGTTAAGATAACAGTGCCAAGCAAGAGCGTTTTTTGGTGCAAAAAGAACTGTCCGACGTGATGGGTTGTCCGACGTGATGGGTTGTCCGACGTGATGGTGGAATACGTTATTAAGTAAAGTATCCTTTAAGAGCTACTTTTA
>Ga0265798_10011101_pt1 | contig 11008 bp, 6 predicted proteins | sample P3T30metagenome_FD_192430 | JGI IMG/M metagenome (GOLD analysis project Ga0265798, IMG submission 192430) | Plant litter microbial communities from East Loma Ridge, Irvine, California - P3 T30 | ecosystem: Environmental > Terrestrial > Plant litter > Unclassified | place: USA: California... | reverse complement strand
AGATTTTAGATCTAATAATATCTAGTTGTTTTGTTAATCTTTACCATTATTGAGCACAACTGCACAAATATTTTTTATCTGTTTCAAGACGGAGAGAAAAACGGAGAAAAAGACGGAGAGAAAGACGGAGAGAGTTTCTTTTAGGTTAGTCTAAACCTATTTAGCTTAACTTAAAGCTAAAGAAAAAAGCAGCAGTATTATTAACGAAAAAAAAAAAACAAGAAACAGATAAACTTTGTTTTTTATAAACTGCTTCTATAGGTTAGATTGTATTTAATTTTATTGTTCCCCCAATAAAGATAAAAATTTTCTATATAAATATCCTATCACAGATTAGATTGTTTTTAAAATTATTGTTCTTCTAATCAAGATAAAAATTTTTCTATAGAAACAGATTCTATCACTATCGGCATAGAACTATGTAAAATACCACAAATTTCTGAACATTGACCATAAAACACCCCTTCACGGTTGATAAGAACAGATACCTGGTTAAGTCGACCAGGGTAACCATCACATTTTATACCTAAAGCAGGACAAGCGAAAGAATGAATAACATCTGCCGCAGTTACAATAAATCTTACGTGTGTTAGTTCAGGTATAATTACTCTATTATCCACCTCTAACATTCTTAAACCACCCTCTTCTAAATCGGATTCCGGAACTAAATAAGAATCAAATTCTATGAATTCTTCATCTGCATTTAAAAAGTCAGGGTATTGGTAACTTCAATATCATTGATGACCTTCAGCTAATACAGACATAGCAGGATCACTCACTTCATCCATTAAATATAGTAATTTAAAAGAAGGGAATGCTATTAAGATTAATATTAAAGCCGGAGTAATCGTTCAAATCAATTCAATTAATGTTCCATGGTTTAGATATTTATGTGATATAGGAGAGTTAGCATTACTATAGTTTCTAACTATTGAGATCATTATCCATCCTACACCAAATAATATTATAACAAGATAAAACATGATATTATCATGTAATTCCACTAATCCTTCCATTTGAGGAGTTGCACTATCCTGAAAATAAAGCCCTCAAGGCCTAGGTGTGTCACAACTGTTAAAAAAACTTAAGTTTAATAAATTAAACATGTTAGATTAACCATTTTTTTTTTTCTTATACTAAACTACCTCTTATTAAAGAAATATTAATACATTTAATAACTAGAAATATTATCTTTATTACTAACTATAAAAATGGCTAATATAACTGAAATTAAGGCTATTAGAATAAAAACCACTAAGCAGCCTATACTTTTTAAATAACTAGTATAAAATATTAGAATAAAACAACTAACAGTTTTACACTGTTTAAATAATTAGTATAACTAGATTTCTCTAGATTTAAAAAGAAAAAGGGGTTAAAAACTTTCTTACTAAGTTAAATAACAAAGTCTTTATCTCCTTACCTTTAGCAGGGTCCGATACAACTAGTTTAACTAGATTAGACCAAAAACTATGAGAGATTTTACCTTATTAACAGGTATAATAGAACTAAAACCAGCATCAAAATAATTATTCTTACTTATCAACCATATACTGAGCTGGACCCAGATAAATGTTTAATCTTTAGCTAGCAAATTATTTATCCCTATAGAAGAGTAGAGCATTGGCTTAGTTTACAAAGTAAACAATGCCAATCTATAACTCACAATGTGAGGATCTTGTTTAGACAGCTAAAGCAAAATCAGGGTAACCGTCCGAATTTAAACCTAAAGATGGAAGCAGAGAGTTTTTCTTTTAGCTTAATCTAAAACTATTTAGCTTATCTTAAAGCTAAATAAAATAAGCAGCAGTATTGTTAACGAAAAAAAAAAAAGTAAGAAACAGATAAACTTTTTTTTTCAGTATTTTACCGTTATATTAAAAAAGAATTAGCTGGTATTATTTCAAAACCATATAGTATACAAGGTACTAATATAACAAAAGCTATAACGATAGGCAATAAAATAGTTCAACAGAAGGACATCAATTGATCAAAACGTATACGAGGGAATGAAACTCTAGCTCAAATGAACACAAAAATCATTATACACGTTTTTACACCTAAGGTTAAACCATATAATAAACCTTCCAAAATAGGATCTGAGAATATACTTTCCTTATGTAAATTATTTATATAATAATCAAAATTAAAGTGTTGTACTAAAGTGAATAAAGGTATAGTAAAATATAAGTAACCACCTAAAAATAAGATACTAGTTAATATACAAATTAAAACAATACTAGCATATTCAGCCAAAAAGAAGAAAACGAATATAACAGCAGCGTGTTCTGTCATAAATCCACTAACAAGTTCTGATTCCAAATAATAGTGTTGTGTATTATATTTTGCTTTATGCTTTACGTAATATAAGCATAAAAAAAAATTGTAAAATTTTCATTTGCCTTTTCATGTAAGATAAATTAGTAGAAAAAGGTCGGAATTAATAATTTTATACACTACTTATTCACTTTAAAACGAGATGTTTTATTATAAATAAGACCCGAATTTATATACTTACCGGCAGTTACTTTAGATCTATTTAAAGCTTTTACTAATTTAACCTTGTTTTTAAACTAAAAAAAATTATCTTTCAAATAATTAATACCTACTCCTTTTGGCTATCTACTCTTTTTGTCGCTAATGTTCCACTTAGATAATATACTATGTTTTTACTATGCACAAGATTTAATCTCCCTGCTTTACTTAGAAAACCTGCAGGATAAGTATGCCTATTGTAAAACAAAAGTTAATTATAATTATCTTTATAAAAAAAAAAGTACTCGTGTCAACATTTTCAGTTTAGCTTAATTTGTATGTTTATACCTTAACTTACTAGTAGCAGTTTATTAAAAATTATATAAATTATCAAAAGAATACTTTTTAATATAAATTTTTAGCTCAGTTAAAGCTTTATTAGCAGACTTATCATTAACCTAACTATAAAAATATTCTAATATAGCAAAATTAAAATTATTTAACCGATATTTTAAGATAGTGTTTTATAATGCTTTACTATATTTTTTATTAGGAAAATCTTTCCCAAATCTCATAGATAAACCTTTAGCACTAGCTAAAAAAAATTTACGGTAAATTTTTTTTTATAATACAATAAACACCACTTTTATTTTTTAACCTTCACGCTAACACAATAGTAAGACATTGTTATTTAAATTATCGTAAAATTTGGGTATAGGTAAAGAGTTGAATAGTGAAAAAGAGTCAGAGTAAGATTAACTAGGATAACTTATTTTACTTCGGATATTTATATAATATCATCTGCTAGCTGCTATTTTATTATTGCTTCACACAAATATAAAAGAGTAACAAAATGATTTAAGGTTACACTATACCATCTCTTACGAGGTGGGTTGGACTATATCTTATTAAATAAAACTAAATATATTTAATGATTGCGTATAGTCTCTGAGGATCCTACTAAGATTATAACTATATTTTATAGTAATATATATCTGTTGGTTTCCTGCTGATTGTCCATTGTAATATATTTAACCTTTTCACTAGTAGCTAGCATGTATAGACGGAGGTAAAAACCTTCGGGTTAGAGAGGGTGCAATACTTTATAAAAATTTACTCCTGCACTATTTAGTAACACTAGTGGTTAAATCTTTAGGAGTTTCCAGCATATAGCAATCTTTTACGAGACCAAATCATATTATGATTAGTCAATAGCCTCGGCTAAATCAAAAGGAGCTCTGTTAGTTTCTGCGATAGAACCAATAAAGAATATTATAAATACAGGGAACAAAGGTACTATAAATCATATAACTCTTTGAGCCTCTATATTTACTGTAAGATTTAAACTACCTGTTAACATTACAACAAGTAATATAGCAGAACTTAAGATTAATTCATAGCTAATTAGTTGCGCAGTACTTCTAAGTGAACCTAAAAAAGCATATTTACTATTAGCTGACCATCCGGCTAATAATATACCATATGTAGCTAAAGAAGATACTGCTAACATGTATAATATTCCTAAGTTAAAGTCACTTAACGCTAAACCCGGTCCATATGGTATAACGAGGTAGCCTAACAGTGAAAAAATTAAAGTTATAATAGGACCTAAAAAGAATAAAGCTAGATTGGCTTGTGTAGGTGAAACATACTCTTTTAAAAGAAGTTTTAAGGCATCCGCAAAGGCTTGAAGCAATCCATAATACCCTACTATGTTAGGACCTAATCTCCGTTGCATACTAGCCATAGTTTTCCTTTCCGCTAATGTTATAAAAGCTACTGTCAGTAGCACAGGCACGGTTACTATTAATACTTCTATTATTGATATCAAAGTAGGTAAGTATAACATATTTATTTATATTTTCTAACATTTATATTTTAGACTTTATTATTAAAAATAAGATTATAATATATAAGCTATTAGGTTAAAAATAACTTTTTTTCATATTAAATTAAATAGAGGGAAGTTATCTATTATTATATAAAGATATTTCATTTTTTTATTGTATATAAGCCAAAAGCTTAACCGTAAAGTTTAAAGCTATTTAAAATTAATTTACCTCTATTTAAAGAAATTAACCAGTATTTAAACAACACTAAAAACTACCTAAGATAGCTATCCGCAAAGTAAAACAAGTAAAACTAAAAGAAAAAAAAATAAAAAAAAAATAAAAAAAAAAGGTTTTATTTTTATTGTTTATAACTAGGGGTAAAGTAATAATCTTTAACCCTTTCTAAGCTAATACTAAATAGCTTTATTAAATATAGCATTAAATATTAAGTTACAATATTATAAATTTGTACTTTGAAAACTTAAACTACAATTATTTACAATAATTCCTACTAGTATTCCTTTAGAAAATATTAATTAAGTTATTTACAGATATTTTTTTTTACAATAGTAAAGCGGTATAAAGATCTAAAGATATTAGTCTTACCTTTTACTTAGATTATCACTGATATTTATTAAATAATGCTATTAACTAACAAGTAAACTAAAAAAAGGTTTATCTTATAAAATAGGAGGAGGGTAAATAAATAGTAGGAAAGTTTAATAGGATATAAAAAAACATTTTTTTTTGCTGAAAGCAAAATTATTTTTGAGTGTAGGAGCTGTATATAAATTTATTTTATAGTATACTAGCTTAATTATATTTATATTAAATAAACCAAGGTTAAATAAAATATACTTTAAAATAAATAAAAAAAAATTTTTTGTTCTTTTGAGATATGCAAGGTTATATAGTACTGTAAAGAATAAAGCTAGAAACCCTTAGGCTTTTAAATCTTTATAGCTAACAGTAAACAAATAACCCTGGCATTTTTCTTAAAAAAAAAACACTAAAATTTTCAATATAGGTTAGGATAATTTTAAGCCGGTTCCCGTAATAGTAAATTAATATAAATTATAGCATAACCACGGGCTTACATGCTCGCTTACATCTTAAACTATATTGAGTCTAATTAGCTTAAATAAATTAAGCTTAATTTTTTTCAATACATTTAGCCATAGCTAAAGATGGCTAATATTTTCTACTAAATACCCCTAATTTTTACTCAACACTCATATGTACATGTGTTATGGCTTATTATGCGTTGGACTTTCCTTTGCAATACAACCGTAGAGTTTTTTCACTATTATTATCACAAAACAAATATCATAATCCATTACATCTAATAATTTATTATAAAGCTTTTTAAAGCTATAAATTATGAGGGATGTGGAGGAATCGAACCCCAAATTTTCGATCTGCAATCAAAATGTATAGCCATATACCACACATCCCCTAAAACATTTATTTAGTTTTATATAAGTTAAATTTAAGCTTAGTCTTATTTAAACCTTTTAATGTAAATCTAAAGCATCTTTAATATAACTACTAGTTAGCACAACAAATACTTGAGCTTGTATGAAAGCAATACCTAGTTCTAACCCTGAAAACGCTATAATAAAGGCTAAAGGTATTAATCCTAAAAAGAAAAAGATAAAACCGCTTGTCATAATATTATACGTGAAGCCAGCTAATATATTTAATAGCATATGCCCACTTAAAATATTCGCTCCTAATCTAAGACCTAGGCTGACATTTCTAGATAAGTATGATATAAACTCTATTAACACCAATAGCGGTAGTAAAGCTAAAGGACAACCAGCAGGAACTAATAAAGAGAAGAACTCTAATTGGTGTTTTTGGAATCCAAGTATTGTCGCACCTAATACTACAGTGAAGCTAAGGAAAAAGGTGAATATAAAATGACTTGTTGACGCAAAACTATATGGAACCATACCAATTAAATTATTAATCAAAATAAAAACAAATAAAGTGTATATGAAAGGGAAGTAAACCTGACCCTTTCTAGCATTTATTTGGTTTACCACTATACTATGTAAAGTAGCATATATTGTTTCTTGTCCTATAGATCATTCATTACTTACTATTTTATTGTAATTTGTGGATAAGAGGTTTAGTGATACCATAATTGCAGTAGCTATAGTTAAATATAAGCCGATATTCGTAAGAGATATCTGAACATCTCCTACTGCGGGCCCGTTAATGCTTACAAGGTTTCTAATTTCAAATTGATCTAGTGGACTAGCTATTTCAGAGTATAAAAATGCCATCTCCAGGCTGTATTTATATATAAGTATATTAAAAAAAGAATAATATTAGGTTTTTGTCTAAAAAAATTTTTTTTGGTAAGAGATTTATACTTTTCTATCTATATTATTTAACCTCCTCTTTTTAAATAAACACTAATATCTTCAAACCAACCGCATTAGGGGGGGGTGAGGCTAATATTTATAGTTAAACCGGATATAAACATAAGGGTCTTTAGTCCTTATAAGATAAAAATTATAAAAGTTTTTATCACTATCAGCATTTAGCTTTATCTACACTTACTATATTACAGAGTTTATACATCTAATTTAAGATAAATTAGTAACTATCCCCTGTTCTAGTTTAAGCATATATTAACACAGGGTCTTTATGCAGTATCTCTATTAAACTTTGAATCTATAAAGATTTCATTTCTGTCTGCTGTATAATAAATTATTCCTACTGAGAATATTTTATAATCAAGGTAGAGATTTTCAGTTTAGATTTTTTACCGTATTCTGGTTAGGTCCAATTTATCAGTTGGAATATGGCGTATATATTCATATATAGGTAATTTTTATATGAAAGAACAATATAAAGAATCCTATAAGAATACTTTATTTTCAGCATGAGTGGATAAAACCCATAATAGGAATGTTACCTGTTTTATAATTTACTTATGAATATACGAGAAGTGAATAAACGAACAAATCTGGCTAACACATAGTTAGAAAAAATATATATAGTTATTGTAAGTAGTATAAAAGCAAAAGTTATCTGATTCATAAAATAGAATGGAACTAATTGAGGCATTTTTTTTTTTATTTAATGGTTACAAAACTTATGTTTAAACAAAAACCAATAGAAATGAAAAAACCTACATTATATGTAAAAAAAGACTGCCATTTGTATGCTTTATAAGGCTAAAAAAGCAACACATTTAATATTTTTTTTTTTTCAAATATAATTTATTTTCTTCCTATATAGCTAGCTCCACCTTTAGTACTATCAAAAGCAGCCGCATTGTGCGGTAGAAAACCATCACTATCCTCGCTATTCCTACTACCGTCGCTATTAACACTATTTCTACTACTAAAATGACCATCCCTATACCGGCTATTGCTACTACCACTATTAAGATTCTTTTTACTACTAGAATTACCTTCTCCTTCTACAACACCAGCTAATCAAATATTAAAAATTCTGTAATAAAACCCTTCTAAGTTAAATAACAAAGTCTTTATCTCCTTACCTTTAGCGGGCCTCTTACAAGCACTTTAACTAAATTAGACAGATAATATAAGAGACATTTTACCTTATTAAAAGGTAAAATATAACTAAAATCAAGAATCTAAATTATTCTTCTTACTTTTCAACCCTATATAGAGCTGGATCCACACAGATGTATTTTTTTTACTTGTGAGTTACTAGTATCTATTTGTGTGAGTATGAATAGGGATATAGATATTAATAGTGGATATTAAGAAAATATTTATACTAATACTATTATATTTATTTACAGGTTAAATATTTATATATAATAAAAAATTTTTTTTATAAACAAACAAGCCAGTTGTTGCACTAACACTAGCTTATTTAGTCAAGAAAAAATACTAGAATTTCTGTAATATAATTATCAACGAAGGTTATACATTACAGATAGAAATTCTTGTGGATAAATTTAACCTAAAATATTTTAATTTTGACAGCTTTAAAGAAATACCTTAGAAATAAAGCTAAACAAGCTGGATAGAAATAATTCTGGAAATTAGCTCTAATAACTCTTATTTCTTTTTTACGGTTTAATTTGCTTAAAGAATAAAAGAATCGAACTTTTATTTTGCTTTTATCTTTATAAAAGCTGCTTTACCTATTAAGCTAATTCTTTTACCGGGGCAGACCGGACTCGAACCGACATATCCTTTCTTGACAAAAGTTCCTTACCATTAGGAGACTGCCCCTGCCTAACAAGTAACTAGTTTTTTTACCGGGGCAGACCGGACTCGAACCGACATATCCTTTCTTGACAAAAAAGTTCCTTACCATTAGGAGACTGCCCCTGCCTAACAAGTAACTAGTTTTTTTAGCCCTTGTTAGTTTAAGTTATCTTGATAGTTATTTAAGGACATTCTTTCTTACACTAATATTTTTAGATACAAAACATTAGCTATTTGATAACTAATAAGAAGACTTTTAGATAGAAAAACATATACTATTAGATAAGTAATAACAATACTTTTTTATTTTTATTTTATTACTTGATCAAATACATTGTTATATATTAAAGATGATACTGAATAATGTAAACCATCTAAAACTGGTGCAGGGTATATATCTAATACTACTGTAAATACCACTAAGCTAAGTAATATTAAAAATTCACGCTTGTTTAGATCACTTTTATTCGTTTTAATCTTATCTGTGAAAGTAAAGTACCCTCCAAAAGCTATTCTATTAAACATGTAAATTGTATATGCGGCAGAAAATACTATGGATGAACAAGCAAAAATACCTAAACACAAGATGAAAAATAGAATAGAAAACAAAGGCATTATTTGAGCAACACCTCTATATAAACTAATTAATCTAGTACCCGATCTATCATATAAGACACCACCAGCACATATAAATAAACCACTTGAAACAAATCCATGTGCCAAACCTAATGCTATACCACCATCAAAATCAGTAGTACCCATTATAGATGAAATAGTTAATATAGATAACAATAAAAACAGTGACCCTATTAATGTGTATAAGAAGAAATAAAAACTAGCTCGTACTTTATTTTTTGACCCAAATAAGCCTATAAGTATAAATAAAGGAGGTAGTATACTCTCAAAAAATATGTAAAATAATAATATGTCTAGTACTAAGAAAACCGCCAATAACAATGTTTCTAATAACAATATTATTATTACATATGATCTAACATTTTCATTTATAGAATTTCAATTACTTAATAAAGCAATTGGAGTTATTATTGTTGTTAATAAGACAAAATATATAGATAAACCATCTAAACCTAAGTAAAAGTCAAAAGAACTTATCTCAAGATATTCTTGAACAAATTGGAATTGATTATTACTAAAATCAAATAATATAAATATTATTAAAGAAATAAAGAGATTTATGATAGATGCTAATAAAGCTGTCTTTTTTATAAGGCTAGTATCGAAGAATTTATAAGATATACCTGTTGTAATCCCAAGTATACCTAGTAAGGGAACTATAATTAAAAGTGTAAGTAACATGTTTTTGATATTTTTTAATGAATTTACCGCAGGAAAAAAACAAAATTTTTTAGATATCAGATTTTTAGATCTAATAATATCTAGTTGTTTTGTTAATCTTTACCATTATTGAGCACAACTGCACAAATATTTTTTATCTGTTTCAAGACGGAGAGAAAGACGGAGAAAAAGACGGAGAGAAAGACGGAGAGAGTTTATTTTAGTTTAGTCTAAACCTATTTAGCTTAACTTAAAGCTAAAGAAAAAAGCAGCAGTATTATTAACGAAAAAAAAACAAGAAACAGATAAACTTTGTTTTTTATAAACTGCTTCTATTATAGGTTAAAAATGGGCTAAATGGTGCATTATAGGAGATAAATAAGTTTCCCAAGTACCATGAACCATAATAGTTCCATGGTGAACTCGAGGGAAAATATATTCTAAACCATTTAGTCCTCTGCTAGTTAAAACTAGCCCCCTATACGTTATTAAATTATACCAACGGTCTATATCCGGAGAGGGGAAATCCCGAACACAAGACATACTAAGTGGATTGTCTCTAAGTCTAATCAAATTATGTAAATTACCTGTTCAACTAACGCCTCTTATATCATATGCGACCCTGATATTCTGCCCTTCGAAAACTATATTAACAAAGCGAACACTAGGGTGACCCCCATATAGTATATCTAGTTGCCTACCGGTATAGTCATTAGTATCTAATATGCAATTATGTAATTTATCCCCTATTTTAGCACCAAATATTTTTAGATTAATATCAAGGGGAGGTCTTCCCTTGTTATCCTCTTTGTATCAAAGGTACCATATTATTAATGGTATTCAGCCTATTAATAGTAAACCCTTCCAATCTACATCCATAATATCACCTATAATACCCCCAGGTAAGCTAATTTTTATTTCTGAACATTGACCGTAGAACACCCCTTCAGGGTTCATAAGGACAGATACCTGGTTAAGTCGACCAGGGTAACCATCATATTTTATACCTAAAGCAGGACAAGTGAAAGAATGAATAACATCTGCCGCAGTTACAATAAATCTTACGTGTGTTGGTTCAGGTATAATTACTCTATTATCCACCTCTAACATTCTTAAACCACCCTCTTCTAAATCGGATTCCGGAACTAAATAAGAATCAAATTCTATGAATTCTTCATCTGCATTTAAAAAGTCAGGGTA
>Ga0265798_10011099_pt1 | contig 11010 bp, 12 predicted proteins | sample P3T30metagenome_FD_192430 | JGI IMG/M metagenome (GOLD analysis project Ga0265798, IMG submission 192430) | Plant litter microbial communities from East Loma Ridge, Irvine, California - P3 T30 | ecosystem: Environmental > Terrestrial > Plant litter > Unclassified | place: USA: California... | reverse complement strand
TACCAACTAACAATTAACGTATGAAAAAACTATCGGCACTATTGCTTTTAACGGGTGTTATATGCTCGGCACAGGTAAAAAAAGGCAAGCTTATATGGGAAGAGAATTTTGACGGCGACAGCCTGAACACCAAAGTATGGAATTTTGAAACGGGTGACGGCTGCCCCAATAACTGTGGTTTTGGAAACGCCGAAAAGCAAACCTATACCAAAACCAATCATAAAGTATCGGATGGTTTTTTGACCATTACGGCTAAAAAAGAAGGCAACGGCTACACCAGCACCCGTATTACTACGGAGGGCAAAAAAGAGTTTAAATATGGTTATATGGAAGCCCGCCTTAAGCTGGCCACCGGTAAGGGCATTTGGCCAGCATTTTGGATGCTGGGCGGCAATATAGACAAAGTGGGCTGGCCCTTAGCAGGCGAGATTGACATTATGGAATATGTGGGCCGCGAGCCGCATATGGCTTATGCTACACTACATACTGTTGAAACCCATGGTGAGCATGCCAACGGCAGGAAAGAGGGGTTTAAAAACCTGGAAGAAGGCTTTCACACTTTTGCAACCAACTGGACAAAAGACAAAATTACGTTTTATGTAGACGATGTTGAAATACACAGTTTTGCATCTGATAGCAAATCGGCAGAGGTATGGCCATTTAACCAGCCTTTCTACTTTATACTAAACTGCGCTGTGGGCGGTTACTTTGGCGGTATGGAGGTTGATGACAGCATTTTTCCGCAGGAATATGTAATAGACTATATAAAGGTTTATTCTAACGAATAAACCTCATTTTGTTTAGTTAGTTTTGAATTTTTAAAGGCCGCACTTGCGGCCTTTTTTATAGTCGCAATCCAGCCATTAAGCTGGGAACAAGCAAAATAAATTCAGTTCGCCTTTATAAATAAGCCATCAACATTTATTGCAGAATGAGGATAATCTTTATAACGATCTGTTTTAGAATACCAAAAAACTTTGCCTTTAGTGCCTATAGTAAGATTATCTACCTGACCCGGTTTGCTCAGAATAAAATTATAATATGTTCCTACCCTTATGGGAACATAATCTTTGGGCTGTTTCTGTTCTTTTTTTGTTGTTAGAATTTTAAGGGTATCTGCTTTGCTATTTATGCAAACCAGTATATACGCTACTTCATGGTCTTCAATAGTTAACACGCGCATATATTCGCTATTGCAGTATTTATCATCGAAAAATTGCTGGCTCAAACATGCTGTTGTTGCTAACAGCAATACTATCAGGTATAGCTTTTTCATAGTGAACTTAGTATCAAAAATATAGCAGTATAAAAAAAGCCCTGATAGTATCAGAGCTTTTACTAATTTATAGAGTCTTATTTATTCGAAGTAAATACCAAACAAACCGGCTGGCAAAGCTTAATTTCTTTACCGGTTGTGGTTAAAAAGCCCGTCATTTTATCGCGCTTGTAAATAACCACGTTATTGGTGTTTTGGTTGGCTACCAATAAAAAGTTATCGTTAGGGTCAATTGCAAAGTTGCGTGGGCCGGCTCCCTGTGTGCTTATTTGCTGCACCATGTTAACCATACCGTTGGCATGTACCTTAAACACCGAAATATCATTGGCATCTGCCCTGTTTGTGGCGTATAGAAACTTACCGTCATTACTGAAGTGAATATCGGCAGCACCATGCTTACCGCCAAATATGGCAGCACCTATGGTAGTTTCCTGCATCTTTTCAAGCTTTTCATTATTATAGCTAAATACGGTTAATGATCCGTCCAGCTCACCTACTACATACATAAAAAAACCGCTCGGGCTAAACACCAAGTGGCGTGGACCACTGCCGGGCTTAACGGCAATACTTTCTTTAAGAACCAACGTTTTTTCGCCACCGTTAGGGTTGTATGTGTATATAGATATCTTATCAGTACCAAGATCGTTTACAAATACATATTTTTTATCCGGGCTAAAATAAACCATGTGCACGTGGGCGGCTTCCTGGCGGCTTTTATTAGGGCCTGTGCCGGTATGTTTTACCTGCTGCTTAATATCGCCCAGGCTGCCATCGGCCTTGCGCTCAAATACTGTTATAGACCCACCGGAATAATTGGCCGTAATAACATTCTTATCGTCGTTGATGATGTAGCACGGGTCGGCACCCTTTGTTTCTTTTTTGTTTAAAAGTTCCAGCTTGCCGGTAGCAGCAGTATATTTAAAAGCACTGGCCATACTGTTCTTGCCATCTTCGTTAACGCTGTATACATACTTTTTATCGTTACTAACCGTTACGTAGCTTGGGTTTACTACGCCATCAGTATTGGCTTTGGCCTTAAAATCTCCGGTGGCGGCGTTAAAATCATACACATATATGCCTTTGCTGTCGCAGGCATTGGTGTAAGTACCAATGATAAGGTTAAAGTTATCTTGTGCAGCGGCGTTCATAAATACAAGTAATAGTAAAACTTTGGCTAATTTCATGTTATGCAATTTAGTACTTACAAATGTAAACGTTTTAAATATTATGTGAAATTTATGCGCCATATTTGCACAAACGTTTAAAATAAAAATTAGTATTTTTGACAAACTTTCAAGCGAATGCAGTTTAAACATCCGGAAATTCTTTACTTTTTATTCCTGCTGGCCATACCCATACTGGTACATTTGTTTCAATTGCGCCGTTTTCAAAAACAATATTTTACCAATGTGCGCTTCCTTAAGGAGCTGAGCATGCAAACCCGTAAAAGCTCTACCCTTAAAAAATGGCTGCTGCTTGCCGTGCGACTGCTACTGCTTGCCTGCCTTATTGTAGCTTTTGCACAACCGTTTTTTAAAGCCACCGATGATAATAATAAGGGCAACCAAATGGTTATACTGCTGGACAACTCCTTTTCTATGCAGGCAAAGGGCAGCCGGGGCGAACTCCTGAAGCGTGCCGTACAGGACCTGCTGGAAAATACTCCCGAAAGTCAAAAATTCTCTCTTATAACAAATAATGGTGCTTTTTGGGATACCGACATCAAATCAATACAAAAAGAACTGCAAAACCTGCCGTATAGCGATGTGCCTTTCCGTCCGGACTTTTTAATGAACAAGGTACAGGCCAGGAACCCGAACACCGGCAAAGATGTGGTTATTATAACCGATGCCGTAAACCTGGACAGCAAGGATGTAAGCAAATTTGGCAAAGGCCCCGTGTATGCCATTACACCTGAAGCGCAAAATGTGAGAAATATTGCCATAGACAGTGTTTATATAAACCAGACTATGGATAATTTTTATGAGGTTAAAGTTGATATTGCGGCCTACGGCGAATTTGATGATGCCATATCAGTAGCATTATATAATGGTAAAAACTTAGTTGCTAAATCTTTGGTTAAATTTGATGCCGATAAAAAAAGCAGCACGTTTACTATACCTAAAAAGGATTTTCATGGATATGTTGAAGTAACCGACGGCAGCCTTGATTATGATAACACCTATTACTTTAGCATATCAAAGCCTCAAAAAAGCAACGTTACCGCTATAGGCGATGCCGATAAGAACAAGTTCTTAGGGCCAAGGCGCACCTTTACCGAAGACGAATTTAACTATACTGAAAGCCCACTTTCATCGCTGGATTACAACAGCCTGCAGAAACAGGATTTAATTATCCTGAATGAACTTACCGAAATTCCACAGGCGCTTATAGTTACCCTTAAAGACTTTTACGCCAGGGGCGGCAACATTTGTATTATCCCTGCACAAGGCGCAAGCCTGCAAAGCCTTAACGCATTGCTGGGTGCCCTGGGTCCCGTTAGTTACAAACCCCTTACCGAAGGCGAAAAGCAAATAACCAAAATAGCCAACAACCACCCGCTGTACAGCCAGGTATTTGAGCGCAGGGTAGATAACTTTCAGTATCCATCGGTTAAATCATCTTACAGCATATCCGGCAATGTACTGCCGGTGCTTAGTTATGCAGATCAGTCCGCATTTTTGGCATCGTTTACAAACAGGCTAGGTAATGTTTACCTGTTTGCCGCCCCGTTAAACCTTAAGAATACCAATTTCCAAAATTCTCCTTTGGCACTGCTGTCTGTGTATAACATGGCGCAAAACAACGGCAAAATGGGCGTGAGTGCGGTAACCATAGGCAAAAATGAAAATATTATACTGGATGCTACCTTAAGTAAAGATGAGGTGCTTACCGTTAAAAATGATAAGGCCGATTTTATACCAATGCAGCAATTGCTGAATAACAAGGTTAAGGTATCTTTTGGCGATTATCCTGAAGCAGCCGGCAATTACAGCATATTTAAGGGTAATGAAAGCCTTAAGGACGTGAGCTTTAATCACGCCCGTACTGAGAGCAACCTGAAACTGCAAAACAAAGCCGTGCTGGACGATTTTACGGCAGCCGACTCTGTAGCAACCGTATATAACGACATTACATCTGAACGTACTGCCAGCGAACTGTGGAAATGGTTTATTATTGGCACCCTTATATTTTTAATACTCGAACTGATTATCCAAAAATTTGTAAAATGAACCTGATATTTAAAAACGCCGTTATCATTGATAAAAACAGTCCCTTCCACAAACAGGCTGTTGATGTTAAGGTTGAAGCCGGCATGATAACAAAAATTGGGAATAACATACCATCTGCCGAAGGCTTTGAAGAGATTACCCTTGATAACCTGCACATTTCGCAAGGCTGGTTTGACAGCTCTGTATGTCTCGGCGAACCGGGTTATGAAGACCGTGAGACACTTGCCAACGGCCTTAATGTAGCGGCACGCAGCGGCTTTACTGACATTGCCCTGCAGCCCACCGGCAACCCGGTAGCTGAAAGCCAGCAGGATATTGCCTTTTTAAAAAGCAAGTCGGCTACAGCAGCCACTACCCTGCACCCGATTGGTGCGCTTACAAAGAGCAGCGAAGGCAAGGATATTGCGGAAATGTTTGATATGAAAAATGCCGGTGCCGTAGCCTTTGGCGACTATAATAAATCATTACAGGATGCAAACCTGCTAAAAATAGCCCTGCAATACGTGCAGGACTTTAACGGGCTTATTATTGCCTACGCGCAGGATGATAAAATAAAAGGGAAAGGCGTGGTGCACGAAGGCATTGTAAGCACACAGCTTGGCCTTAAAGGAATACCGTCTTTAGCCGAAGAATTACAAATTGCCCGCAACCTGTACCTGCTTGAATATACGGGAGGCAAAATGCATATACCTACCATAAGCACGGCACGTTCGGTACAGCTGATACGCGAGGCTAAGGCTAAAGGACTGCAGGTTACATGCAGTGTATCTATACACCACCTGCTGCTGACAGACGAGGTGCTGACCGACTTTGACAGCCGTTATAAAGTAGCTCCACCCTTGCGCTTAGAAGAAGATCGTAAAGCTTTGATTGATGGGGTTTTGGACGACACTATTGATATTATTACTTCAGATCATAACCCTATAGATATTGAAAATAAAAAGCTGGAATTTGACCTTGCAAAAGATGGTACTATAGGCATGGAAAGTGCTTTTGGAGCATTGAATACCCTACTTCCGCTTGAGGTTATTGTCGAGAAATTTACCGCTGGTAAACAGCTGTTTGGCTTTACCAATAAGGACATTGCTGAAGATGCACCTGCAAGCTTTACGCTGTTTAACCCCGAAGGCGAATGGGTTTTTAGCAAGAAAGATATCTTGTCTAAATCTAAGAATTCGGCGTTTTTAGGCCAGCAGCTTGAGGGTAAGGCTTATGGCATTTATAACAATGGTAAATTAGTAATTAACGGGTAATATGAAAAAGATACTGATTTATGCTGCGGCTATAGTAATTGCCATATCGTGCCAGGATGTAAAGCAAAAAACGAAAGAAACACTAAACAAAGGTGGCGAAACCGTGGGTGAACTGGCTACAGAAGTGGGCGAAGGCATAAGCGAGGGTATAGACCGCACACTGGAAAGTAAAGTGGTGCTAAGCGAAAGCCTTAAAGCCAAAGGTATTGCAGTGGGAAAATTTAAAATTGAGGCCGATTCTATCAATAATAAGGATTACAACGATAACAAGCTGACAATTTACCTGGCAACTGAAAAAGATTTTGATGGTACGCTTACCTTTAAAGTAACCGATAAGAAGGGTGTTGAATTTGGCCGTAAACAGCTCACAGTTAACAGTAAAGCAGGAAATGCGGCATATTATGACGTAGTGTTTGACCCGCGCACTGATATGGAAATTAAAAGCACAATTGAAATACAATAAATGGATCCTATAAACGAACAAGGAAAAACAACCGCAATAATAAGCTACTTAACCATTATTGGCACATTGATAGCTATTGTGCAAAATAGCGAACATAAGAATCCTTTTGCCTCATTTCATATTCGTCAGGCACTGGGGACCATACTACTATTTTTTTTACTGGGCTACCCTATTGGTTATTTTGACAGCTGGGCGGTAACCGCCGGATTTTATACCTTTTTCTTTATCTTGTGGGTATATGGGTTTTTAGGAGCAATACAAGGCCAAAAAAATGTAGCACCCTTGCTAGGGCCGCTTTTTCAAAAATTGTTTAAAGGACTATAAACATGTCATTATCATTATACCACCTGGTTAGGGAACCGAAAATAAAAAAGGACAAAAACCCGTTGCTACTGCTTATTCATGGATATGGCAGTAATGAGGAAGATTTATTTGGCTTTGCTGCACAGCTGCCCGATGAATACTATATTATATCGGTACGCGCGCCATACAACTTGCAGGGGCAAGGCTTTGCCTGGTATGCTATAAACTTTGATGCCGGCATGAACAAGTTTACCGATGACGTGCAGGCACGGCAATCGCGCGATTTGATTGCACAGTTTATAGACGAAGCCATAGCCGCTTACCCAATTGATAAAGATAACATAACGCTTATTGGCTTTAGCCAGGGCGCTATATTAAGCTATGGTGTATCTTTAACCTATCCTGAAAAAATAATCCGTGTGGCAGCCCTCAGCGGTTACCTGTATCCGGAAATAATTGGCAACGACCTTGCAAAAGAAAAGCTTTCCCACCTTAAATATTTTGCATCGCACGGTATTGTAGACCAGGTTATTCCGGTTGAATGGGCTCGTAAGACACCTGAGTTTTTAAAGACTTTAGGGATTGATGCAGAATATCATGAATATAATGCGGGCCACGGGGTGGCACCACAAAATTTTTATGACTTACTGGCTTTCTTAAATAAGTAATTACTTGATTAATTGTTTCTATTGATTATCCGCATTTAGCTAATCAATAGAAACAATTATACAAATTATCGGTTTGGATTTTGCTTGATGTACACTTCAGTAGCGCCAAGTCCGTATTTTTGGTAATCGGCATCGCCAAAGGTTATACCTTCATAACGGCCTAACAAAAAGTCGAGCTCTGCTTTTAATACGCCCTCTCCCACCCCGTGTATAAACACAACTTTAGGCATGCGGTTTTTTATGGCAAACTCAAGCTGTCGTTTTGCGGTATCTGCCTGAATAGTAAGGATATCGTAGTTGCTCATGCCCCTTTTATTTGGAACCAGCTTTTCTATATGCAGGTCAATTTCAAGTACAAAGCTATCGCCCTTGGTTTTCTTTTCTTTTACGAATGAACGCTTTTTAGGCTCTTCTTTATCCCGTAGCACAGAGCCAAGGCTTTGTTTGGAGAAAAATGATTTTATTTCCGCTTCATTCTCAATCTTTACCAGTTCGGTTTCATCAAACTGAAGTTCAAAGCCCTCACTGGTTTCTATAAGCACTTTATCTTTTTTGTAGCCCTTAACCTTTCCGTTAAAAGAGTCGTCGAGTACTGTAACGCTGTCTCCTGCTTTAAACTTCGCCATTGCTGTCACGTTCGTTTTTAGATGGTACTTTACTCATAAGACGCATAAGCCCTGCCATAAACATCAGTATGGCAGCCACCATAATATACAGGTTTTTTGCCTGCCCGAGCGATTGCTCATACAAGGCTACAAAAGCTGCAGCAAACATTACAAGGATATAAATGGTTTTCATAAGTTAAAAATTAAGCGGCAAAGGTAACTATTTAAGTTTTATCCTCACAATGCGGTTTTGGCCTGCAGCAATAAGGGTTTTGGCATCAACAAACTGCAGGGCGTGCAGGTCTTTATCTTCTAATATTTTTTTCCAGGTAGCGCCACGGTCAAAGCTGTAAAAAACACCATCGCCACCTGTTGTTACCAACTCATTACCGTTACCGCCCGGCACAAACTGCACGCATGATATATATCCGGGCCCGGCACCATTAGCTACTAATGTCCAGGTTTTTCCACCATCGGTTGTTAGCGCTTTATTTTGTGTATTGCCGTTTGGCTTTGTGTAATCGCCACCGGCAATAAATCCAATCTCATTGTCGTAAAAATCCATGCTGTAAGCACCTGTAGACTCACTGCCCTGTATTATAGGAGTGTCGTAAACATCCCATTTTTGGTTTTCTAACACAAATATGCGGGATTTTTTTCCGCCGGAGACCATCCAGGTTTTGCCTTCCCTAATAACAATATTACTGTTGCTGGCAGCAAAGGCAGCCTCACCCTTTTCAAACTTAGGTAAAAGAGAAGGCGTTGCCCTTTTCCATGTAGCACCGCCATCAATGGTGGTAAGGATATCCGGCGTATCAAACATAGGGTCGCCCAGGGCAATTCCGTTTTTACCGTCTATTTTAAGGCAGTCAAAAAACACGTCTTTCGTGTTGTCAGTAAACATAAGCTTGCTTTGCTTGCCGTCTTTACTTATCCTGAACAGTAATGCAGGTGAACCCACACTTAAAATAAATACGTTTTCTTTAGTTTGTGCAATGGACCTGAACTCAGGGTAAATGGTATCCTGAGATGCTACGCCGGTAAAATTTTTACCACCGCTAAGCGACACCCAGCCGTATTTACCTTTACTACCGGCATACCACACCTTATCTCCGTCTATAGTAAGCGCACGTATGCTTATACTGTCTTTAAGCAGTGTATCTGTGGTAACTGAAGCAAATGAGGGCTTAAAATCGGCTTTTTCCTGTTTTTTACAAGATGCAAAAAACAGGCTAAGAAGCAATAAGGGCAGGTATTTTTTCATATCCGGTGGTTTTGGGCTAAGATAATAATTTAGTTTTTATTGGTTAAAAGGTTTTTTTACGTTTGTACCAATCAATAACCATACTATGAACATACAAAGAACCTTACTTACCCTTGCAGCCTGCCTGTTGTTTGGCTTTGCACATGCCCAATTAAAACATTTAAAATCTGCCGATGATACCAAAGCGCTCACATTAAAAGCTGTTGTGTATTTTAAAGATGCAAAAATACCTGAGTTGATTAATATACTAAAACCATACTGGCCATTACCGCAAGAAGAAATGGATGGCATGGAAGAAAAAACCATAGACCTGCTTAACTTAATTGAAGAACGTTATGGTAAGTACCAAAGCTATGTAAAAGTAAAAGAAGAAACCATTATTGAAACCGGCATAAGAGAAACCTATCTTGTTAAATATGAATTTCATGCGCTAAGGCTTGAGTTTACATATTACAAAAATAACAGCGGCTGGATACTGAACGGCTTTTCGTGGGATGACAAATATGCTGAAGAATTTAAATAAAAAAAATGCCATCGAAAGATGGCATTTTTTTTATAGCTAAAAAACTAAGTAGCCCAGCGGCCAAACAGCTTTCTTTAATCATTCATAGAGATAAGGAACTCCTCATTATTGCGGGTCTTTTTAAAGCGGTCGTTTATAAAGTCCATTGCCTCAACAGGGTTCATATCAGCTAAATATTTACGCATTATCCACATGCGCTGTATGGTTTTTTCATCAAGCAGCAAATCGTCGCGCCTTGTGCTTGACGATGTAAGGTCGATAGCCGGAAAGATACGCCTGTTGGCAATTTTTCTATCCAGCTGAAGCTCCATATTACCGGTACCTTTAAATTCTTCAAAGATAACCTCGTCCATTTTAGAGCCGGTATCTGTAAGTGCTGTAGCGATGATACTAAGTGAACCGCCACCTTCAATGTTACGCGCCGCACCAAAGAAACGTTTTGGCTTTTGCAGAGCATTAGCATCTACACCACCACTCAATACTTTACCCGATGCAGGCTGAACCGTATTATAGGCACGTGCCAGGCGGGTAATAGAATCCAGCAATATAACCACATCATGGCCGCACTCTACCAGGCGTTTTGCCTTTTCGAGCACTATATTAGCCACTTTTACGTGACGTTCTGCAGGCTCATCAAAGGTTGAGGCAATAACCTCTCCCCTTACGCTGCGCTGCATATCTGTAACCTCTTCAGGGCGCTCGTCTATAAGCAGTACAATAAGGTATACTTCCGGGTGGTTAGTAGCAATAGAGTTTGCAATATCCTTAAGTAACATTGTTTTACCCGTTTTAGGCTGTGCCACAATCATGCCGCGCTGGCCTTTGCCTATTGGCGAAAACAAATCGATAATACGCGTAGAAACGGGGCTGTGCTTGCCTGCAAGGTTAAACTTTTCTTCGGGGAAAAGTGGCGTAAGGTGTTCAAACGAAACCCTGTCGCGCACTACCTGAGGGTCGTGGCCATTTATCTTATTTACCTTAACTAGCGGAAAGTATTTTTCGCCTTCTTTAGGCGGACGCACCACACCTTTTACTGTATCGCCGGTTTTTAAGCCAAAAAGGCGTATTTGCGATGTAGAAAGGTAAATATCATCGGGCGATGCAAGGTAGTTATAATCTGATGACCTAAGAAAACCATACCCGTCGGGCATCATTTCCAGTACGCCTTCACTTTCAATTATACCATCAAACTCATAATCAGGCTCGCGGTAGTTGGGCTCTTTTTGTACCCTTGGCTCGCGTTGCTCTCTTGGTTCGCGCTGCTCTTTAGGCTCACGAACCTCTTTTGGCTCTCTAACCTCTTTGGGCTCGCGCACTTCTTTAGGCTCACGGGCCTCTGCCGGTTCGCGCTGTTCTTTTAATGGCTGCCCTGCTTTTAACGGCTGGCTTTGCTGCTCATGTTGTTGCATATCAGCCATTCGT
>Ga0265798_10011098_pt1 | contig 11011 bp, 9 predicted proteins | sample P3T30metagenome_FD_192430 | JGI IMG/M metagenome (GOLD analysis project Ga0265798, IMG submission 192430) | Plant litter microbial communities from East Loma Ridge, Irvine, California - P3 T30 | ecosystem: Environmental > Terrestrial > Plant litter > Unclassified | place: USA: California... | reverse complement strand
GGCGCAGGCGTTGCGATGGCCATTGCAGGCGGGTCGATGTTCGGCAAGATCGGCTGGCCACGGCGCACGGCAGACATCGCCCCGGGCGTGCAAGCCGGCTGACTCCTCGCCGCCCACACAGCTTGATCAGCCCTGCTTTGCGGCCTGCATTTCCGCGATGTAGGTCCGCAGCAAGCCCACCCGCTGCGGCCTGAAGCTGGCTCCGATGGCCGTAGCCGTAGACAAGCGGTCGGCCCGGAACATGCGGAAAGCCTGGCGCAGGCAGCACCAGGACAACAACATCAGCGTACGGTCCAGGTACACGATGGCCAGGGGCCAGATGTCGCGTTCGGTCTGCTGCCCTTGGCTGTCCGTATAACGAATCGTCAGCGCCTCTTCCCGCCAGCATGCTTCACGGATCACCTGCATGTCGGGCAAGGCTGCAAACGCCTGATCGCCCCGGTAGACCTGCGACACCGCATTCAAGACCTGCTGTTGCCGTACCTGCGGCAGCGTGGCCGATACCTTCGCAAGCACCGATGCTGCAGCCGCCGCCAGGGCCGGGTCGCCGATATGGCGCACCTCGGCCAGACCCAGCGCCAGCGCTTCGACCTCGATACGGCTGAACATCTGCGGCGGCAAGGTGCCGTCTTCCACCAGGCAGTAGCCGAAACCCCGCTCGCCGCCGATCTCGGCACCCGCTGCGCGCAAGCTGTCGATGTCGCGGTAGATGCTGCGCACTGACACCCCGGTTTCCTGCGCCAGGCGCGCAGCCGTGACCGGGGCCGGCAGCATTCGCAGGGCTTGCAACAAGCGTAGAAGTCGATCAGGGCGGGCCATGTTTCAACTGACAGGAATTGGCAGGAGGGCTGCCTAGAATAGCGCCATTCCAACCCACAGGCGCCTGCCATGCTGACCCTTTTCCACTCCCCCCAAAGCCGCTCCACCGGTGTCGTCGCCTTGCTCAAGGAGCTCGGCGCCATCGACCAGGTGAAGATCGAGATCGTCACCATCGCACGCCAGGACGGCACCGGCGCGCCCGATCCGCGCAATCCGCACCCCGACGGCAAGGTGCCGCTGCTGCTGGACGGCGAGGCGGCCATCTGGGAACGCAGCGCCATCTTCCAGTACCTGGCGGACCGCTTTCCACAGGCCGGCTTGAACGTGCCCGTGGGACACCCCTTGCGCGGCACCTATCTCAGCTGGCTGGCCTGGTACGGCGGCGTGATGGAACCGGTGATGGTGTTGGAAGCCGCCGGGCTTCAGCATCCGTTCATCACGGCCACGTTCCGCAGCGGCACCGAGATGAAAGCGCGTCTGGCCCAGGCATTGGCCGAACAGCCCTTCCTGATGGGCGATCGCCCGACCGCGGCCGACCTGCTGCTGCACTCGCCCTACGCCTGGTTCGGCAAGCCTGGCGTGCCCGCCATCGATGCGTGGGTGGACCGATGCATGGCCTTGCCGGGCGTGGCCTTCGCCAAGGACTTCGACACGGAACATGCCTTGGCATGAACCGCGTCGAAACTCAGGGCCGCCCCGTGGCGATCAACGCGCCTCGGGCAGCGGATTGACTGCAGCGGGCACCGCGCCAGGTTCACTGTCGCGGCTGGGCTTGATGCGATACCAGATTGCGTACAGCGCAGGCAGGAACACCAGCGTCAGCACCGTACCGCCGATGGTGCCGCCGATCAGCGTATAAGCCATCGAGCCCCAGAAGACCGAGAAGGTCAGCGGGATGAAGGCCAGCACGGCGGCCATCGCGGTCAGGATCACGGGGCGCGCCCGCTGCACCGTGGCCTCGACCACCGCGTGATAGGGGTCGAGCCCATCCTGTTCGTTGGTGTGGATCTGCCCCACCAGGATCAAGGTGTTGCGCATGATGATGCCGGCCAGCCCGATCAGCCCCAGGATGGCGTTGAAACCAAAGGGCTGGTTGAACAGCAGCAGGGTCGGCACCACCCCTACCAAGGCCAGCGGCGCGGTCAGCAAGACCATGGCCATCGCCGACATCGAGCGCACCTGGAAGATGATCACCAGCATCATCAGCGCCAGCATGATCGGGAAAACTGCCGCCAGCGCCACATTGGCCTTGGCGGATTCTTCCAGGTCGGCGGCGGTCTCGATCTTGTAGCCGGCCGGCAGTTGATCGATCATCGGCTTCAGCGCGGCAATCACCTGCCCGGATATCTCGGGCGGCTGCACGCCGTCGGCGACGTCGCCGCGCACGGTGATGGTGGTCAGGCGATCACGACGACGCAGGATCGGGTCTTCCATCCGCACTTCCGAGCGGCCGATCTGGTCCAGCGGAATCCGCTGACCCTCCCTGCCGGTGAGCGTGAACGCGCCCAGCTTGGCCGGGTCGAGCCGGTCTGCGCCTGCACTGCGCGCCACCACTTCGACCGCACGGATGTCCTCGCGCACCTGGGTGACCGGCGCACCGCTCAACAGGAACTGCAGCTGTTCGGCAGCATCCTGCGAACTCAATCCAAAGGCACGCAAACGCTCCTGGTCCAGCACGAAGTGCACCGTCGGCACACGTTCGCCCCAATCGGTGTTGACCTGACGCAAGGACGCATTCTTCAGCATCACACCGCGCACCTGCTCGGCGATGCTGCGCACGGTCTGTTCTTCGGGCCCCATGACACGGAAGGCCACCGGGAAGGGGGAATAAGGCCCGAACACCAGTTGCGTGATCCGGACCTGTGCTTCAGGTGCCAGACCGGCATCGGCTGCCTGCCGCAATGCGGTCTTCAGGCGGTCACGCGCCGCTTCGCTATCGGTCAGCACAATGACCTTTGCGAAGGACGGGTCCGGCAGCTCCGGCGAGATCGCCAGGTAGAAGCGCGGTGCGCCCTGCCCGATGTAGCTCGTGACCAAGCCAGCCTCGGGTTGCTGTTTGAGCCAGGCTTCGATCTTGTCGACGGCTGCGCTGGTCGCACCGATGCTGGTGCCCGGCGGCATGCGCACTTCGACGATGACCTCGGGGCGGTCAGACTGCGGGAAGAACTGCTGCTTGGCCGACCCCATGCCGACGACCGACAAGACCAGCATCAACAGCACCGTGACAGCGACCTTCTTCTTGTGCGTGACGGTCAGCCCCAGCAGGCTACGCAGCCTGCGGTAGGTGGGCGTGCCGTAGATGGCGGCATGGCCGCCTTCGATCTTCTTGAACTGCGGCAGCAGCTTCACGCCCATGTAGGGCGTGAAGGCCACGGCCACCACCCACGAGGTCAGCAGCGCGAACATCACCACCCAGAAGATGTTGCCGGCGTATTCACCCGCGGTCGACTTGGCAAAGCCGACCGGCATCAGGCCGATGGCGGTCACCAGCGTGCCGGAGAGCATCGGCGCCGCCGTATGCGTCCAGGCGTAGGTGGCGGCATGGACGCGGTCGTAGCCCTCCTCCATCTTCACCACCATGGTCTCGATGATGATGATCGCGTCGTCGACCAAGAGCCCCAGCGACAGGATCAAGGCGCCGAGCGTGATGCGGTCGAAGTCCCGCCCGGTGGCCAGCATGATCACGAACACGCCAGCCAGGGTGAGCGGCACGGCGGCAGCCACCACGATGCCCACGCGCCAGCCCAGGCTGACCAGGCTCACGACGATGACCACGGCCAGCGCCACGAAGAACTTCAGCATGAATTCGCCGTAGGCTTCCTGGATGTTCACCGCCTGGTCGGTCACCTTGATGAACGACAGGCCAAGCGGCATTTCAGCCGAAATCGCCTTTGCTTCCTGTTCCAGCGCCTTGCCGAGTTCCAGGCCGTTGTAGCGATCGCGCATCACCACGCCAAGCAGCAAGGCAGGCTCGCCCTGGTTGCGGATCAGGAAAGTGGCCGGGTCTTCATAACCGCGCGTGACCTCGGCCACGTCGGACAATTTCAGGCTGCGGCCGGCAGCGACGATCGGCGTGTCGCGGATCTTCTGCAGGTTGTCGAAGGCGCCATCCAGACGCATCAACACCTGCGGTCCCTGGGTGTCTATCGAGCCCGCCGGGGTGATCAGGTTTTGCGCGTTCAGCGCCTGAAAGATGTCGCGTGCAGACACACCCAGCGTGGCCAGGCGCGTATGCGAGAACTCGACGAAGATGCGTTCCGGCCGCTCGCCGATGATGTTGACCTTTTTCACACCGGCCACGCGCAGCAGCCGCTGGCGCAAGGTCTCGGCTTCGCGCACCAGCAGGCGCTGCGGTTCACCCTTGGCTTTCAGCGCATACAGCGCGAAGGTCACGTCGGCGTATTCATCGTTGATGATCGGGCCGATCACGCCGCGCGGCAGTTGCGCTGCTTCGTCGCCCAGTTTCTTGCGCGCCTGGTAGAACTCTTCCTGCACTTCCTTGGGCGGCGCGTCGTCGCGCAGGGTCAAGGTGGTGAAGGCCAGGCCCGGCCGCGTGAAGGTCTCGCTGCGGTCATACCACTTGAGTTCCTGCAGGCGTTTTTCGAGCGGCTCGGCGACCTGGTCCTGCATCTCTTGCGCCGTGGCGCCAGGCCAGGCACTGACCACGGTCATCACCTTGATGGTGAAGCTCGGGTCTTCGGCGCGGCCGAGTTTCAGGAAGGCAAAGATGCCAGCGACGGTGATGGCAATGATCAGGAAGAGCGTCACGCCGCGCTCGCGCACGGCCAGGGCGGAAAGATTGAAGCCGCTCATTTGGGGGCACCTGCGCTGGCGTCGGGTTTCGTAGCGGCGACTGGCGTGACGCCCGCACTGCTTGGGGCGTCACCCGCAATCCGCACCCGCTCCCCCTCATGCAGCAAGTGCGCACCGAGCGCAACAAACCGCTCGCCCTGCGCCAACCCACCGGCAAGCGCCGCAGTCTCCACGCCCAGGCTGGCGACCTGTACCGCACGCCACGTCACCTGAGGTTCCTGCCCCTGGATCACCCAGACACCCGGCCCCTGTCCCTTGTCCAGCAAAGCCGCCAGCGGCACCTGCATTGCAGACGTGCCCCGGGTGTCGGGCAAATGGATGGTCACCGTGGTCCCCAGTGGCGACGCAGCCGCCGCACCCTCGAGCACATACCGCGCCTCGAAGGTACGGGTGCGCACATCGGCGGCATCCGACAACTGCCGCAAACGCGCTGCACCGGTGATGCGGGCGTCGTGGTACAGCGTGGCGCGGGCCACCGAGCCCGGTTCCGGGCGAATGGTCTCGGGCAGGCTGATCGTGGCCTCGCGGGGGCCGGCATGCGCCAGGCGCACCACCGTCTGCCCGGCAGACACCACCTGACCAGGCTCGGCCAGCGTTTCCACCACGATGCCATCGGCGTCCGCCAGCAGCACCGAATAGGTGGCCTCGTTGCGCAACACATCTGCCTGCGCCTGGGCCGCTTTCAGCTGTGCGTCGGCGGCATCGGCCGCGGCCTTCATCTGGTCGTAGGCAGATGCCGACACGGCACCGGCTTCGACCAGGCCGCGATAGCGTTTCTCATCCGATGCAGTCTGCAGCGCCCGGGCACGGGCGGCTGCCACGGTGCTGGCCTGGGCCGCGCTGGCCAGCGTGAAGTCGGTGCGATCCACGCGGAACAGCGGCTGGCCGCGCTTGACGGCTTGGCCGGTATCGACAAGCCGCTCGGTGATCTTGCCGCGCACCCGGAAACCGAGCTCGCTTTGCACCCTGGCCGTGACGATTCCGGTGAAGCCTCGCTCGGCCTGGGCGGCGCTGCCCGCGCTGGCGACGCGCACCAGGGGCGGGTTGGTGCGTGGGTCGGCTGGCTCGACATGGGGCTGGCAGGCAGCCAGTGCGAGGGCGAGCGTGCTCGCCAGAAGAACGGAAATGGGTTTGCTTGGATAGGACACGGTAGGCCCTCTCTGACGAGACAGGCTTGAAGTGTCTGATCTGATGACTAGTTTGTCAATCAGTCACTAGTCACTATTTTGAGATGCTCAGGGTGCCAGGCTGCGCAACACCAGGCCGATGACTTCGTTGGGCCCATCGGGCAGCAGATCGAGGCTGTGCTGCAACATCACCGGGTTGGTGAAGGGCTGCATGGCCTGGATGATGGCCCGGCAGGTTTCATCCAGCGGGGTCTTGCGCTCGAACTCGCCGGCCTGCCTGCCTTCGACAATGATCTGCTCGAGCATCGCGTAGATCCTGTCGCAGTAAAGCGACGACGATGCCCACTTCTCGGTGGCCGAATGCGAAGCGATCTCGTAGAGCTTTCGATCGGCAAAAAACAGCTCGGCACTGGCCGTCACAATGGCGCGAAACATGCGCCGCAGCTTGTCCGTCAGGGATTTCGCCTCGGCAATCGCCTGCGTCACGGTCGCCAGCACCGTGTCCAGACACTGGGTGCAAATGGCCTCGCCGATGGCTTGCTTGGAATCGAAGAACTTGTAGATGTAGGCCTTGGAGAATCCGATCTCCCGGGCCAGGTCCGAGACAGTGGTCTTGTCGTAACCGTACTTGGCGAAGTGTTCGTTGGCGGCAGAGACGATCTGCTCGCGAATCGCGTGGTCGGCCGGCCCGCGCTGACCGGCCGCCTGATCGTTCGAAAGGGTGCTCATGGTCGAGTTCTACCATCCATGGAAATAATTGACTAGGACTGGACACCAGTGACCAATGATTATTATAGTCACTAAAACATCTTTTTGAAGCCATGACATGCGCGCTGCTTCTGCAACAGTTTCTCCCATCCTGGCCGCCTTGCTGCTGAGCGCCTGCACCGTCGGTCCCGACTACCACCGACCCGACTTGGTCGCGCCCGCCGCCTTCATGGGCACCCAGGCAGTCGAGCAGCGAACCGCGGTATCCAGGGCTGAGCTGACCACCTGGTGGGAAGGCTTCAACGATCCCCTGTTGACCAAGCTGGTGTCGCGTGCCCTGGACGAAAACCTGGACATCGTCCAAGCCACGGCGCGGGTCGCGCAATCGCGTGCATCGCTGCAATCGGCCAACGCGGCGCTTTTGCCCAGCGGCGATGTCAGCACCCAGGCCACACGCGCGCGTCAGTCGCTGGAGACACCGCTGGGCCGCGTATTGAACGCCACGCCAGGCTTCGACCGCAACGGCGAATTCTACGAGGCCAACCTGGGCGCCCGCTGGGAACTCGATGTGTTCGGTGGTCTGGACCGCAACCAGGAAGCGGCGCGTGCGCAACTCCAGGCGTCCCAGGCCGGCGTCGCGGCAGCGCGGCTGATGGTAGCAGCGCAAACCGCCGACACTTACGTGGCCATCCGCGGGCTGCAATCACGCATTGCCATCGCCAGTCAGCAGATCGACACCCAGCGCCGCCTGCTGGCCATCGTGAAACTGCAATACCAGGCAGGCGTCGCTGCCGAGCTGCAGATGCGCCAGGCCGAAGGCGCGCTGGCGCAGGTCCAGGCAAGCATTCCGGGCTTGGAGACCGGCTTGGACGCCGGCATGAATGCGCTGGACGTGTTGATGGGCGCGCAGCCCGGCACGTATCGCGCCGAGCTCCAGGCACCCGCAGCGATTCCCGTCCCGCCTGCGATCACAGACGCCGGCGGCCCCACCGAGCTGATGCGCCGTCGCCCGGACCTGATCATCGCCGAGCGCCGCGTGGCGGCATCCAACGCGCGCATCGGCGCCGCCATGTCGGAGTACTACCCGAAGTTCTCGCTCAGCGGCCTGCTGGGATTTGCCACCACCAGCGGCGGCAACTTGGGCAACGGCAATACCTTGCAGGCGCAAGGCGTGCTCGGCTTGCGCTGGCGCCTGTTCGACTTTGGTCGCGTCGACGCCGAGATTGCCGCCGCACGCGGGCAAAACGCCGAAGCCCTGGCGAACTACAAACAGTCGGTCCTGCGTGCGTCGGAAGATGTCGAAAATGCGTTCACGGCGCTGGTCGAAAGGGAAACGGAACAAGGCCTGCTGGCCGATGGCGAGGCATCGCTGTCCCGCGCCCGTGACGCCTCGCTGACCGCCTACCAAGGTGGCGTGGTCAGCCTGATCGAAGTGCTTGATGCCGACAGCCGCCTGCTGAGGACTCGCGACGCCCGGGCCCAGGCGCAAACCGAAGCTTCGCGCGCGGCAATTGCGTCCTTCCGCGCACTGGGTGGCGGGTGGAACGCCCTGAACGCCGAAAAAGGCTGAAGCTAGGCTCAGGCGCGCTTGTCCCCGCCGCGTCGATTCAACTTCCACACATGCGCTGGCGGCAGGTTGCCGACCACGACCGACATTTTCCTGGCTCGCAGCCCCAGGCGGGCCAGCACCCGCCGATCGACGGGACAGCGGAATCCGTAGGTGAACAGATAGCAGGCGCCACCCGAGCGCACATGCGAGAAGGCGGCGCGCAGAATGCCCAGTTGCTGACGGATGGGCATGTTCAGCAGCGGCAGGCCACACACCACCGCGCCCGCCTGCCGTCCGGCGAACAAGGTCTGCCGGTCGAGCCTGGCCGCGTCGATGTTGTAGTGCTCGGCCAAGGGGAAGTCACGCTGCAGGCACGTCGCGAAGCGTGGGTCCATCTCCACCAGCGCCAAGTCCTGCATCGCCACGCCGCGCTTGACCAGCGCCCGCGTGAATACACCGGTTCCCACGCCAAGCTCGATGACCGGTCCGGTGTGCGCCGTGATCTCGCAGGTGATGGCGCGCCCGAGCGCGGCGCTTGACGGTGCAATCGCGCCGATGCGCTTCGGATTGGCGCCGAAAGCCTTCACAAAACAGTGTGTGTCGGCCACCCAGCGGGCCTTCATCAGCTGGGCACCCAGCTTGCGTGTGCCCGACCCGAGCTGGCAGGCCAGCGTCTTGACCCATCTTCCCCACGGCCGAATGCCGAACGCACCTAACCGGGATGGATAAAGCATGGCGCTCCTGTTGCCGCCTGCACCGGCCTCAGACCGGGTGGCGGATTTGAAAGAACGCAAGCGTACACGTCGGGTTCAGGCCCCTCCCACGACAAGGGTGTAACGATCTACCCTGAACATTGCTTACCGCAGGCCCGGATTTGCGGGAATACGCCCAAGTAACGCCCTATCGTGTTTTGTACATTCTGGTCACTGCGCGGCTGACAGCTTCCTGTCAGGATTGGGGTTTGCGCTCGCCTTGCCGCACAGCGCCGATGTTGCTGCCCTCGAATGAGCACTTCAACCGGAGAATCCCCATGATGACCTTGCGCAGATCCTTTCTTGCCGCGACCCTATGCACGCTTGCCGCCAGCACGGCCTGGGCACAGAGCACCGCGACGGACACGTCGACCTACAAGCCCACAGTCGGCCAGGCGGGCAAGGATGTCGTCTGGGTGCCCACCGCCCAGACCCTGGTCGATCGCATTCTCGACATGGCCGAGCTGACCAAGGAAGACCGTCTGGTCGACCTCGGTTCAGGTGACGGCCGAACGGTCATCACCGCCGCCAAGCGCGGCGCGGTAGCGCGCGGCATCGAGTTCAATCCCGACATGGTCGCCTTGTCGAAGCGCGCAGCCGCCGCCGAAGGCGTGAGCGGGCGCGCGACCTTCGAACAGGCCGACATTTTCCAGTCGGACTTCAAGAACGCCACAGTCGTGACCCTGTTCCTGCTGCCCGACCTGAACGTGCGCCTGCGCCCCACGCTGCTCGACATGAAGCCGGGCACGCGGGTGGTGTCCAACTCCTTCATGATGGGCGACTGGGAGCCTGACGATTCCTCGCAGGTGAAGGACAACTGCACCAGCTACTGCAACGCCTACAAATGGATCGTGCCGGCGAAGGTGGATGGCAACTGGAAGCTCGACGGCAACGACCTGGTGTTGAAGCAGACCTTCCAGAAGTTCGAGGGCAGCCTGGCCGGCAGCACTGCGCCGATCACCGAGGGCAAGCTCAACGGCACGCGCATCGCGTTCACGGTGGGCAGCGACAGCTATACAGGGGCGGTGGCTGGCAATCAGATGACGGGCACGGTCAACGGCAAGGCATGGACAGCCACGCGCAACAAGTGAGCACAAGCGGGGTCGCCCGTGCGACGCCTATTTCAGTCCGTCTTCAGCAAGCGTATGGGCAACGATCGCGTTGGCGTGTCCGTGCCCGAGCGCGTGGTCATGCTTCAGCATCGACACCAGTTCCATGTGCTTGCCCGGGTAGGCGTCCCGAACGATCTTCTGCCAGTCGGCGATCGGGCGCCCGTACTTCTTCTCGATGGACGGAAAGTAGGACGCTGGGCCTTTCGGTTTTTCATCGGTCATGGACGGCTCCTGGACGATCGAAGCTGCCATGATGCCTGGGCCGAACAAACCGCGCCATGCTCCGACTCGCACCCGTCCGGCAACGCGAGTACGCTCCGGCTTCACGCCATCAAATTGCCGAAGGAGCCGCATGTCGCAGCACGACTGGTACATCTTCCCGACCCATCCCCACCTGCCCGCCCCTGACTGGCCCGCGCTGTCGGCGCGTCTTATCGACGAGGGCATCCTGCTGCCAGCAGACGGCCAGAACGTCGCACCGGAAGACCTGAACGAGCTGTCGAGTGAACTGTCCATCAACGGCCCGGCCAGTTGGATCAATGTCGACCCGGCGTGGCGCACGACGTCGGACGTGATCGACGCATATCGGGCAAGTTCCGACCGGATCGCACAGCTGTCCGTGCCGCGTGGCCTGTCGATGGCCGACACCGTGGCGGCGATGCGGGAACAAGGTTTCAACTTCCAGTTCTGGCCCGGCACGGATGAGACGCGCAGCGCCTGGCACAGCCCGCGACATCGCCTGGGCGAAGGCGCAGTGGAATTCTTCGAGAGTCGTGCGCAATGGGAAGGCGTCCAGACCACGATGTCGGTCAGCCTGCTGGCGTTCGAGGGAACGCCGAATGTGACCGCAGGCGAGAACCTGTGTGCGCCCATGAAGCCGGGCACGCGCGAGCCGCTCACGGAACTCGCACCGTATGGCAGTCACATGGACTTCATCGGCGCCGCCTACGAAGACCCCTCGGTCACCTGGACCGACCCGGACACGGGCAAGGCCTTCCATATCCTGGACCTCGACTGGAGCGAGAGTCTGGGATTGGGGTATCGCTTCGTGCACATCGAACGAGCATGGGATGAGAAATTCTTCGACCGGTTCAGCGCTCGCCTGGCGGCGATGCTGGGTCAGTCGATGAC
>Ga0265798_10011094_pt1 | contig 11013 bp, 12 predicted proteins | sample P3T30metagenome_FD_192430 | JGI IMG/M metagenome (GOLD analysis project Ga0265798, IMG submission 192430) | Plant litter microbial communities from East Loma Ridge, Irvine, California - P3 T30 | ecosystem: Environmental > Terrestrial > Plant litter > Unclassified | place: USA: California... | reverse complement strand
GGGGCGGTGGCCACGACTTCCATGTCGGGCTGGGAGTTGACGATTTCGCTCATCACGCTGCGGATCAGCGCAGAGTCGTCGACGATCAGTACCTTGATTGTCATGAAGCGTCCCTTTCAGGTCGTTTTTATTGTGAAGGCCGGCTTCAGAACAGATCGATGTCGCCGCCGACCGGTTCGACCTTGAGTCGTTTGGCGTAATCGAGTTCGCGCTTGGCCAGCGTATCGTTGTGGGTCTGCATCAGCTTCTTCACCAGCACCTTGCCGGTCTTGGGGAAGAAGTACACCTTGCGCGGGTAGATGTCGTTCAGGTCCGAGGCCAGCACCGGAATCCGCTCGGTCTTGAGAAAATTGGTGACGAAAGTCGCATTGCGCTCGCCCACGTTCATCGCCGTGAAGCCGCGCAGCACCGCGCCGCCGCCGAACACCTTGGCTTCCAGGTGCTCGCGCCGCGCGCCGGCCTTCAGCAGGTCGTTGATCAGGATCTCCATCGCGAAGCTCCCGTAGCGCATCGAGGCCGACACCGGGCTGCCGTTATCGCCGCCGCCATCGGGCAGCATGAAATGGTTCATGCCCCCGAGGCCCGTGATGCGGTCGCGGATGCAGGCCGAGACGCAGGAACCGAGCACGGTCACGATCAGCATGTTCTTGCCGGTGTAGTAGTACTCGCCCGGCAGGATCTTCGCGGCGTCGCAGTCGAAGGTGCGGTCGTGGTAGACGTTGGTGGCAAACTGGTTGTTCATGATTCTGCCGCCCTAGCGGCCCACCTTGTCGAGCTCATACACGGTCTTGCCGCGCAGGCGCAGCGAGTCGGACACGTAGAGGAAGTTTTCGGAGTGTCCCGCGAACAGCAGGGCGTGCGGCTTCATCAGGGGCACGAAGCGCGACAGGATCTTGCGCTGGGTGTTCTTGTCGAAGTAGATCATCACGTTGCGGCAGAAGATCGCGTCGAAGCCGCCCTTGAGCGACCAGTCGTCGGCCAGCAAATTCAGCTGGCGGAACTCGACAAGTTTACGCAACTCGGGACGGACCCGCGCCATGCCCTCGTTGGCGCCCTTCCCCTTCAGGAAGAAGCGGCGCAGGCGCTCGGCGCCGACCTTGTCGACCCGCTCCATCGGATACACGCCGTTGGCACCAGTGGCCAGCACATTGGTGTCGATGTCGGTGGCGATCACCTGCACCGGCGGCGTGAGCGAATTGAAGGCCTCGCAGGCCGTCATCGCGATCGAATACGGCTCCTCGCCGGTGGAGGCGGCCGAGCACCAGATCGTGATCGGGCCGCCGTCGCGCTTACGCAGGCCGGCCAGGTGATCGGCCAGCAGCGGGAAGTGGTGCGATTCGCGGAAGAAGGACGTCAGGTTGGTGGTCAGCGCATTGGTGAACGCTTCCCACTCGGCGCCCATGCGCCCCGCTTCCAGGTCGTCGAGATAGCGCACGAAGGACTGGATGCCGGTCGCGCGCAGGCGCCGCGCCAGGCGGCTGTAGACCATCTCCTGCTTGCTCTCGGCGAGCGAGATGCCGGCGCGCTGGTAGATCAGCGCGCGGACCCGTTCGAAGTCACTGCGCGTGAAGTCGAATTCCTTGACCGTATCGGATTTTTGCTGCGGCACGTGTTTGCCTCTCTTACCGTTGTATTACAAATGCAAATTCGTGCCGAATCGGTTCCGATTACGCCGCCAACTTGTCCATCAGGCCCATCTCGCTCGACGACATCAGCTTGTCGATGTCGACCAGGATCAGCATGCGCTCGTCCACCGTGCCCAGGCCGATCATGTAGTTGGTATCGAAAGCGGTGCCCATTTCCGGGGCCGGCTTGATCTGGTCCGGGGTCAGCGTGGTGACGTCGGAGACGCTGTCCACCACCATGCCCATGATGCGGCCGGCGATGTTCAGGATGATCACGACGGTGAACTGGTCGTATACCGGGGTGCCGAGCTTGAACTTGATGCGCATGTCGACCACCGGGATGATGATACCGCGCAGGTTGATCACGCCCTTGATGAATTCAGGTGCGTTGGCGATGCGGGTGACGGCTTCGTAGCCGCGGATTTCCTGCACCTTGAGGATGTCGATGCCGTATTCCTCGGAGCCCAGGGTAAAGGCCAGGAATTCGCTGCCGGCGCCATCCACGGCACTCTCGCCCGGCTTGTTGTTCTGTAAAGTAGACATGATAAGTCCTCCTACGGTTGGAATTTATGAAACGGTTACGTCGTCGAGCAACTGGCGCGAGGAGCGCACCAGCGCCGCCACGTCCAGGATCAGGGCGACACCACCGTCGCCCAGGATGGTGGCGCCGGAGATGCCGGCCACCTTGCGGTAGTTGGCCTCCAGGTTCTTCACCACCACCTGCTGCTGGCCGACCAGTTCGTCGACGAACAGCGCGGCCTTCTTGCCTTCGGTCTCGAGGATCACCACGATGCCCTCGCTCGGCTCGGTGATGCGCGGCGCGATGTCGAACATCTGGTACAGCGGGATCAGCGGCAGGTATTCGCCGCGCACCTTGAGTACCCGGCCGCGGCCCGCGATGTCGCGGATGTCCTGCTCGGCCGGCTGCAGCGACTCGACCACGAAGGAGAGCGGCAGGATGTAGACTTCTTCGCCGCTGCGGATCGACATGCCGTCCAGGATCGCCAGCGTCAGGGGCAGCGAGATCGAGATCGTGGTGCCGAAGCCGCGCGCCGAACGGATGTCGACGGTGCCGCCCATCGAGGCGATATTGCGCTTGACGACGTCCATGCCGACGCCGCGGCCCGACACGTCGGTCACCTGCTCGGCGGTCGAGAAGCCGGGCGCGAAGATCAGCTGCCAGACCTCTTCGTCCGTCATGTTCTCGCTGACCGCCAGGCCGTTTTCCTGCGCCTTGGCCAGGATCCGTTCGCGGTTCAGGCCTCCGCCGTCGTCCGAGACTTCGATCACGATGTTGCCGCCCTGGTGGCCGGCCGACAGGAACAGGCGCCCCGCTTCCGACTTGCCGGCGGCGGCCCGCGTGGCCGGCATCTCGATGCCATGGTCGATCGAGTTGCGCACCAGGTGGGTCAGCGGGTCGACGATGCGTTCGATCAGGCCCTTGTCCAGTTCCGTGGCGGCGCCGTTGGTGATGAAGTCGACCTTCTTGCCGAGTTTACCGGCGAGGTCGCGCACCATGCGCGGGAAGCGCGAGAACACGAAGTCCATCGGCATCATGCGGATCGACATCACCGCTTCCTGCAGCTCGCGGGTGTTGCGGCCAAGCTGGCTGATGGAGTTCAGCAGGCGCTCGTGGCCCATCGGGTCGAGCGTGCTGCTGCGCTGCTCCAGCATGGCGTTGGTGATCACCAGTTCGCCGATCAGGTTGATCAGCTGGTCGACCTTCTCGACCGAGACCCGGATCGAGGACGATTCGGCGCCAGGGTCCTTTTTCGCTGCCTTCTTCTCGGCGGCCACCTCGGCGGCCAGTTCCAGCGCTTCCGCCAGCTCCGGACGCTGCACGGTTTCCACCGGCGCCGCCTCGTCGCCGATGCCGGCCATGGCGCGGATCTGCTCGATCGGCTGGAAGAAGCCGTAGCCGCGCTCGTCGTCCGAGACGTCGTCGGACTGCGTCGCGGCGCCGCCTTCGTCGTCCATGTCGAAGAAGCCCCAGCCCTGCGCGTCTTCGATGCGCTTGCGCTCGGCCGCCTCGATGGCGCGCTGCTCCGGCGTCAATGCCGGGGCCTCGAAGATCTTCAGGTCTTCGGGGTTCAGCACGAAGGAGCAGATCGCGATGATGTCGTCCAGGCTCTCGTGGGTGGTGATGATGATGGCGCTGCGCCCGCCGTCCAGCGGGGTGACCTTCACCCGGCCCATCAGGCCGAGTTCATCGACCAGGGCGCTGATGTCGCGCTGCCCGAGCGGCGGCAGTTCGATCTTGTAGCGGTGCGCGTTTTCAAGCGGGTGATGCGTCTTCGCCTCGGCGGTGAGGTAGGACGGCGCCACCACCGGCGCCTGCGGCACCAGGCCTTCGGCGAGGTCGTGCAGCACCATGCGCACGTTGGCGACCGCTTCCTGGTCGACGCTTGCGCCGTGGCGGTGGCCGTCGAGCTGCATCTTGAGGCTGTCCTTGGCCGCGAGGAAGGCGTCCACGTGGTTCGATGTCAGCGCCATCTCGCCCTTGCGGATGCGGTCCAGCAGCGACTCGAGCACGTGCGTCACTTCGCTCATGTCGGTCAGGCCGAAGGTCGATGCCCCGCCCTTCACCGAGTGCGCGGTGCGGAAGATCGCGTTCAGGTCTTCCGGGTCGGGCGATGCGACATCGACGCCCAGCAGCAGCCGCTCCATCTCGGCGAGCAGTTCCTCCGCTTCGTCGAAAAAGACCTGGTAAAACTGGCTGATGTCGATCGTCATGATAAGTACCTGTGATTAGCCCAATGCCGAAGCATCAGCCGATGACTTTTTTCACGACTTCGATAAGCCGCTGCGGATCGAAAGGCTTGACCAGCCAGCCGTTGGCGCCGGCGGCGCGGCCCTTGGCCTTCATCTCGTCGGACGACTCGGTGGTCAGCATCAGGATCGGCGTCTTGGCGTAGTTCGGCAAGGTGCGCAGGGTCTTGATCAGGGCCAGGCCGTCCATGCGCGGCATGTTCTGGTCGGTCAGCACCAGGTCCACGCTCTGCAGCTTGGCCTTTTCCAGGCCATCCTGGCCATCGACCGCTTCCACCACGTTGTAGCCCGCCGCCTTCAGGCTGAAGGCCACCATCTGGCGCAGCGAACTGGAATCGTCGACCGCGAGAATCGTTTTTGCCATGTTTTATGCTCCTGCTGTTTTAGTCCGGTTCGTGCCGGTTGAATGTGAAGTGGCTAAATAGTGTCAGGGGGACCGGCTCAGAAAAGCTCGATGTCCCCGCTCTCGAGATGGTGCTGGTCGACCGACTTGCGCAGCATGCTGCGCAGCTCCAGCGACTGGATCGCCAGCGCCATGCTGACTTTACCCAGGCGCTCGACGATCTCCTCGCTGTCGGTCTCGGGCGCGATCTCGGCGCCGTGTTCGGACAGCGTGCCGAGGAACTCGCGCAGGCCGGCCACGCGGCGCAGGGTGCGGTCGATCAGCTGGCTGGTCATGTCCTGGAACTGCATGCTGGTGATCGCCACGTTCACGTGCTGGCCGATCTCGCCCGACATGTCGGACAGTTTGGCGCTGTCTTCCGCGCTCGGCTTTTCGCCGGCCAGCAGGCGGTCGATCGCCTCCTGGCGCGCGCCGACCGCGCTATGGATGGCCATGAAGCTGCTGGTCAGCTTGTCGATGGCTTCTTCCAGCAGCAGTTCGGTCTGCAGCAGGTCGGTCTCGACCTCGTTCAGGTGGCGCCGGCCGTGGATGGCGACGCCCGACAGCAGGCGTTTCACGTGGGATCCCAATATCTTTTTTCTTTTCATTTGGTCCTCCAGACCGGGCTACTTGTTCGCCGTCCCGCCGGCCGCGGCCACCGCGGCTTGCGCCGCCGCTTCCGGCTGCTGCGCCGGCACTTCGAGGGCGGCGGCGTCGCGCTGGACGGCGTCCTCGGTGCGTTTGTTCATGACGATGATGCTGATGCGCCGGTTGATCGGGTTGAACGGGTCTTCACGGTCGAGCGCAGCGGCCGAAGCCAGGCCCACCACGCGCAGCACCTTGGCGTCCGACAGGCCGCCACGCACCAGTTCGCGGCGCGAGGCGTTGGCGCGGTCCGCCGACAGCTCCCAGTTGCTGTAGCCGGCGTCGCTGAAGTACGGCGTCGCGTCCGTATGTCCCGACAGGCCGATCTTGTTCGGTACTTCATTGAGCACCATGCCGATCACGTTCAGGATCTCCTTGGTGTACGGCTGCAGCTCGGCCTTCGCCATCGCGAACATCGGGCGGTTCTGCTCGTCCACGATCTGGATCCGCAAGCCCTCGCTGGTGATGTCGAGCAGCATCTGGTTCTTGTACTTCTTGAGCAGCGGGTTGACCTCGATGACCGACTCGATCTTCTGCTTGAGCGACTCGAGGCGCTCGGCCTCGGCCTTCGCCACTTGCGCCTTGGCCGCTTCCAGGTTGTAGGTCTTGGACGTCGGGTCGATGTCGCCCTTTTTCACCTGGCCGTTGCGGCGCGTGAGGTCGGTGCCGCCGCCCTTGATCACGGACGAGGAATCGCCCGCGCCCGAGCCGCCCGACATCGCGACCTTCAGCGGGGTCGAGAAGTATTCGGAAATGCCGTTCAGGTCGCCCTTGGCCGTCGAACCGAGCAGCCACATGAGCAGGAAGAAAGCCATCATCGCGGTCACGAAGTCGGCATACGCGATCTTCCAGGCGCCGCCGTGGTGGCCGCCGGCGACCTTCTTGATGCGCTTGATGACGATGGGACGCATATTGTCGTCAGCCATGGTCCCCTCCTCGTGTCACGCGCTGCGGTTGAATGGAAAGCAGTGATGTCACGGCTTATTTCTTCTTCTTGATGTGCTCTTCGAGCTCGGCGAAGGTCGGGCGCTCGGTCGAGTACAGCACCTTGCGGCCGAATTCGACGGCCAGCGCCGGCGCATAGCCGTTCAGGCTCGCCAGCAGCGTCACTTTCACGCACTGGAACATCTTGGTCGACTCTTCCAGCTTCTGTTCCAGCACGCTCGCCAGCGGGGTCACGAAAGCGTAGGCCAGCAGAATACCGAGGAAGGTGCCGACCAGCGCCTTCGCGATCAGGATGCCCAGTTCCGCCGGCGGCAGGCCCACCGATTCCATCGTGTGGACCACGCCCATCACCGCCGCCACGATACCGAAGGCCGGCAGGCCGTCGCCCAGCTTCGAGATGCAGTGCGCGGGAATCGCGCCCTCGTGGTGGTGGGTCTCGATCTCGTTGTCCATCAGGTTTTCGATCTGCATCGCGTCCATATTCCCCGACACCATCAGGCGCAGGTAATCGGTCATGAATTCGACGATGTGGTGGTCGGCCAGCACGGCCGGGTATTTCGAGAACAAAGGCGAAGCTTCCGCATTCTCGATGTCGCCCTCGATCGACATCAGGCCTTCCTTGCGGACTTTCGAGAGCACGTCGAATTGCAGCGCCATCAGCTCCATGTACATGTCGCGGGTATAGGGCGAACCCTTGAGCACGGTCGGCAGCGCCTTGAAGGTGGCCTTGACCGACTTCATGGTGTTACCGACGAAGAATGCGCCGACGGCGGCGCCGCCGATCATCAGGAGTTCGATGGGCTGCCACAGTGAGGCCAGGTGGCCGCCGGCCATGGCAAAACCGCCGAACACGCAACCGCAGACGACGAGGTAACCGATAATGACTAACAAGGGAAGACCGCTCCAGAAATGCCGGGTCCCGATGGTCCGGCTGGCTCAAACAAGGCGTTTAGAAAAAGTGATTTCGGGCAAAGTTGACGCAGGGAACCAGTCTAGAGGGAGAACGCCACCCGGGCAAGTAAAAAGCCCCTGTTTGTCGCCTAAAAGTGCCAGATATGGAGGCCTGGGCCACCCTTTGTGGGATACACGGTACGGTTCGCTAAACGATCGGCAATGACGAATTCGTAACTGACTAGTAGTGTGCCGGGACGCATCTCGCGCGAGGCCTTGCGCCACAGGGCGCTCATTGCCGCTGGCGAGAGGTAGGCGAACACCAGGTCGTAATCGGCGAAGTCGAGTTTGTCGTAGTCGCCGCGGATGAAACGGGCGCTGCTTTGGGTGAATCGCGCGCGCAGGCTGCTGGCCAGCCAGGGCAAGGGCGCCAGTTCGATGCCGGCAGCAATGACACCGGGGCGGCGCCGCGCCATGTCGAGCGTGAAGCCGCCAAGGCCGCTGCCGATGTCGATCACGCGCACCAATCCGCTCGGGGGCAGCAAGGCGGCAACGGCGTCCCAGACGGCGCGGTTGGAGGGGTAGTACGGCACTTGGGTGCGGTAAGTCGACCAGTACAGCAGCAGCAGGAACAGGAAGATGGCCAGGAAGGCGGCCGGCGGGATATCGAGCTGGGCCGTTGCATACAAACCGAGCGGGAACAGCAACTGGATGATGCGCCACCAGCTGGCCAGGCCGCGCCACCAGCTTAAGATCGCGGCAATCGTGCCCTGGATCAGGGCGACGCCGAGGTAGGACATGGGGATGCCGGAGCTGGCGAGGAGCCAGGTACAGGCGAGCGTCAGGGGGAACGCGGCGACCTGCAGCAGCAGCGCCGCAACGGCAGGTTTCAAACGGAATCCGAATCCTGGTTGGCGGCTGCCGCTTCCTTGGCCTTGCGGGTCTTGCCCGCGCGCGAAGGCATGTGGCACAGCCCGCACAGGTAGTCGGCATTCAGGTCGAGCGTATTCACGATGAACTTGCCCTGGCATTTCTGACAAGACTTGAGCACCAGCATATTGCTCTGAAAGAAGCGCACCAGGGTCCAGGCGCGGGTGAGCGACAGCAGCGGCTCTTCGCCCGGCTCCGGCGGCATTTGTTCGAGGTAGAGCTTGTACGCCTTCATGACCGCTTCGATACCGCTAGCGCCGGCATGTTCGACCAGAAAGTTGTGGATATTGATGAACAGCGAGGAGTGGATATTCGGTTGCCAGGTCAGGAACCAGTCGGTCGAGAATGGCAACATCCCCTTGGGCGGGGACACGCCCTTGAGCTCTTTATACAGCTTCAACAGGCGCTCGCGGGACAGCGAGACTTCGGTTTCGAGCAGCTGGAGGCGCGCCCCCAGGTTGATCAGTTCGATCGCAAGCTGGATTTCCTGGGCTTCCGATACGACGCTCTTCTTGCTCATGTGCTGCTCCCGCTACAGTGCGATTCCGGCGGAACCGCGATAGCGGAATTTTATACGATCTCTTCGACCGGTTGGCCGGCCATCAGGATGGCGGCGTGCGACTGGGCCAGGCTGCGCTCTTTGGTGTGGCTGGTCAGCATCGACAGGATGGCGGTGTCGTCGAAGCGGAAACGGGCCAGCATCATGTTGCCGCCTGCCAGTTTCAGGATCTGGGCATTGCTCATGCCTTCGATCAGGTCGGCGATATCGGCCGAGATGCCGAGACGGAAGATAGCGGTGACCTTGTCCGAGCGGATCATCTGCTGGGCCAGCATCAGGTAGCTCAGGTTTGCGTCGCGGATTTCAGCCATCATGTCGTTCATCGTCATTTTCTATCTCCGTATCCGTGTTGAAGCAGGGAATGTGTGTTGCCGTTGAGATAGATTCTCGCTGTAGGGCAACTTTTACGGAATTGGACGAACGCTGTATTTTTCGTCCGCGAATGGCGGACATGACCCGTAGGAGTTTGTCTGACAAACCCTTCTGGATCACTATGGCGCCCCTATGAAAGCAGGGGCTGGGGAGGTGCCGGGAAACCGGCCAAATTGTTGTTGCGCGACATGGTCTCTGTCGTGCGCTTGCTACGATTTACGTCAAGCTTTTGGAGAACTTTAGGGTTTTCGCAAAATATTTTTTAACTTGCTGCGCTCTCACTTCCTGTAACGGCACACTCGGAGAGAACTTGAGGGTTTCGGACAAATTTTTTCAAACCCATTACCGCGCTTCTGAGATGGGTAACGGCAGGGGTTTGGGGAACTTTAGGGTTCTTGAGAAAAATTTTTAATTTATTTTTGCCCTGCTACACTGCAAAGCTGACAAGAAGCTTCAAGCCTCAACTATCAAGGGATGTTCATGAGCACTACCATCACCCGCGCCGACTGCGCAGAGCGCGACCGCCAGGATCCCCTGCGCGCCTTGCGCGATCGCTTCGATCTGCCCGAGGGCGTCATCTACCTGGACGGCAATTCGCTCGGCGCCCGTCCCAGGACGGCCCTGGCGCGCGCCCAGGACGTGGTCGCCCGCGAATGGGGCATTGATTTGATCAAGAGCTGGAACACGGCCGGCTGGTTCGAACTGCCCAAACGCCTCGGCGATCGGCTGGCGCCACTGATCGGCGCATGCGCGGGCGAAGTTGTTGTCACCGATACCACGTCGCTCAATCTGTTCAAGGCGCTCGCCGCCGCCCTCCAGATTCAAGCTAGCGGCCCGAATGCGGGTCGCCGCACCATCGTCACTGAGCGCAGCAACTTCCCGACCGATATCTATATGGCGGAAGGACTAACCAGGTGGCTGGAGCGCGGTTACCAGGTGCGCCTGGTGGATTCGGTCGAGGAAATCCCGGCAGCGGTGGACGACGACTGCGCCGTATTGATGCTCACCCACGTGAACTACCGCACCGGCTACCAGCACGATATGGCAGCGCTCACGCGCCACGCCCATGCGCAAGGCGCGCTGGCGGTCTGGGACCTGGCCCATTCGGCCGGCGCGGTGCCGGTCGACCTGCACGCGGCGGAAGCCGACTTCGCGGTCGGCTGTACTTATAAATACCTGAACGGCGGCCCCGGCGCCCCGGCCTTCATCTGGGTCCCGGCGCGCCACCAGGCGGCGTTCAGCCACCCGCTTACCGGCTGGTGGAGCCATGCGCAACCGTTTGCCATGGCGCACGGCTTCGCGGCCTGCGAAGGGATCGGCCGGGCGCTGTGCGGCACCCAGCCGGTGCTGTCGCTGGCGCTGGTCGAGTGCGGCCTGGAGGTGTTCGAGGAAACCACGATGGCGGCGATCCGCGAAAAGTCCTTGGGGCTGACCGACCTGTTCATCGAACTGGTCGAGGCGACCTGCGCGGATCACCCACTGGGCCTGGTCACCCCGCGCGAGCACGCGCGCCGCGGCAGCCAGGCCAGCTTCACCCATCCCCATGGCTACGCCGTGATGGCGGCGCTGATCGAGCGCGGCGTGATCGGCGATTACCGCGAACCGGAAATCATGCGCTTCGGCTTCACCCCTTTATATACAGGCTACGCCGACGTGTGGGATGCGGTGGCGATCCTGAAGGACATCCTGGATAACGCGTCCTACGACAGCGCGCTCGAACGCAGCGCCGTGACCTGAGGAGCCAGACCATGAACGACCAAGCCGGCAAAGCCCAGTGGCATGGCGCCAAGCTCGATTTCAAGGAATCGATGAGCTATGGCGACTACCTGGGCCTGGACCAGATCCTGAGCGCCCAGCACCCGCTCTCGCCGAACCACAACGAGATGCTGTTCATC